>Ga0210382_10000175_pt1 | contig 25694 bp, 21 predicted proteins | sample PLMedo_FD_155452 | JGI IMG/M metagenome (GOLD analysis project Ga0210382, IMG submission 155452) | Groundwater sediment microbial communities from an aquifer in East River, Colorado, USA - PLM0_60_coex redo | ecosystem: Environmental > Terrestrial > Soil > Riparian zone | place: USA: East... | reverse complement strand
CTGGGCTTAGGACGGAGCGCCCGTGCCCGCGGGGTCAGGGAGGGTGCTAGCCGAGGCGGCCGCGGGGGGCCGGGGGGCGGGGCGGGCCGCGGGGGCCGCGGGGGCCGGGGGGGCCGGGGGGGCCGGGGGGGCCGGCGACGTCGCTGAGGTCCAAGAGCGCGAGCCAGAGCGCGTGGTACGCGTCGCGCAGATCGGCGAGCGGCGCCCCGGCGGCGAGCGCGACGGCACAACCATCCAACACCGCCTGGCGGGCTGCTCCTTCCAAGGCCGTGCCACTGTCCGATTGGTCAATGAGCCCGGCGCTGCACACCCCCAGCCAGGCTCGGGCGGTGCCGTCCTCCGCTTGGCGCCGTAGCTCGTGCCAGCAGGCATCGACCGCGACGGTGCCGGGGCCCTTTGCCAGCGCACCCTCAATCCCGGCCGCGCGCTCGCTCACCAGCTGCGCCGCTGCCGCGCGCAGCAATCGGCCGCGTGATCCGTAGTGATATAGAACCAGCCCTTTTACCACGCCGGCTCGGCGGGCCACCCCCTCGAGGGTGAACCCCTCGATGCCAGCCCGCTTTAGGATATGCACGGCGGCGGAGAGAATCGCGGAGCGGCTCGGCGCGGAGTCCTTGGGCACGTATCTGTCCTTGCGGTCAATAATGAGCAGCGCGAAGCGGATGGGCAACAGCAACCTTTTCGTCGAGGTATGCGTCTCACCTTGACACGACCCTCACACCACCCCTTGGTGCGGTCTGAAACCTTGTGACGCGCGAAGTTGTATTGAGGTGTAACTGATATATGGTCGACAAACCCACCGCTGCAGCGGCGCCCCCCGTGTTCTCACCCCTCGCCCGAGCCGTGATTGATTCCGTCGGCGAGGGCATCGTGGTGTTCGACTCCCAAGGCCGCGTGCTGTACGCCAACTCGGCCGCGCGTCGCGTCATCGACGGCCAGAACGGCGATGTGCGGAACCGCCTGCAGGGCATGGGCGCGCGGTTCGCCCCGCTCAAGAGCGGCGCGCAGCCGCTCGGTGAAGCGGCCATCCTCGTCTCGGGGCCGCAGACGCTGGCCGACCGCGAGCGCCAGGCGATCGTCGAGACGCTGCAAGACACGAGCGGCAAGCTCGCCGAGACCGCACGTCGCCTCGGCATCAGCCGCACGACCTTGTGGCGGCGCCTCAAGGCATACGGATTGGACGGCTTTCGGTCGTCGCGCTAGCCTTCTAGCTTCCCCGGGCATGAAGCCCCCCCCTCCTCCCGGGCCCTTCATTATCGAAGAGTATGTCCGCTGGTCCGACGTGGACTTCGCGGGCATAATCTTCTACGGCTCCTACGTGCGGTTCTTCGAGATCGCCGAGACGGAGTTATTCCGGCACTGCGGACTTGCCTACGCCGAGATGTTCGACCGTTTCGACCTGTATCTGCCCCGAAAAGTCGTGCACAGCGAGTTCTATTGGCCGGCGCGGCTCGACAACCGGCTGCGGGTCGCCGCCTACGTCGGTCGCGTGGGCGGTAAGTCCATGACGCTCAACTTCGACGTCCTGCGAGACAACTCGTCGTCGCTGGGCGCGGCGGGGTGGATGGTCCTCGTGTGCGTGGACCGCAAGAGCCTCAAGCCCCGGCCCCTCCCTGCGGGACTGATCGCGGCGCTCGTCCCGCACACCCTCAGCCCCGAGGCGGCGCGCGCGTCGCTGGGAGTCACGGTTCCCTGAAACGTCTCGCGGTGCTGCTCTGGAGCGCCGCGTGCGGACAAGCGGCGGGAGACGAGCCGCTACGCCTCCGAGCCACCGTCGTCCGGCCTGGGGGGGGGGGGGGGGGGGGGGCCGGGGCGCCCGACACGGTTCGGTTCGCCCTGCCGGCGCAGGCGCACCGCTGCAGCGACGGGCGGTCGCTGGTCTTCGAGAGCGCCAGCCACAAGGGCAACGGGATCCTGGTGGTGCTGCGCTACGGCGATTCGCTCGTCGCGGGCTCCTTTCCGCTCCTCGCGCCCGGCGACACCGTGACGCCGCGCGGCGCCACCGTCGCCGTCCGGTACATGAAGCGCGACGTGGCGCACGGCCTTACGCTCGACAGCGGCGTGGTCGAGCTGCGGCCCGCCCGGAACTCGCTCGGCGCGCGAGTCCACGGCTCGGGACTCGAGGACGCCGCCCGGGTCGCGCTCGACGCGGCGTACGCAGGCGTCCCCGCCCCTCCTCCGTTTCCGGCCGACACCGTCCCCTGCCGGTACCAGCCGTGACGGTCCGCATCGGGATCGTCGGGTCGGGGTTCGCGCGCCGGGTGCAGCTCCCCGCGCTCGCGCTGGTGCCGGGCGCGCGGGCGACGGCCGTGGCAAGCGGCCGGCGCGTCAACGCGGAGGCGGTCGCCCGCGAATTCGGGGTGCCGCTCGTGTTCGACGACGGAGCGGAGCTGGCGCGCTGCCCCGAGGTCGATCTCGTCATCGTGTCCTCGACGCCGGACTCGCACGCGCGCTACGCGATCGCGGCGCTCGAGGCGGGGAAGCACGTGCTGTGCGAGAAGCCGATGGCGCTCGACGCCTACGAGGCCGCGCAGATGCTCGCCGCCGCCGAGCGGCGCCCCGACCGTCTCGCGTGGGTCGACCACGAGCTGCGGTACGAGCCGAACCGGCGCCGGGCACGCGAGCTGATCTCGAGCGGCGCGATCGGCGAGCTGCGCCACATCGAGCTCTCTCTCAAGCCGTATCTCCGCGGCGACGGGCGGCCGCAGGCCGCCGACGCCCCTTGGACGTGGTGGTTCGACGGCGCGCGCGGCGGCGGGATCCTCGGGGCGGTGGGCTCGCACCTGATCGACCTGTGCCGCTTCTGGACGGGCAGCGAGGTGGCGTACGTCGCTGGCCTGGTCGAGACATTCGTCACCGAACGCCGCGACGAGACCGGCGTCGTACGCCCGGTCACGGCGGACGACTTCGTCAGTGGCGTCCTGCGCATGGCGAACGGGGTCGTCGTCACCCTCACCCTGAGCAGCGTGGCGCACCACGGTCCGGGCCACCTCGGGCAGGTGACGGGGAGCGAGGGCACGCTCCTCCTCACCGGCGAAACGAAGCTCGAGCGGGGGAAGGCGGGCGGGCCCCTCGAGGACGTCTCCGCGCCGGATGATCTGTGGGAGAAAACGAAGCCTAACAACATGTGGGCGCGGTCGTTCGTGCGGTTGCTGCGCGACATGGTGCGCGCGATCGCTGGGGAAGAAGCGGGGGGGACCGAGCCCGCGACGTTCCGCGACGGCTGGCAGGTACAGCGCGTGCTCGACGCGCTGCGCGGCGGCCGCGGCGTGCGCTTAGATTGAAGGACCCCGTGGAACAGACCTACTTCCGCAAAGGTTTCGGCCTGCGGGGCGCCATCGCTGGCGCCCTGACGGCCGACTATCACAGCCGGGTGGTTGACGCCATCCGTGGGGCGGGGTACGCGCTGCGGGTCGGGGACCTGACGTTCCGGCTCGCCGGGGAGTTCGGGTTCTGCTACGGCGTGGACCGGGCGGTCGAATACGCCTACGAAACCCGCACCAAGTTCCCGGGGAAACGCACGTTCCTGGTCGGCGAAATCATCCACAATCCCCACGTCAATCACAAGCTCGAGGCGATGGGCGTGCAGTTCCTGCACCGGCCCGACGGCGGTGAATTCGACTTCAGCGCCGTTACCCCCGCGGACGTGGTGATTCTCCCGGCGTTCGGCGTCACGGTCAAGGACTTCGCGCGGCTGCGGGCGCTCGGGTGCGTGCTCGTGGACACGACGTGCGGGTCGGTGTTGAACGTGTGGAAGCGGGTCGAGTCGTACGCGCGCGATACCTTCACGGCGCTCGTGCACGGCAAGCACTACCACGAGGAGACCAAGGCCACGTCGAGCCAGGTGAACAAGTACCCCGGCGGGAGGTACGTCGTGGTTCGGGACATGAATGAAGCGCGCGTGGTGTGCGACTACATCGAGGGACGGGGGACGAGGGACGGGTTCATCGAGCGGTTCACGGAAAAGATGTCTCCCGGGTTCGATCCCGATCGGGACTTGGAGCGGGTGGGCGTCGCGAATCAGACGACGATGCTCTCCGGCGAATCTCTGGCCATCGCCGCCGAGATCGGGAAGAGCATGGCGCGCCGCTGGGGTGAGGCCGCGCTTGCCGAGCACTTCCGCACGTTCGACACGATCTGCTCGGCGACCCAGGAGCGGCAGGACGCGGTCCTGAAGCTCATCGCGGAGCCGCTCGACCTGATGGTGGTCATCGGGGGCTACAACTCGAGCAATACGACGCATCTGGCGGCGATCTGCCAGCAGAAGGCGCCGACCTACCATATCGCGGACGCGACCTGCATCGATTCCGAGGGCGGGAGCATCCGGCATCGGCCCGTCGGGGAACACGCCGAAATGCAGAAGAGCCACTGGTTGCCCGACGGCCCGTTGACGATCGGGGTAACCGCGGGCGCCTCCACCCCGAACAACAAAATCGGGGAGACCATCGAGCGGATCGCCGCGCTACGGGGGTTGTCGCTGGACGTCCCTTAGAGGCTTCGGGTATATTTCGGGTCATGCCTTCCTCCGGTTTCCATCCCGCGATCCAGCGCTGGTTCGGCACGCGCTTCGCCGAGCCCACGGAGCCGCAGCGCCACGCCTGGCCCGTGATCCAACGGGGCGGCGACGTCCTGATCGCCGCGCCGACCGGTTCCGGAAAGACCTTCGCCGCCTTTCTCTCCGCCATCGATTCATTGGTTCGGCAGGGTCTCACCGGTGAGCTGCGCGACGAGACGCAGGTCGTCTACGTCTCGCCCCTGAAGGCCCTCTCCAACGACGTTCAGAAGAACCTGTCGGAGCCGCTCGTGGAGATCCGCGCCGCGCTGGCGGCGCAGGGCCTCCCCGACGTCGAGGTGCGCACGCTCGTCCGCACCGGCGACACGCCGCAGGCCGACCGGCAGGCGATGCTGAAGCAGCCGCCCCACATCCTCGTCACCACACCCGAGTCGCTGTACCTGATTCTCACCTCGGAGCGCGCGCGCGAGATGTTGCGGAACGTGCGGACCGTGATCGTGGACGAGATCCACGCGGTGGCGCGGGACAAACGGGGGAGCCACCTGGCGCTGTCGTTGGCGCGGTTGGACGCGCTGGTGGGAAGGCGCCCCCAGCGCATCGGTCTCTCGGCAACGCAGAAGCCGATCGAGGAGATCGCCCGCTTTCTCGTGGGGACGAGCGTGCCGCTGCCGGTCATCGTGGACTCGGGCCATGCGCGGACCCTCGACTTGGGCCTCGAGATCCCGGCCTCGCCCCTCGAGGCGGTGATGGCGGCGGAGGTCTGGGAGGAGATCAACGCCCGCATCGCCGAGCTGATCGTGGAGCACCGCACCACGCTGGTCTTCGTCAACACCCGGCGGCTGTGCGAGCGGCTCACGATGCACCTTTCGGAGCGGCTCGGCGCGGAGCATGTGACGAGCCACCACGGCAGCCTCTCCAAGGAGAAGCGGCTCGAGGCTGAGGAACGGCTCAAGCGCGGCGAGCTGAAGGCGCTGGTCGCGACCGCGTCCCTCGAGCTGGGCATCGACATCGGCACCGTTGATCTGGTGATCCAAGTCGCCTCCACGCGCTCGATCGCCACGCTGCTGCAGCGGGTCGGGCGGTCGGGCCACCGCCTCGGCGCGGTGCCGAAGGGGCGGCTGTTCCCATTGTCTCGCGACGACCTGGTCGAGTGCACCGCGCTGGTGCGGGCCGCGCGCGAAGGCGGCCTCGATCGTCTGATCATCCCCCAGAAGCCGCTCGACATCCTCGCGCAGCAGATTGTCGCCGCTGCGGCGTGCGAAGAGTGGAGCGAGGACGCGCTGTACCAACTCGCCCGGTCGGCCTACCCGTACCGCGACCTCACCCGCCGGGAATTCGACGAGGTCGTGCAGATGTTGAGCGACGGTTTCACGACGCGCCGCGGGCGGCGCGGGGCGCACCTGCACTACGACGGCGTCAACGGACGCCTGCGGGGCCGGCGCGGCGCGCGCCTCGCCGCCATCACCTCGGGCGGCGCGATCCCGGACCTCGGCGACTACCGGGTGATCCTCGAGCCGACCGAAACGTTCGTCGGCACGCTGAACGAAGACTTCGCGATCGAGAGCGCCCCAGGGGACATCTTCCAGCTCGGCAACCTGTCGTATCAGATCCAGAAGGTCGAGTCGGGGCAGGTGCGGGTGTCGGACGCCCGCGGGCAGCCGCCGACCATTCCGTTCTGGGTCGGCGAGGCGCCGGGCCGCACGATCGAGCTGTCGGAGGAAGTCTCCCGCTTGCGGCAGGATGTGGCCGACCGCCTGGGCGATCCGGCCGGCGCCATCCGCTGGCTGGGCGAAGCGACGGGAGGGAGCCTGCCGGAGCCCGGCGCCCGGCAGCTCGTCGAATACCTCGCGGCGAGTCACCAGATCCTCGGCGTCATCCCGACGCAACGCTGTTTGGTGCTCGAGCGCTTCTTCGACGAGGCCGGGGGGATGCAGCTGGTGCTGCACGCGCCGTTCGGCAGCCGCATCAACCGCGCCTGGGGCCTGGCGCTGCGCAAGCGGTTCTGCCGCAGCTTCAACTTCGAGCTTCAGGCCGCAGCCACGGACGACGCGATCGTCCTGTCGCTCGGGCCCCAGCACAGCTTCCCGCTGGAAGACGTGTTCCAGTACTTGAAGCCGGCGACGGCGGAACACCTGCTCGTGCAGGCGATGCTGGACGCGCCCGTATTCGGGACGCGGTGGCGCTGGAACGCGACCCGCGCGCTCGCCGTGCTGCGCTTCCGGGGCGGCCGGAAAGTCCCCACGCCGCTGCAGCGGATGGACGCCGAAGACCTGGTTGCGGCGGTGTTTCCCGATCAACTCGCCTGCCCCGAGAACCTGGTGGGTGACCGCGAGATCCCCGATCACCCGCTCGTGAATCAGACCATCGCCGACTGCCTGCTCGAAGCGATGGACTTCCCGGGGCTGAAGCGGGTCCTTGAGGGGATGGAGCGGGGCGACTTCGCGCTCGTCGCCCGCGACACGACGGAGCCGTCGCCCCTGTGCCACGAAGTGATCAACGCGCGGCCGTACGCGTTCCTGGACGACGCGCCCCTCGAAGAGCGGCGCACCCAGGCGGTACTGACGCGCCGCGGCCTCGACGTCAAGACCGCCGAGGAGTTCGGGACGCTCGATCAAGCAGCGATCGACCGGGTGAAGGACGAAGCGTGGCCGGAGGCTCAAGACGGTGACGAGTTGCACGATGCCTTGCTCGTCATGGGGGCGGTGCCGGCGGGCAAGGACTGGGTCCCCCTGTTCGACGAGCTCCGTGGCGCGGGGAGGGCGACGGTGATGGACGGGCGGCTCTGGGTGGCGACGGAGCGGGTCCCGATGCTCGAGGCGGCGTTCCCGGGCGCGCGGTTCGAGCCGGCGGTGACGCCTCCCGAGCGCGAACGAGCGAAGGCCTGGACGCGCGAGGATGCGATTCGCGAGCTGGTGCGGGGCCGGCTCGAGGTCATCGGCCCGACGACCGCCGCCGACATCGCGAGCGTTCTGCGAATCCCGACGGGAGATGTGGACTTCGCCCTCGGAGCGCTCGAGCACGAGGGGTTTGCGTTGCGGGGGCGCTTCTCGCAGGGCGTGAAAGACACGGAGTGGTGCGAGCGCCGGCTGCTGGCGCGCATCCACCGCTACACGCTCGACCGGCTGCGCAAGGAGATCGAGCCGGTAGCGGCGGCGGACTTCCTGCGCTTCCTGTTTCGGTGGCAGCGGGTCGCGCCGGATGCGCGCGCCGAGGGGCCGGAGGGGCTCGCGGCGGTGCTCGACCTGCTCGACGGCTACGAAGTGGCGGCGGGGGCGTGGGAATCGGATGTCCTGCCGGCACGCCTCGCCGACTACGATCCCTTGTGGCTCGACGGCTTGTGCTTGTCCGGGGAAATCGCGTGGGGGCGGCTGACGGCAATGCGGATTGCGGATGTCGGCTTGCGGAATAGAAAGGCCGGCCCGATCCGCACCACGCCGGTCGCGCTCTTCCGGCGGGAACGGGGAGCGGTGTGGCATGCCGCGACGCCGAATCTCGATCCCGCCGAGCTGCCGCTGTCGCACACGGGGCGCGCGCTGCTTGGCGCACTCGACGAGCGCGGTGCATCGTTCTTCGGTGACCTCGTGAACGCGACGGGGCTGCTCCGCACGGAAGTCGAGAAGGGGCTCGGTGAGCTGGTCGCGTGGGGGCTCGTCTCGTCGGACAGCTTCGCGGGGCTCAGGGCGTTGCTGGTGCCGTCGGACCGCCGCAGGCCGATCGGCGGTTACCGGCGGCGCGGCAGGATCGCGCCCTTCGGGGTCGAGACGGCGGGGCGCTGGTCGCGGGTACGGCACCAGTCACCCGCCCCGGAGGACCAGCTCGCCGAGGCGATCGCTTGGCAACTGCTGAGGCGCTACGGCGTCGTGTTCCGGCGCCTGGTGCAACGGGAGAGCCTGCTCGCACCGTGGCGCGACGTGCTGCGGGTGTACCGGCGGCTCGAAGCGCGCGGCGAGGTGCGCGGCGGGCGGTTCGTCGGGGGGTTCTCGGGCGAGCAGTACGCACTGCCGGAAGCGATCGGGCTGCTGCGATCAGTACGGCGCGAGCCCCGAGCTGGTGACCTCGTGGCCGTGAGTGGCGCCGATCCCCTGAACCTCGTCGGGATCCTGACCCCGGGCGATGTGGTACCCGCCCTCGCGACGAACCGGATTCTCTATCGCGACGGCGTGCCCGTCGCCGCGAGGGAGGGAGCGGGGAGCGGGGAGCGGTTTCTCGCTGAGGTCACGGCCGAGGAACGGGAGCAGCTCCGCGCCGCGCTCGTACGCCGCCGACCGGCGCCGCTCGTGCGGGCGTATCTCGGCAAGAGCCGGGCGGGCTAGGGACGTCCGAGGTCGACCGGGACGATGGGCAAGTCCCAGTGCGCGATGAGGATCTCGAAGCGGTGCTGCTCCTCGCGCCGGAATGTCTCCTGGTCCGGGAACAGGCGCCGCAGCGCGGTGTCGGGGAACGCCTCGTGCGGCGCGGCCGCGTTCTTCCATACGAGGGTGATGCGATAGTCCCAGCGGCGGTCTTCCGTGCCGTGGAAGCGCGGGGCTTCCGCCCTGATCTCGAGGATGTTTCCCAGCGCCTTCTGCCGCTGCAACACCGGGTAATGATTCTTCTTGAACAGCCGGATGAACTCGTCGGCGTAGCCCCACCGGGCCGTGTAGTAGTACTCGACGACAAACGGCGTGCTGGCCCCGGCGGGCGGGGCCTGCGCCCCTGCCGCCGTGGCCGCCAGCACCAACAGCAACGCCACAACTCTCATCGGTCCCTCCCCGTCACGTTTTGAGCTTCGCGAAGTACTTGCTCCGCAGCTTCGCCACCTTGGGCGCGATCACCGCCCGGCAGTAAGGTTGGTTGGCGTTGCGAGCGTAGTAGTCCTGATGGTAACCCTCCGCCGGATAGAACGTCTCCAACGGTACGACTTCAGTGACGATCGGATCGTCCCACACCTGCGCCGCCTCGAGCTCCGTGATGGTCCGCTCGGCCTCGGCCTTCTGCTCCGGGCTGTGATAGAAGATCGCCGAGCGGTACTGCGTCCCCTCGTCGGCGCCCTGGCGGTTCAACGTCGTGGGATCATGGATCGTGAAGAAGACGTCGAGCAGGTCGCGAAAGGAGATCACCGCCGGGTCGAACGTGATCTGCGTGACTTCGGCATGGCCGGTCTCACCCGTGCAGACCGCCTGGTAGGACGGATTAGGCACGTCACCGCCGGCGTATCCCGACACGACCTTCGCCACGCCGCGCAGCTGTTGATAGGCCGCCTCGAGGCACCAGAAGCAGCCGCCGGCGAGGGTGGCTATCTCCACAGGGGGTCCCTCCACGGGACCTTCAGATGCAGCCTCGCGTCATCGAGGTCGGCCGAGTCCGGGCTGAGCGTCTGCACGCAGACGATGTACGACGGGTTGATGTACGGCGCGTTCCAGGTGGAGCTGGAGGGTAGGCAGCGCGTCCTGACGTACAGTCCACTAAACAGTCGGACGCCATGGCGGAACTCACGTGCCCGTCGGTCCCACCGGACAGTGTCCTCGAGGACCCGACTCGCCTGTTTGCCGGTGCTCGTGCCGATGGCGTGCGTCAGGCCGCGGAAGGCCGGCTCGTCATCGCCCAGGCCCTTCGCCACGAACACGGTGATGATTCTGTCGCCGCCATCGTTCGCCAGCGCCCAGACGAACGTCCCGGGCAGGCTGGCACGTCGCTGGTTCATTTCACTCTGGAGGCCGGGCGCGAGACCGAACTTGTCGCCAACGGGCAGGGTGAACGAAAAAGTAGAATGTCGGACCCACCCCCCGATCACGGAGAGGTTCTGCTTCTCGGCCTCGGTGAGATCGACGGCTGGTACAAGCGGGGGCGGCGGGGCAGCCGGGAACAGGCTGCGGCCGAAGGCGTTCACGCCGAAAAGTACGATTGTGCAGATCGCAAACCGCAGTACGTAGTCAACCCAACGCCAGGGGTGGGTGGCGATCTTCGCCCAGACGCCAACCACCAGGCCTCCGAGCAGGGGCGCGACGGCAAGCTCGCCGGCCCGCTCACCCGCCGATGTCGCGTCCGACCCACTGCTCGCCGTGACGGCAATGATAGGAACGATCACACCGAGTGCGAGCCCCATCCCTTTCAGAAACGGGCGATTGTTGACCATGCCTAATACGGCGCGAACGTGATTGGCTGGCGAATCACGGCCCGCACCGGCCGCCCTCCGATCCGCGCGGGGCGATACGTCGCGGCGACGACGATGCGTCGCGCCTCGGCGTTGAAGACGGGATTGGGGCTCTGCACGATCCTGACGGTGGCGGGGACCACGTGGCCTGTCGTGTCGAGGGCCGCCTCGACGACCACGGTACCGCCGATGCGGAGCGCCTGCATCTCGGCGGCGTAGCGAATCGGCGGGTGGGTGAGCAGGGCCGGTTGCTCGTCGACGCCGACTGCGCTTGGCGCCTCGAGGCCGGAGTGGCGGCGACTCATCCGCACCGAGTCCGCCAGGCGGCGCAGGAACGGCGCCAGGTCCACGCCGCGCGCCGTGAGGGCGCGGTAGCCGGCGAGGGCGGTGTCGAACGCGGCGCTCGCGAGGCTGTCGCGCTTCTGGGCGGTGAACGCGAGCCCCTGCACGAGCAGGGCGTACACGCGCTCCCCTTCGGTCGCCTGTGTAACTGTATCGAGCGCGTCTTGCAGCAGAGCAAGGGCGCTGTCCACGCGGCGCGCGGCGAGCTGCTCGCGGGCGAGCCGCGCGAGCGCCGTGGGGTTCGGGGGCTGGGGGGGCGTGAGGTTGAACGACAGGAACACCGTGGTGCGGACCGCATGACCCTTCAGGCGACCCGGTGTGAAGGTAGTCGCCAGGAGCGCTTGCTTCAGCGGGTCGACGAAGCCTGCATCGGGCGTGTCCAGGACCGTGATCGATTGCTCCTCGACCGAGCCGAGGGTGTCCACGATGAACTGCACGGTCGCCCGCCCGGCGACACGCCGCCGCCGGAGCTCCGGCGGGTAGGCGACCGCCGGTCCGGAGCGCCGTGCGGGTGGCTCGTCGAGACCGTTTGTCGGATACACACTCGCGGCCCGCACCTCCGCGTCGAACAGCTCAGCCAGCCCGGGCGCGATCTGGTCCAGGCCTCGCACCGACGTGCCCGGGTTCAGGGTGATGGCGCTCCGGAAGTTGGTGCGCGCGAGGCTGTCGCGGCCGCGCAGGTGGGCGAGGATGCCGCGCCACACGAAGACATTGACGCTGTCCATCACGTAGGCGGCGCTCTCGAGCGCAGCGCCCAGCTCCGCGTCCGCGCTGTCTAGCTGAGCGGCCGCGATGTGCTGGCGGGCAGCTCGGAGCAGCTCGGCGGCGCGCGTTTGGGCGAGGGCGGCGGGCGGCGCCGCGACCAATCCGCCCGGAGCGAGGAGCAGCGCGACGGCGAATCGGCGGGACATCTCAATGCGTGGCCAGGAAGCGCAGTACGACCGCGTTGTAGTAGGGGGGCTGGTCGCGCTGCATGGCGTGTCCCGCGGATGGAATCACGGCGGTGGTGTCGTTGCTGAGGCAGCGGCCCAGCTCGTCCGTAATCGCGTGGAACATGGGTGTGCTGCGCGCGCCGGACAGGAGGAGCACCGAGGTGTGCATGCTCCCGAGGTCACCGCACGTGACCACGGGGAGGTACTGCTCGCGGTTCGCGCGCATTTCGCGCCGCAGCTCGAAAGCGCGCCGCAGCATGGCCGTCCTGGTGGGGGCGGGGAGGGCGTCAAACCCCGGGACGAACGCGCGCAGCGCCGCCAGCGAATCCCCGCGGGCGAAAGCGGCGCGCGCGGGGTCGAGCACGGTCGCGTAGTAGTCGCGCCGCAGCGCGTCGCCGGTCTGTGTGTGCGTGAGGAAGGGCATGAGCGGCGGCTCGGCGAGGACGAGCGACCGCACGACTTCGGGGTGCTCGCGCGCCAGCACGAGCGCGGTGTACGCGCCATAGTCGGCACCGACGATGTGCGCGGGCGCGAGCTCGAGCGACAGCAGCAGCGCGGTCAAGTCTTCGGCGTGCAACATCGGCGAGTACGTCTGGTTGTCGTCCTGCGCCGCATTGGGCGGGTGGTAGCGGCGGCTGTAGACCAGGACGCGGTGCCCGGCGGCGAAGGACGCGATCTGGGCGTCCCAGGCGCTCCAGTCGCTGACGCTGCCGTGGACGAAAACGACGGGGCTTCCGGTGTCGCCCACGACGCGGTACGCGAGCCGCGTGCCGTTCACGTCGGCGGAGCGCATCGTAACCACGGGTGCCATGCCGATGCGCGCGGCCCCCGTCGGAGCGGGAGCTTCCGGTTTCGAGCCGCCGCAGGCCGCGGCGAGACAGAGCAGGTAGACTGGGCGCATGCTGAAGTCTAGCGCTTCACCCCCAATCCTTCGAGTCCGGCGCCACGCGGCGCAGGGCTTTGAGAAACGTGAAGGGGGACGCGGGACGGTCGGCTGACCCCGGGGCGGTGCCCCGGGGTCCGAGGGCCAGCCCCTCCACCTCCTCGGCGATGACGTTGACCGTCCCATCGTCCTTGGCGAGTTTGCCCCGTACCCACAGGAACGGCTCCCCCCGCACCGCCGCGCGGTAGCGGTCGTACACGTCCGGCCGCACGATCACATTCGACATCCCCCCCTCGTCTTCCAGCAGGACGAACACGAACCCCTTTGCCGTCTCGGGGCGCTGGCGTGCCACCACCAACCCGGCCACCTGACACCGGACACCGTCCTCGAGCTCCGAGAGTCGATTACTCGGCGTCAGATTGGGCGGTAGCGCATCACGCACCAGGCTCAACGGGTGCCCGCTCGCCGAAAAACCGAGCGTCGCGTACTCGGCCAGGAGCCGCTCGCTCGCGTCCAGGCCGCCGAAGGAGAGCCGCTCGTGGGGGTGGCTCAGGGGCAGCTCGAGCTGGCGCCGCCCGCGCCCGTCGCCGCTCCGCTCAGCTTTGGGCGGGAGCCACAATCCCACCTGCCAGAGCAGCTCACGCCGCGTGAGACCATAGGCGTCGCACCCGCCTACCCAGACGAGGGCCTCGATCGCCGTGCGTTTTAGCGCGGAGGGCGCGCGCCGCACAAAGTCTCCCACACTGCGGTACGGGCCACCTCGCTCCCGTTCGGTGACCGTCGCCGTCGCCGTCTCTTCGCTCCAGTGCCGCACGAAACCCAGCCCCACGCGTACTGTCCCCGGGGCATGGCCCCGGGGTTCGCTGGGTTCGACCGTGCACCAGACGTCGCTCGCGTTCACATCGGGTAGCTGGATCGCGACGCCGTTGCGCTGGGCATCGCGTCCCAGCGCGTCGAGCGAGTAGAACCCCATCGGCTGATTGTTGAACAGTCCCGTGTAGTACTCCACCGGGTGGTAGTGCCGCAGCCACGCCGACTGGTAGGCGAGCAACCCGAACGCCGCCGCGTGCGACTTGGGGAACCCGAACTCGCTGAAGGCGATCACCTGCGTGAAGACCTTCTCGGCCGTGGCCTCGGGGACGCCGCGCGCCGCGGCGCCGGCGCGAAACTCCTCCCAGAACCCGCCCATCAGCTCGCGCGAGCGGCGCCGGCTCATGGCGCGCCGCAGCGCCTCCGCCTGCCCGGAGGTGAAGCCCGCGAGCGCCTGGCAGACCTGGAGCACCTGATCTTGATAGAGGATGACGCCGAGGGTCTCGGCGAGGCAATCCTTGAGCAGCGGGTGGTCCACCGGGGGCTCGTAGGGGCGGCCCGCCTCCCGGGCGCGGCGCTGGGCTTCGCGGCGCCGCACGTAGGGGTTCACCGCGCCCCCCACGATGGGGCCGGGCCGCACGATTGCCACCTCGACGGCGAGGTCGCCCAAATCGCGCGGCCGGGTGCGGCGCAGCATCTGGATCTGCGCGCGGCTCTCGATCTGGAACAGGCCGACGGTGTCGCCCGCGCAGATGCGATCGTACACGGCGGGGTCGTCGAAATCGATGCGCGAGAGATCGGGAGGCCGGCCCTCCTTGCGCGCGATCAGCTCGACGCACTCCTCCACCAGCGACAGCATGCCGAGCGCGAGGAAGTCGATCTTGATGAAGCGCGCGTCGTCGCACGAATCCTTGTCCCAGTGGCAGACGACCCGGTCTTCCATGGCAGCGCGCTCGAGCGGGACGATCTCCACGAGCGAGCGGGAGGAGATCACCATCCCGCCGACGTGCTGGGAGACGTGCCGCGGCAGTCCGCGGATCTCGGCCGCCAGCTCGCACAGTTCTTTCCAGAGGGGCGCATCCTTGCGTCCCGCGAACCCCGGGAGCTGCTCCAGCTCGTCCGTCAGCCCGTCGGCCCGTCCGTCCGCCAGCTTTGCCACCAGCTCGATCTCGCCGAGCGGCAGGTCGAGCGCTTTGCCGATCTCGCGCACCGCCGAGCGGAGCCGATAGGTGGGGAAGGAGCAGACGAGGCCGACGTGCTCGTCGCCGTACCGCTTGTAGACGCGGCGGATCAGCTCCTCGCGGATCTCGCGCGGAAAATCGAGGTCGATGTCGGGAACCGAGGCGAGGGTTTCGTTCAGGAAGCGGCCGAGGAAGAGCCGGTTGGCGATGGGATCGATGTGGGAGAGGCCGAGGAGATAACAGACGATGGACGATACCGAGGAGCCGCGTCCCCGGCCGGGGAGCAAGTTGCCCGCAGCGCGGCGGGAGCCGCGGCGCACGTCCGCCGCCACCTCGCGGGCCAGCTCGAACAGGTCGTGATAGACCAGGAAGAACCCGCTGAGGCGATGGTGTTCGATAAGCGTTAGCTCGGCCGCAAGCCGCCGCTCGGCTTCGGCGCGATGGACGGAGTCCTCGGGGTAGCGGGCGCTCATTCGGGCACGGCACAGCTCGGCAAGCGCCTGCGGCGCAGGGGCGCGATCGGCACCACGGAAGTCAGGAAAGGTGTAGCCCAGGTCGCGCGTCAGATCGAACGCTGCGGCGCGCTCAGCGATGGCCAATGTATTGGCGACAGCATCGGGACAGTCTTTGAACAGCGCGACGATTTCTTCCGGTGCCCGCAGGTAGAACTCACTGTTGGGACAACGCACGCGGTGCGAGCCGTCGAGGGTGGTCCGGTGGCGGATCGCGACCAGCACGTCGTGCAGCCGGTGCCGCTCGCGGCGGTGGTAATGCACGTTGCCGGTCGCCACGACGCCAAGTTGCACGAACTCCGCGAGGTCTTTCAGCGAGCGGGTGAAGGCGAGGTCTCCCCGAACCTGGTTCCGTTGCAGCTCGACGAAGAACCGATCCTTCCCGAACATGTCCCTGCAGCGCTCGGCGAGCTGACGTGCTGCCGTGAGCCCCCCCCCTTCGGCTTCCAGCGTGCGCGGCAGCAGGCCCTCGCGCCGGCACCCCGAGAGTACGATCAGCCCTTCTTGCCGTGCCGCGAGCGACTCGAACGAGAGCCGCGGGTCGCGGCGGTCGGCGCGCGAGAGGTGCGCCTCGGTGAGGAGCCGGCACAGGTTTGCATAGCCCTGCGGCGTCTCGGCGAGGAGCGTCAGGTGCGCGCCGTCCTCGAGGGTCACCTCCGCGCCGGTGATCGTCTGGAGGCCGAGCGGCTTGGCGCTTTGCGCGAACGTCATCGAGCCGTACAGGCCGTTGTGGTCGGTGAGCGCGAGGGCGCGGTAACCGAGACCGTGTGCGGTCGCCGCGAGATCCTCGGGGCGGGAGGCTCCGTCGAGGAACGAGAAGGCGGAGTGGCAATGCAGCTCGGCGTAGGCGGTCGGGGCGGTCAAGAAACAACGGCGGCGGTCATGGGGTTTGGATGAACCATGCGCCGGTGACGAGATCTTCGAAGAGCACGACTCGCCCGCCTCCCTCCAGCACCACGGCGAAATACCGCCGAGAAATAAGTTGTCGCCACCATTCATCATCGATCCGCCAGGACTCGAGGATAGTCTCGACGACCGCCGCCGTTGTCTCTTGACCGCCCTGACCGCCGCATTTGCCATTTGACCGCCGCATTACCATCGGTGCACCGCTGGCATCCAATTCGACCGCCACCCGCCGGGGTTCATTTACGGCTCGAAGTCGATCAGTGCGTAGCGGCGCTCGGGCAGGCGTGACCATGGCTGCACCTCGATGACGTGGTAGAGATATGACCGTTGTATCCGCATCCGGATTTCGTGAGCGGCGTTTCGCAGCGCGTGCTGCTGGCCGGCGCGTGCTTCCGCGCCCGCGTCGCGCGCGAACAGCTGCAGCTCGGCTGTCCCGGGAGCGAACGCGGTGAATTCGAGCACGAGCCGGAGGGCCGCGCCCGTCGGCGGCGCCTGCTCGATCCGCGTCTTGAGGGGGGCGGCGATGCGCAGGCCGTCGGCGGTCGGGTCCTTGAGCAGGATGGCGGCGAGCCACGAGCCGCCACCCTCGAGCTCCGCGACGAGCCGCACCGCCTGCACCCGCCAGCCGATGCGCCGGGGATGCTTGAGCGCGCGGGTGATCAGCTGATCGAGCGATCGCTCGAGGAGCTCTCGCTCGCCCACCGGCGTGAAGAAGGTGAGCGCGGCAACGATCGGCTCGGGCGCCACGCGTCCCACGACCGGCTCCGCGATCTGCCCCGCGGCGAGCCGCCACAGCCGGCGTCCCGGCGCGCCGAACTGCGCCGTCACTGCCTCTTCCGGGAGCGCGGCGAGCGCGCCGAGGGTGCGAATGCCGAGTTGGCGCAAGCGGCGGTGGGTGTCGGGGTCGATGGGGAGGGCGGAGATCGACTGGGCGGCTAAAAACTGCCCCTCCCCACCCGCAGGGACGATGATCGCTTCGCCCGGCTTGGCACGGCTCGCGGCCACCCAGGCGGTGAACTTGCCGAGACCGAACCCCAAGCGGTTAGTCGGTTGGCCGGTTAGTCGGTTAGTGGTTGCTGAATCTCTAACCGACCAACCGTCTAACCGACTAACCGACGCTGCTATCGCCTCGACGATCTTCCCCGGCGGACCGTAGATCCCCTCCAGACCGTCACACCCCAGGTACACGAGCCCCAATTCTCCGGACTCAATGACCGGGCTGATTTCATTCAATGCCGTTAGCAAGCGGGCGAAGCAGTCGTCGTAGTGCACCGGGTCGGGCTCGACGAGCCGGAGGGTGGGGCAGAGGCCGATCGCCTGGCTCACCGTCATCCCCGCCCTCACCCCGGTGTGCCGCGCGAGAGGCGAGACCTGCCACAGCCTGCGGCTCAAGTCGGGAGTGAGCAGGGCGGTGGGGCAAGCAGCGAGCTCCTCTCGACGCGCCTCTTCACAGCGCAGCGGGAAGAGGGGGATCCAGACGCAGGCGGCGAGCGCGCTCGTGGGTTGCCGGGGCATTGACAGAGTCCAAATGGGACCCGAATATATCCCGAAGATCGAGATGGCCGCAAGCTTGTGGTGTATTCAATTGCATGCGTGTTGCCGCGCTGTTCTGCGTGGTAGCTCTCACCCTGGCGGGCGACTGTCCTAAGCCTTCTGGTCCTGCGGCTGATCATCGGATCTTATGGTTTCACAAAGACTTAGCTGGCGCCGCAGCACGTCCTTACGCGGACTCGGATCTGGCAGTGTTCACCACAGAGTTCGATCTGCGTGTCGTGGCGCTGGACGCGAAGACGGGTGCGGTACGGTGGGAACGGCAATTGCCGACCACTCCCGGAACACCCCACGGGGGAATGCCCCACGGCAACATCGTCGCCGCCGGTAACCTGCTCATCGTTCCCGCCTGGGATCTCTTTGCGTTGGATCGGAGCACAGGTGAAATCCGCTGGGAGTTCGAGCCGGCGGACGACTATCCGGGCTGGGGTGCGGTCGCGGTCTCGGCCGGCCGGGTGTACGCGGCAGGACGATACTTGTACGCGATCGACGCCTTCACCGGAACGTTGCAGTGGCGACTGGATGTGGGAGTGCAGCCCCTTACGGAGCAGCCCTGGCGGCCAGTCGTAGTGGATGGGACTGTCTACCTCTCAACGAGACCGGCGGACACGGTCAACGCCGCACACGCCATGGCTGTTGAGGCATCTACCGGCACAGTGTTGTGGCGTTACCCGATTACCGATCCGCAACTGGGAAAGTCGGGCTCGCTTGGTCCACCCGCCATTCGCGACACCGTGTTTGTAATCGCGTGTTATAACCGCAATGTGTACGGGCTCGACAGAAGAAACGGGCGGCTTCTTTGGAGTCACCGCGGCGTTGACAATGCTTACACCGCCGGCGCCGTAATTCTCGACAAAACGGTCGTGACCGGCGTTGACTACGCCGAGGGACTAGACCTGACCACGGGCCGGCTGCTTTGGCGGTCGGATTTCATCGGCACCATCACCGTCCCGATTACGGTGGCCGAAGGCACGGCCCTCGTCTCCTCTGCGGTCGTCTACGCATTTGAGCCGAATGGGAACATCCGCTGGCGGCATGGTGGAGCGAGATGGGGACAGCCAGTGTACACAACCGCTGCCACGTACCGCGATCGTGTCGTCTACGTGGGGTCGGTGGCCCCGGAATCTCCGGGGCCTGGTTTCTACGCGATTCGCGTGCCCGAATAGATTCTACCTTCGTGACACAACAGGATCTATTCGGAGTCGATGCGCTTCCGCCTCCGAGTCCCGAAGTTGTCGAGTTGGCGAAGGACATCCCTGCCAACATTCGGTTCGGCACGTCCACGTGGACCTACGACGGGTGGATGGGGGACGTCTATCACCGCCGCTACCGCGGCCCCCAGCCGGCAAAGCGGCTCGAGGAGTACGTCCGCTACCCGCTGTTTCGGACGGTGGGGATCGACAGTGCGTACTACGAACCGCCCTCCGAGGAAGTGCTGGGCGCCTACGCGCAGGCGCTGCCGCCGGAGTTCCCGTGCGTGAGCAAAGTGTGGGACCGGATCACCGCGAAACGGCTCGACCAGGCGCGGGGGGCACCGAACCCCGACTTCCTGAACGCGCCGCTCTTCAAGGAAGCGGTGCTCGACCCGTACGCCCGCGCGTTCCGCGACCACGCCGGGTGCTTCGTGTTCGAGTTTCAGGCGATGCGCGGGAAGGACCTCCCCGATCCCCTGGAATGGGCGGACCAGCTGGGCGCGTTCCTGGAGCAGCTGCCGCACGACTTCCGGTACGCCGTGGAGCTGCGCAATCCCGAGCTGTTCACGGACATTCACGGCGACGTGCTACGCCATCACCGCGTGGCGCATGTTTTTAATTCGTGGACGGAGGTGCCCACGATCGGCGCTCAGCTCGATCTGTCGTGGACGTTCCCCGCGGACTTCACGATCGCACGGGCGCTGCTCAAGCCCGGTCGCCGCTACGCCGACGCGGTGAAAGCATTCGAGCCGTATGACCGGATCCAGGAGCCGCTCCCTGACTTGCGAAGCGACATCCTGCGACTGGTCGAAGCCGCACTACGACGGCGGATCGAGGCCTTCATCCTCGCCAACAACCGGGCCGAGGGGAACGCGCCGGGGACGATTCGCGAGGTGGCCCGGATGTGGCTGGAGGGGCGGAGGCCAGGTGGATCAGCCTAGTTCCAACTCCTCCTGCATCACCGGCAACCGGCTTTTGTAGCGATCCACCATCCCATCGTTGACCGCGAACCCGAACCGCGCCTGGAGGCGCCGGATGCGGCGGCTCAAGGCGCGAGCATACGCGCGCGGCGCCGAGCTGCGCGTAGCAAAGGCGGCACGGTAGCGCGCGGCCAGGTGGGGAAAGTGCTCGTCGAGGAGAGGAAGGAAGCGGTCGCGGATGGCCGGATAAAGGCGCAGTGGCCCGGCGTGCAGAAACCGGGCACCCGCCTCGCGCGCCGCGGCGAACAGCGCCTCGAGGTGGGGGACGTCGTCGGTGATGCCGGGGAGCACCGGCGCCACGATCAGGCCTGCGCTGAGCCCGGCGGCCGTCAACTTCGCGAGGCCCCTCAGCCGCACCGCGGGTAGCGGCGAGCGCGCCTCGAGGGTCCGCACCAGGCCGACATCCACGGTGATCAGCGAGACGTACACCTTGAGCGCGTTGTGGGTCTGCAGGCGGCGCAGCACGTCCACGTCGCGGGCCACGAGGGGGCTCTTGGTGATGATCCCGACCGACAGTCCTTCGCACCGCGCCAGCCGCTCGAGCACGGCGCGTGTGATCCGGAAACGGCGCTCCGCCGGCTGGTAGGGATCGGTGGCTGTGCCGATCACCACGGTCTGGCCGGGGGGCAGGCGCCGCAGATCCGTCTCGAGCGCGCCGAGGATCTGCTCCTTCACGAAGATGCGCCGCTCGAACGCCTCCCAGCCGTGGGGCCCGCGGTAGTCGGCGAATTCCGCGTCCGTCAGCTTGCCAGCGTCGTGGGCCCGTTCGACGACGTAGCGGTGCGCGTACCGGGCGTAGCAATAGCTACAGCCGAACTCGCACCCGACGTACGGATTGAGCGACCAGAAATCCATCCCGGTCTGGCTCGGTGGATTCAAAACCCGCTGGGGTGCAAGGGACACGAAACGCGTGCCGCGCAGACGCTCATCGAGCACCGCCAGACGGGGGGGGGGAGCCGGGGCGGCCGGGGGGGCCGGGGGGGCCGGCCGCGCGATGGAGAGGAGCGGCAACCCGAGCTGCTCAGCCACAACGCGACCAACCGCAGTGTTGGCATACCACACAGCCGGACTGTGCGGTGGTCGGAGCACCGCAGTCGGGACAGGCACGAGCCGGGGCCGTCGGCGAGGGTGGAGGTTGCGTCGAAGCTGGTGGGCTCGCGGACGGGCGCAGGAACGGGTGGGCGGGCTGCATGATGATACCCGAATATAAACCGAAACCATACGACAGCAAGAGGAGTTCTTGAGGTTGGACTGTCGCGTTACTGGCTTGTTGGTGTTCCCACAGGCGGAGGGCTGACCCAGCGCCGCCAGCCGTAGTACACCGGCACGCCGATCGCCACAATGATCAGGCCGAGTCCGGCGTAGCGCTGCTGGGCCGGCTGGATCAGGAGGTTCACGCACAGGAGACCGGTGGCGATCACGTACAACGCGGGGAGCCAGGGATACAGCATCGCTTTCACGGGACGCTCGGCGGTGGGGCGCCTGCTCCGCAGCAGGAAGAGCCCGACCGCGGTAAGCATGTAGAACAGCAGCGCCGCGAAGATCACGTAGTTCAAGAGCTCGCCGTAGGTCCCTGAAAGGCACAGCACGCAGGTCCAGATGGCCTGGACGACCAGCGCCAGCGCGGGCGTTTTGTACGTGGGGTGCAGCACGCCGGTGGATTTGAAGAACAGGTTGTCCCGCGCCATCGCGTAGTAGACGCGCGCACCGGAGAGGATGAGTCCGTTGTTGCATCCGAAGGTCGAGATCATGATCGCCGCGGCCATGATGTAGAGGCCGGGACCGCCGAGCATCGCCTGGAGCGCCGCGGTGCCGACGCGGTCCTGGGGCGCGTGCGCGATGGCATCCGCCGGAAGCACGTTCAGGTAGGCGACGTTCGCCAACAGGTAGAGCACGGTGACCACGAGCACGCCGGTCGCCATCGCAAACGGCAGATCGCGCTTGGGATCCTTGAGCTCCCCCGAGGCGAAGCCGACGTTGTTCCAGGCGTCCATCGAAAACAGCGAGCCGACCATCGCGGCGCCGACGAGCGGCAGGAGCCCGAGGGTCAACCCGCCCGCGGGCCAGAAGTTGGGGCCGAAGTTGGCGGCGATCGCCTCGGCGTTGCGGCCGATCGTGATGCCGAGCACGATGAGCCCCGCCAGCGCCGCGGTCTTGATCACCGTCAGCGTGGTCTGGATGACGGCGGCCGTGCGCACGCCCCGTACGTTGATCCACGTGAGGATGATGACCGACAGGACGGCGAAAATCCGCTGGGGCGACAGGCCCACCTGAATCGGGCCGCTCCCCAGGTTGATCGTGGTGCCGAGGAAGACGTCCGGCGAGAGAGCCGGGACGAAGACCGCCGTGAACCGGGCGAACGCCACCGCGACGGCGGCGATCGTCCCGGTCTGAATCACCGTAAACAGCGTCCATCCGTACAGGTAGCCGAACAGCGGCGAGATCCCTTCCCGCAGGTACACGTACTGCCCACCGGCGTTCGGGAACATCGCCGCCAGCTCGCCATAGGCGAGCGCGCCCATCAGTGTGACGACGCCCGACACCGCCCACACGAGGAGCAGCAGGCCGGGTGTCTGGACCTGGCGGAGGATGTCGGCGGACACGATGAAGATGCCGGAGCCGATCATCGAGCCCACGACCAGGGCGGTGGCGTCGAGCCGAGAGATCGCCCGGACGAATTCGGTACGGACCGTTGTGGGAGTGGTCATGGGGCGGATAACCTAGCGGCCCCTTCCCGGCCCCGCCATCTTTGGCCCGGACCCTTCCGGGAGACAGCGTGCGCCTGCTGCCGCGCAACGAGGAGTTCTTCGACCTCTTCACCGAGGTCGCGAACCGCAACAAGGAAGCCGCGCAGTACCTGCGCGACTTGTTCGAGTCCCCGCCCGACCGCCGCACCCCGATCGTCGAAGCGATCAAGCGGCTCGAGCACGAGGCGGACCAGGTCACCCACGAGGTGGTGAACCGGCTCGACCGGACGTTCATCACACCGCTCGACCGCGAAGACATCTACCAGCTCGCGTCCGACCTGGACGACGTGATGGACGCGATGGACGGCTGCTCCCGCCGCGCCCAGATCTTCCGGCTCGGCTCGGCGCCGCAGGGCGTGCGCCGGTTGGTGGAGGTCATTCAGCGCATGGTGGCGGTGCTGGCGGAGGCCGTGGGGCGCCTCAAAAAGGGCGACGACGTGATGCGCTACTGCGTGGAGGCGAAGCGGCTCGAGGAGGAGGGCGACGCCATCTACCACGAGGCGCTCGGCCAGATGTTCGAGAAGGAGCGCGACGCCATCGAGATCATCAAGTGGAAGGAGATTTACGACAACCTGGAGCGCACGCTCGATCAGGCCGAAGACGTCGCCAACGTGGTCGAGTCGATCACGATCAAGCACGCCTGATGGTCCAGTCCGTCTGGTTCGTTCTGGCGATCCTCGTGGTCGCCCTCGTCTTCGACTTCATCAACGGATTTCACGACGCGGCGAACTCCATCGCCACCGTGGTCTCCACTCGCGTGCTCTCGCCGATCGCCGCGGTGGTGTGGGCGGCCTTCTGGAACTTCGTCGCCGCGTTTGTGTTCGGCACCGCGATCGCGAAGACGGTCGGCGGCGGGATGATCGACCTGAGCCTCGTGGACTCGACCGTCATCCTCAGCGGGCTACTGGGCGCCATCATCTGGGATCTGGTGACGTGGTGGCTGGGGCTGCCGACGTCGTCGTCGCACGCGCTGGTGGGGGGCTATGCCGGGGCCGCCGTCGCCAAGGCCGGCTTCACCGCCATCATCGCGGGCGGCTGGATCAAGACGCTGATCTTCATCGTCGTGGCGCCGCTCATGGGCCTCACGCTCGCGCTGGCCCTGACGGTGGGGCTGTCCTGGGCGCTGCGGCGTTCGCTACCACGGCGGGTGGACAAGACGTTCCGTCTGCTGCAGCTCGTCTCCGCCGCCGCGTATTCGCTCGGTCACGGGACGAACGACGCTCAGAAAACGATGGGCATCATCGTGGCGCTGCTGGTGTCGAGCCAGGCGCTGTTCGCGTCCTTCCCGATCCAGGCCTTCCACCTCACGAGTGCCGCGCAGATCCCCACCTGGGTGATTCTCGCGGCGCATGCGGCAATCGGCCTCGGGACGATGGCAGGCGGCTGGCGGATCGTGAAGACTATGGGCCAGCGGATCACGAAGCTGCGGCCGTTCGGGGGGTTCTGCGCCGAAACGAGCGGGGCGATCACGCTGTTCGTCGCGTCGCACTTCGGGATTCCCGTCAGCACCACGCACACGATCACCGGTGCCATCACCGGCGTAGGCGCGGCGCAACGCTTCTCGGCGGTGCGCTGGGGCGTGGCGGGGCGCATCGTGTGGGCGTGGATGCTGACGATTCCGGCGGCCGCGGGCATCGCCGGCCTGGGGTACGTGGTGCTGCGGGCGGTGTTGCAGGCGCTCAGTCCGGGCTCCTGATCTTGCTCAGGTCGATCATCTTCACGCCCGCGGAGTAGTCCGTGACCGGCGCGTGGGTGACGGTGGTGAGCCGCTCCATGCTGTCGCTCACGCGGCGCGCCATGGCCATGATGTTGTCGAGCGACGCCTTGTCTTCGGGATGCGTGACCCGGGCGTCCCGCTCGAGCAGCTGCCCCTCCGCGATGATCGCCGCCAAAGCGTTGTTCACCTCGTGCCGGACCGCCACCGCCATCTGGGCGACGACGGCGACGCGCTCCCCCTGGATGGCCCGGTCGTAAAAGAGGTGCAGCTGCTCCGACAGCCAACCGACCGAGATCGCGATCGCCCCGTACGCCACGTAGATCGGGACCGTGATGCGCCAGTCCTCCGGCTCGACGCTCCAGGCGACGAGATACTGGATGGCGAGGAAGAGGATTGTCCCCATCACCAGGCCCGACACGGCGCCGTGCATCCCGTAGTGCAGCGACAACACGTATGCCGGCACGAGGGTGAGCAGCCAGATGAGGTCGCGATAGGGGACGTCCGACGCCGGCACGATCTGCAGCACGATGCTGGGCGCGAGGTAGGCGAAGGCGCAGTAGAGCCACCAGCGCCGGGGCAGCGGCGGGCGGTGGGTCATGGGCGTGAAGCCGAGCAGATCGAGAAGGTGCTGCCGCAGGCGAGCGTGCATGTCAGTCGAGTTTGAGGGTGAGCGCGCGCAGCTCGGTCATTTCCTCGATCGCGTAGCGCACGCCCTCGCGGCCGAGTCCCGAAGCCTTGGCCCCGCCGTAGGGGAGGCGGTCGACGCGAAAGCCGGGGATGTCGTTGCCGTTCACCGCGCCCACGTCGAGCTCGGTGTGGAGGCGGAACATCGTCTGCAGGTTCGTCGTGAACACCCCGGCCTGCAGCCCGTACGGCGAGGCGTTGGCCGCCGCGATGGCCTCGTCGAGAGTGCGGTACGGCGTGACGGTCACGAGGGGCGCGAACACCTCTTCGCAGTTCACCTTCATCTCGGCGCTCGTGTGCAGCAGCACCGTCGGCTCCAGGAACGGGCCGGTGCGCTTCCCACCGACCGCGATCTTGGCGCCCCCGGTCACGGCCTCGCCGATCCAACGCTCCACCCGCTCCGCGGCGTCGAGCGAGATCATCGGGCCTACGTCCGTCGTGTCGTCGAGCACGTCCCCGACTTTCAACTGACGAACGCGTTGCACAAATGCGTCGAGAAACGGCGTGTAAACGGATTCGTGGACGTAAATGCGTTGGGTCGAGATGCACGACTGGCCGGCGTAGGTGAAGCCGCCCGCGGCGCACCGCTTCGCGGCCCATTCGAGGTCGG
>Ga0210382_10000173_pt1 | contig 25729 bp, 23 predicted proteins | sample PLMedo_FD_155452 | JGI IMG/M metagenome (GOLD analysis project Ga0210382, IMG submission 155452) | Groundwater sediment microbial communities from an aquifer in East River, Colorado, USA - PLM0_60_coex redo | ecosystem: Environmental > Terrestrial > Soil > Riparian zone | place: USA: East... | reverse complement strand
CGCTGTTCGAGGGCACGGCTCCCGTCGAGGTCAGGAGTGGAGTCGTCTCGGAGCCGACGGATATTCCGGTCGCGACGTACGTGGGCCCCGGTGCCGGCGTGGACAGCATCGCCATCTCCCCGCGGACCCCTCTCCTTTATTTCGGCGACTCACTGCGTTTTCAGGTGCAGGCGTTCCAGGGCGGGACGCCCGTGCCCGACTTTTACGTTTCGTGGAGCACGAGTGACTCGGGCGTAGCGCACATCAACGGCATAGGCTCGCTGCGCGCGCCGCCGTCGCGGACCAACGTGTGGGTCATCGCGCGTACCCCCGGGGCGATTGCGGATTCGGTGACGGCGACGTTCCAGCCAGTCCCCTCGCAACTGGTTGTAGTGGGTGGCGCGGGACAAAGCGGAACCGTCGGTCTCCCGCTGGAGCTGCCCCTTGAAGTCGAAGTCCGCGCCGCGGACAACCTCCCCGTCGGCGGCGTCCCCGTCCGGTTCCGCTCGCTGTTGGGCCTCGGAGCAGTGACCGATTCGATCGCCCTGACCGACGCGGCGGGCCGCGCACGCACAACGGCGACGCTGGGGACCGTGCTCGGGTCGCAGAGCTTCGAGGCGAGGGTCAACGGACTCGCCGGCAGCCCCGCGACATTTCCCGTCACGGCGCTTGCAGGGGCGGCGACTCAGCTCCTGGTCGTTGCGGGCGACGGACTGCTCGCCACCGTGAACGCGCTATTACCGACGGCACCCGCCGTGCGGTTGCGGGACGCATTGGGCAACCCCGTCCCCGGTGTCAGTGTGACGTTTCTTCCGACGGGCGGCGCTGTGACGGGAGGGAATCAGATCACCGACGCGACTGGCCTGGCGACCGTCGGTAGCTGGACCCTCGGCACGATCGCGGGGGCGAACACCCTCACTGCCTCCGGTGCGGGGCTCACCCACGTATTCAATGCGAATGGCGTTGCGGGACCGGCGACGGCGCTGCTCGCGATCGCGGGCGACCTTCAGAGTGCTGTCGTGGGCGCGGTGGTCGGCACGGCGCCGGCGGTGCGAGCGCAGGATCAGTTCGGAAATCCCGTACCGGGTACGGCAATCACGTTTGCCTTGAGTGGCGGCGGCGGGAGCGTCTCCGGGCCGACGCAGCTTACGAACGCCGCCGGCATCGCGACCGTGGGCAGTTGGACGCTCGGCACGGTATCGGGGGCGAACGCGCTGACCGCCACGCTCGCGGGGCTCACGCCCGTCACGTTCTCGGCGACCGGGCTCGCCGGCGCGGCAACTCAGATCGTGCAGCTCGCCGGTGATGGTCAGGCGGCGATCGTGAATACGATCCTGCCTACTGCCGCCGCAGTGATCGTGCGCGATCGGTTCAACAATCGCGTCCCGGGCGTGCCAGTGCTCTTCGCCCCAGTCTCGGGCGGCGGCAGCGTCACGGGCGGGTCGGCGGTGACCGACACAGCAGGCATGGCAAGAGTAGGAAGTTGGCAGCTCGGCACGCTCGTCGGGCAGAACACACTCACAGGCACCACGAGCGGACTTACCGGCAGTCCCGTTCTGTTTACGGCGAGCGGCACGCATGATGTCGCGGCTCAGCTCCTGCGCGTGAGCATCGATACGCAGACCGCCACGGCCGGACAGCCCGTGAGCACGCCCCCTGCTGTGCGAGTGGCGGACCAGTACGGTAACCCAGTCCCTGGCGCGTCGGTCACGTTCGCCCTCACAGGTGTGTTGCAGGGTGTTCTGACACCGAGCACGACGACGACAGACTCGTTGGGCATCGCACGTCTCGGGAGCTGGACGCTCGCGGCCCTTGCCGGGTTGAATACGCTGGACGCCACGGTGCCGGGGCTCGCGGGCAGCCCGATGGCGTTCAGCGCAAGTGGAACTACGACGACCGCCACGACCATGGTCCTGAATACCGGCAACGGCCAACTCGGCGTGGTGGGTACCGCTCTGCCCACACTCTATTCGGTGGCGGTCAAAAACGCTCTCGGTCTGCCCGTCCAAAACGTACAAGTCCATTGGACCGTTGGGCCGCAGGGCGGATCGATGAACCCCGCAACGTCGCTGACGGACGCGAGCGGCATCGCGAGCTCGACACGCACGCTCGGGCCCCCCGCGGGAACACAAACCGCGACGGCTTCGGTCGGGGGTCTCGCGGGCTCTCCGGTCATGTTCACCGCGACCGGGCAGGCCGGCGCGGCGGCCCAGCTCATCAAGCAATCAGCAGACCCACAGACCGGGACGGTAGCGACGGCCGTGACCGCGCCGGTGTTCAAGGTCGTCGACCAATTCGGCAACCCTGTTGCCGGCGTCATCGTGGACCTTGCCGCAACGGGTGGCGGCACGCTCGGCGCGTCGCAGGACACGAGCGACGGCACTGGGCTCACCAGCGCCGGCAGCTGGACGCTTGGCAACGTCGTTGGGACAAATACCGTAACCGCGACCTCGGGCGCGCTGCCCGCCAAGACATTCACCGCGACCAGCGTCGCCGATGCGCCGGCCCGGCTGGCGTTCCTCACAGAGCCCACGCGCGCCCTGGCGGGCGACACGATAGAGCCCGCCGTGCGGCTGGCGATCCAGGACCAGTACGGCAACCTCGCGCTCCCCGCGAAGGACGTCGTGTCGCTGCAGCTTGGGTCAACGCCGGACCCCGCGGCCAAGCTTCAGGGCATCGTGGATGTCGCGGCGGTCAACGGCGTGGCGTCGTTCGCAGATCTGGCCATCGACTCCGCGGGGATCGGCTATACGGTCGTCGCCACGTCTGGCAACCTGACGGGCGCCGAGAGCAAGCCGTTCGATATCGGCGGCGTGATCAAGGCGATTCCGGTTACCCGTCTTGCGCCCGTCGCCGCCGCGCTGAACGCTCAAACGAAGAAGCTATACGTGCCGGGAACGAGTCTGCTCTCGGTCGTGGTGGACGAGAGAGAAGTGTTACCGCAACTCACGGGATTCGAGTCACCGTTTGGTGTTGCGGCAAACACGACGACGAATCAAGTCTACGTGTCCAGCCTGGCAGGCGTGGCCGCGATCGACGGAGGAGCTGATGTAATCCGTCTCGTCATCCCTGTAGGAACCGGGCCCAGGGGCGTCGCGGTGGACGAAGTGGCCAACCGCGTTTACGTCGCCGTTGCGACAGATCCGCTCCAGCGCGGGTCCGCGCTCGTGCCGATCGACGGGTCAAAGGATCTCGTCGTCATGGCCGATGTTGTGCTACTTCCTGCCGCAGGGATGGGTGTTGCGTTCAATCCGAACGACGGGCTTGTCTATGTGACGATCCCGACGCTACAGGAGGTTGACGTGATCGATCCCAAGCCCGGTGGGGCTGTGCTCTTGCACCGGATTCAGGGACTGGGCAGGGGAACGTACGGAATTGCCGTCGACACGCGGAGCAACCGGCTCTATGTCACAAACCGTGATGAGAACACGGTGTCCGTAATCGACATCTCCGCGCCCGACCCGCGTGAGTTCAAGGAGATCGCGCGCCTGCCTGTGGGCAGGTTGCCGGAGGGAGTGGGCGTGGACGTCGACCGCGGAGCCGCTTATGTGGGAAACAGCGGCGAGAACACGGTGTCGTGGATCGATGGCAGCAGGCTCAACGTGTTCGCCACGCTAGTCGTCGGACCGACCCCGAAAGCCGCGGTCGTCGATCCTGTGACGGGGCGTGTGTACGTACCGACCAAGACAGACGACATGGTGCGGGTGATTCAGCCGTAGCGTTACTTCAGCAACAGCTTCGCGATCGTGTTGAGCTGCATGTTGCTGGTGCCTTCGTAAATCGTCCCGATCTTCGCATCGCGGTAGAACTTCTCGACCGGATACTCCTTGGTGTAGCCGTAGCCCCCGAACAGCTCGACCGCGAGCGACGTCACCCGCTCGGCGACCTGCGAGCTCAACAGCTTCGCCATGGCCGCTTCTTTCGTATACGAGTCGCCCGCATCCTCGAGCCGGGCGGCGTTGTAGACCATGAGCCGCGCCGCCTCGAGCTCCGTCGCCGCCTGCGCCAGCTGGAATTGCACGCCCTGAAAATCTGCCACTGGTTTGCCGAACTGCTGCCGCTCCTTCACGTACTTGAGCGACGCGTCGAGCGCGCCGCGCGCCACCCCGATCATCTGCGCCCCGATGCCGATGCGCCCTGTGTTGAGCGTTTCGATGGCGACCTTGTACCCGTTCCCGACCTCACCGATCAGGTTCGCCGCCGGGACTTCGCAATGATCGAGGATCAGCTCGGCGGTGGATGACGCGCGGATGCCGAGCTTGTCTTCTCTCTTGCCGACGCTGAAGCCCTTGAAGGCACGCTCCACCGCGAACGCCGTGATTCCCTTATATCCTTTACTCATGTCCGCATTAGCAAACACCACAAGGAGGTAAGCCTCGGCGCCGTTCGTGATCCAGAGCTTGCGGCCGTCGAGGATCCACTTGTCGCCCTGCTTCGTCGCCTTGGTCTGGAGACCGAAGGCGTCGGATCCCGACTCCGCTTCGGACAGCGCGTAGGCGCCGACGACCTCGGTCGCGAGACGCGGCAGGTACCGAGACTTGATGTCTCCGGAGGCCCACTTGAGCAGCAGGGCGTTGACGAGGGTGTTTTGGACGTCTACGAAGATCGCCGCGGAGGCGTCCACCGCCGACAGCTCTTCCACGGCGAGCACCGTCATGAACAGGCTGCCGCCGGCGCCGCCGTAGGTCTCCGGGATCTCGATCCCCATGAGGCCGAGCTCGAAAAACTTGGGAATGAGGGTCGGATCGAGCTGGGCGGCCTGCTCCATCGCCTGCACGCGCGGGCGGACCTCGCTCTCGGCGAAGTCTCGTACCGTGCCCTGAAACATCCGTTCCTCTTCGGAGAGGTGGGTGAGAGGCGCGGCCCCCCCGGCCCCGATGCTGGTCATGTCGGGATCAGCTTGATCGCGATCGTACAGCTGGCTTGGCCCTTGAGCATGCAGGTCAGGTCGCTGGTCTCGATCCGCTCTCCATAATGCTTCGCGATGCCGCGGGCGATGCCCTTGGCCAGCGCGCACATCCTGCGCTCCGATTCGTAGATAACGACGACCTCGGTCGGGCTCACCCGCCGGACCTTGAGCCGGGGCGGGACCGCCAGCGGATCGCCCAACCGGACCGCGCGATGGATGTTGTTCTCGGTGTGCTCGATCATGTCGAGCGTCTTCCACTCGGGCTTGATGAAGGGTCTGTAGACACTCATAAGCGTGGGCGCGATGAACTCGCCGAATTGCTCCAGCACCGTCTGGACATCGGTCCCGCGATGCCGCGCTGTCGCACCGACAAGTGCCGCCACTTCCGCGTCCGGGTACGTCTGGCCTATCACGTACGTGCGGCCGGCCAGCCCTGCCTCGTGGAGGAGCTGGGTCCACGTCCCATTGTTATTGCCAGCTTCGGAGAATCGTTTCAACTCCGTCAGGATGAGCCCGTGCATCAGGCCTTTTTATCGGACGGGCCCGGCGCCAGCATCTCCCGAATTCCGCCAAGCGACCCGAGCACGCCGGTGGCCTCGTAGGGCATGTAGATGACCTTATTGTTCTGACCTGAGACCATCTCCTTCAGCGTCTCGATGTAGCGGATGGCGATCAGGTACTGCGCAGGGTCGCCGCCGGTGCCCTTGATCGCGGCGGTGATGCGCTCGATCGCCTGCGCTTCCGCTTCGGCGACCTTGAGCCGCGCCGCGGCTTCGGCCTCGGCGTGCAGGATCTTCGCCGCCTTGTCGCCCTCCGCGGTGTTGATCTCTGACTGGCGAATGCCTTCGGCAGACAGAATGCGGGACTGCCGCTCGGCATCGGCAGTGATGATGGTCGCGCGCCGCTCGCGTTCGGCGCGCATCTGCTTTTCCATGGCGTCGCGGATGTCGCGCGGCGGGTTGATGTCCTTGAGCTCCACGCGGCTGACCTTGGCGCCCCACTTGTGCGTCGCCTCGTCGAGGATCGCGCGCAGCTTGGCGTTGATCATGTCACGGGAGGACAGCACGTGATCGAGCTCCATCTCGCCGATCACGTTGCGCAGCGTCGTCTGTGTGAGCTTTTCGATTGCGTCCGGTAGATTCGCAATCTCGTACGTGGCCCGGACCGGGTCGGTGACCTGCGAATAGATCAGCGCATCGATTTCGACGACGACGTTGTCCTTGGTGATTACGTTCTGGCGCGGGAACACGTACACCGTCTCGCGCAGGTCGATGCGCTCGGTACGGAATTTACGTGAGTAGCTGTCGCCGGCGGGCGTAATGATCGTCTGGTGCCAGTCCACGGAGCGGGGACGGTCGATCACCGGCAGGATGAAGTTGATCCCGGAGGCGAGCGTCTTGTGATACTTGCCGAGCCGCTCGACGATCATCGTCTGCGCCTGCTGGACCACGCGGATGCTCTTCGAGATCAACACGATGACGCCGAAGGCGACCGCTGCCACGAGTATTGTTCCAGGACCCATCGGTTACGGCTCCTTTTCGACCATGAGGGTCGTTCCGTCCACCTGAATGATCGTGACCGGGGTGCCGGGCTCGATGACCGTGGCGTCAGACGACGCGCCACGCCAATCCTCGCCGTCCACCTTCACCCGTCCAGCCGACCCCGGCCCGATTCGCTCCGTCACGATGCCCGTCTTGCCCAGCAGGGCGTCCACCCCGGTGCGCAGGTCGGACCCGGGGCCGAGCTGGAGGAGATGCATGAGCCGGGGACGTAAGCCGGCCATGCTCACGATGCTGGAGACGGCGAACGCGATGCCCTGCGTCACGAACCCGAGGCCCGGGATCAAGCCCACAACCCCAGCTACGGCGGCCCCAACCGCCAGGCAGGCCAGCCAGAACCCCGCCGTGAACATCTCCCCGACGAAGAGGCCGATCGCCAGGAGAAACCAAACCAGCCAATCTTTCATATGGTCCAAAGCTGCAACCCTTGTACGCGTTTCGCTATCCAACTAGAGCCAACCCCTTGTGGAGCCGCTATGATCGCTCGTGCGCCGTTGCTCACTCTCGCTGTTGCACTATTCGCCATTCCCGTTGCTGCGCAAACCTCACGTCAGATCCTCAAAGGCGATTCCGTCGCCGTCTACAATCTCGTCGGTGAGCTGCGAGTCGAAGCCGGCTCTGGCAGCGACGTGACCGTAGAGATCCAGCGTAGTGGCGCCGATGCGGCCAAGCTCGACGTGCAGTCGGGGCCGCTGCGCGGCCGCGAAACGCTGCGGATCATCTATCCCGGCGACGTCATCGTGATGCCCGAGTGGGGACGCGGCTGGAACACCACGCTGCGCGTGCGCGACGATGGGACGTTCGGTGAGGAACATGGACGCCACGACCGCGGTGGCTGGTTCCGCGAGGGCCATGAAGTGCGGATCACCGGACGTGGCCGCGATGGGCTCGAGGCCTACGCCGATCTGCGGGTGACGGTCCCGAAGGGGAAAAACGTCGCGCTGTACCTCGGCGTGGGGAAAGCGTTCGTCTCGAACGTGGATGGCGTGATTCGTGTCTATGTTGCGTCCGCGGATGTGACCGCCGATCGTACACGCGGCTTGCTGCGCGTCGAGACCGGCTCGGGCAATGTGGACCTGCGCACCGCGTCGGGGGATGTCAGCCTCGCGACCGGTTCAGGTGACATCACCGTCTCCGGTGTCGATGGCTCGAGCCTCAAGCTCGAGACCGGCTCGGGCAACGTCACGCTGACGGATGGAAAAGCCCCCATCGTGCACGTCGAAACCGGCTCGGGAGATATCGAGGCGACGGCGTCGTCAGGCGACGAGCTGTCGTTCGAGACGGGAAGTGGAGACGTGGATGTCGCACTCATCGCGACCTTCCGCTCCGTGCGCATCGAGACCGGCTCGGGCGATGTCACGCTCAAAGTACCGCCGACGCTCGGCGCTGAAGTGGATCTCGATACGGGAAGCGGCGACATCGATCTCGGCGGGTTGACGCTGCAGGTCCGCCGCATCGCGCACGATCATGTCACGGGGATTTTGGGGGACGGGAAGGGGCGTGTCTCGGTCGAGACCGGATCGGGGAACGTGCACCTACAGAAGCTCTAGTTTGCGACGATCCTTTTTTGTGGGCCGACCCTTGCCCTCGTAGGTAGGAGTCGGCGCGATTCGATGAGCTTCCGCCAGCCTCTCACGCGACGCGCGACCCTCAGGCGATTCGTCATAGAGCAGCTGCGCGTCGCGCGGCGGACCGCGACGCTCGGAGAGCGCGCGCACCGTCACGAGCCATTCGTAGGGGCCGACGCGAATCCGCAACTCAGCGCCGACCTGCAGCTGCTTGGCGGGCTTCGCGCGCGTCCCGTTCACGTGCACCTTGCCGCCGGCGACAGCCGCCGCCGAGAGCGCGCGGGTTTTGAAGAATCGCGCAGCCCAGAGCCAGCGGTCGAGCCGTACGGCTGTCGGCTCAGCGTTGCGCGCTGAGATAATCCACCGCCAGATGCGCTAACGCTCTCACACCAACCGGTAACGCCGCTTCATCGACGTAGAACCGCGGGGAGTGGTTCGGCGCGGCCTTGGCGGGATCGGTCCCGGACGGCGTGATGCCGAGGAAGAAGAACACGCCCGGAATGCGCTGCTGATAGCGCGAGAAATCCTCGGCAGCGGTAATCAGCGGCGCAAGCGAGACGTGGCTCGCACCCGCCACTTCGCGCAGCGTGGGAAGGATTCGCTCTGTCAATGCCGGATCGTTGTAGGTCACGGCTGTGGTGGTGTCGATGACGACTTCGGCCGTCGCACCGGCGCTTTGCGCGATCGATTCCGCCGTCCGGCGCACGCGCGCGTGGATGTCGTTACGCATGGCGGTGTCGAAGGTACGAATCGTCCCGAGCATCACGACGCTGTCCGGAATAATGTTGAAGCGCACGCCACCGTTGATCGCGCCCACGGTGACGATCGCCGGTGCCGCCGTAACATCGATCTGCCGGCTCGCAATCGTCTGCAGGCCGAGCACGATCTGCGACGCGACGACGATCGGATCGATGCCGGCCCAGGGCAGCGCGCCATGGGTCTGGCGGCCATGCACGACGATGCGGAAAGCGTCCGCGCTCGCCATGGTGCCGCCCGGCCGGTAACGGATCTCCCCTGCGGGATAGGGGAACACGTGGAGGCCGAAGATGGCGCTCGGCTTGGGATCGTCGAGCGCGCCTTCCTCGATCATCAGCGCCGCGCCACCACGCTCGCCCGCCGGTGCGCCTTCCTCGGCAGGCTGGAAGATGAATTTGACGGTCCCGGGCAGGTCGTTGCGCATCCCCGCCAGCACTTCGGCGACGCCCATAAGCATCGCGACGTGCGTATCGTGCCCGCAGGCGTGCATGACGCCGACTTCCTGCCCGTTGTAGGTGGTGCGCACTTTCGATGCGAAGGGGACGTCGACTTCTTCGGTAACGGGCAGGGCGTCCATGTCGGCCCGCAGCGCGACGACCGGACCCGGCTTGCCCCCGCGCAGCACGCCGATGACGCCGGTATGCGCGACCCCGGTGCGGACCTCGAGCCCCAGGGAGCGCAGGTGCTGCGCCACGAGATCAGCGGTCCGCGTCTCGCGATTGGACAGCTCGGGATGCGCGTGGATGTCGCGGCGCCAGGCAAGGACCTTCCCCTGGACCTGTGCCGCGCGGCGGTCGACCTCGGCGTCGAGCCGGCTTGCCTGAGCATGGAGGGGGGTAGCTAGTCCAAGGGCGATGAGGGGCAGGAGGATGGGGCGCATGGCTCGAAAGGTAGCCCGGGCCGTGTAGGGGCGCAGCATGCTGCGCCCCTACGCGAATCTCCGCAACCCTTCCACCGGACAGAGTGTCGAACCCTGTACACACTCGACGCTCCGGAGCCCGTCATGACTCGTTATCTCGCCACTGCTGCTCTCGTTCTTTTGGCTCTCCCCTTCAGCACGCTGCGCGCTCAAGAGAGTAATGATGAATGGCTCTCGAATTGCCGCGAAGACAGATGGAGCGACTGGGGCTCGCGCGCCCGCCACTGCGAGATTCGCGAGACGGGCATAAAAGCGACCGGTCGCGCACTGACCATCGAGCCGGGCATGAACGGCGGTGTCGAGATCATCGGCTGGAGCAACTCCGACAGCATCTCGATCACGGCGCGGCTCCAGGTCAACGCCCGCAGCAGTAGCGATGCCGACGCGATCGCCCGCGACATCAAGATCGAGGCTTCCGGCGGAACCATCCGCGCAACCGGCGGGAGCGGCCCGTTCGGCCGCCGCCAGAATTGGTCGGTCAGCTTCGTCGTGATGGTCCCGCGCCACACGGATCTGACGCTCGCGACCCAGAACGGTCCGCTATCGGTCGAGGACGTGGCCGGTCGGATGGATCTCCAGACTCAGAATGGACCACTTTCGCTGTCGGGCGTCGGCGGCGACGTGCACGCGAGCGCGCAAAACGGGCCGCTCACGATCGACCTGCAGGGCACGCGCTGGGAAGGTACCGGCCTCGACGCCGAGACACAGAATGGGCCCGCGGACCTGCGGATTCCCGCCAATTACAACGCGAAGATCGAATTCGGCACGGTGAATGGGCCGATGGATGTCGGCTTCCCGATGACCGTGACGATCAGCGGGCGCGTCAAAGACCGTATCTCGACGACTCTGGGGAACGGCGGGCCGCCGATTCGTGTGGTCACGACGAACGGGCCCATGACGGTGAGGAAAAGCAGATAGTGGAGGTTGGTGAAGGTTGGTGCAGGTAACCTCCACCATCCTCCACATCACTTTCCGATGTCCTCATCCCATAACTCGGGGTGATCCCGAATAAACTCCGCCATCATCGAGATGCACCTCGGATCCTGACGCACCTCGAGTGACACGCCGCGGCTCTTCAGCAGGTCCTCCTCACCTTTAAACGTATTGTTCTCTCCGATGATCACGCGCCGGATCCCGTACAGCAGAATCGCGCCGCTGCACATGGGGCACGGTGACAGCGTCGTGTAGAGGGTCGCCTCACGATACACCGACGCCGGTTGCCGGCCGGCGTTCTCGAGCGCGTCCATCTCACCGTGCAATACGGCGCTGCCCTTTTGCACCCTGCGGTTGTGCCCACGACCGATGATTCTTTCCTGCGACACGATCACCGATCCGATCGGGATGCCGCCTTCGCGCAGACCCTGTTCCGCTTCGGCGATGGCTGCGGCGAGGAAGGGATCGGTGGTCATGCCGTGCTGGCGCGCATCGCGTCGTACTCGAACACATTGGGGCCGCGCGGCGCTTCCTGCGCGATCCTGACCATCGCCCGCGCGACCGTCGCGGCCTGAATCGGGCGATAACGCCGCAGCCGGCCGAAGAGCAACGCGGGCAACACCGGTGCGCCGAGCATCGCGATCCGCTCGCCGAGACGAAACTCCGGACGCTCGCCGAGCAGGAGTGAGGGACGGAAGATCTGGATGCTCTGATAGGGAAGCTTTCGGATCGCCGTCTCCGTTTCGCCTTTGACTCGGCTGTAAAAGACGCGGGACTCAGGATCGGCGCCGATGGCGCTGACGAGAAGAAACTGCGTGGCGCCGGCGCGCAGACCGCCGCGCGCCAGTCCGAGCACGAACGCGTGATCGACCCGACGAAACGCCGGCTGCGACCCGGCCTGCCCGATGGTGGTGCCGAGGCAACAGAAGACGTCGTCGACGTGCGGCAAGTTGCTCAGGGTCTCGAGCTCACCGAGGTCCAGCACGCGTTGCTCGAGCTTGTCGTGTTGCTGCGCTGTGGTGCGGCGACCCACGGTTATCACTCGTGACCAGTGCGCATCGGCGAGAAGGAGCTCGAGCACATGATTACCGACCAGACCGGTCGCGCCGGCAAGGAGTGCGGTTCGTGCCACGCGGGGGAAAGTAGTTATTATCTCGCCGGTGGGAATCTCCGAGGCGTTGCAAAATCAACCGCTGCTGGCCGTGGGATTGCTGTTCGCCGCCGGCGTGGTGACGAGTCTCAATCCGTGCATCTACCCGATGATCCCCATCACCGCTGGGACGCTCGCAGGCGTCAACGCCCCGGGACGGACGCGCCGGCGCACACTCGGTCTCACGCTCACGTACGTGTGCGGGCTCGCGCTCTTCTACGCGCTGCTCGGCATGATCGCCGGGATGACCGGTTCGTTGTTTGGCACGATCGGCGCGAGCTTCTGGGCCCGGCTCGTCATCGGCAACCTGCTGCTGGTCTTTGCCCTCGCGATGCTCGAGGTCATTCCCGTGCGGCTGCCCGCGCGGCTCGCCACCTGGGCGGGGAGCCTCGGCGGCGGCTCCTATCCCGCCGTCTTTCTCCTGGGTGCGACGTCGGGACTCGTCGCCGCGCCGTGCGGGGCGCCGGCATTCGCCGCGGTCCTCACCTGGGTCGCGACGACGCACAGCGCCGTGCTCGGGTTCGTGTACCTGTTCGTGTTCTCGCTGGGCATGTCGGCCCTGCTCGTAGTGGTGGGATTCTTCTCGGGAGCGCTCGCGGCGCTACCCCGGGCCGGCGCGTGGATGTCATGGATCAAAAAGGCGGCGGGTGTGGTTCTACTGCTCATGGCTGAATACTATTTCGTGAAGGCTGGACAGGTCTGGTGAACACGAAAGGCGTGTGAAGGCGTGGAAAAGGGTGTAACGGCGTGGTGGGTGTCGCTCACGGTAGCGCTTGCGCTACCGAGCGTCGCGCGCGGCCAAGACGTCATTGGGATTCCAGTCGGCGAATCGCCGCCCGCGGTGACCCTCGAAAACCTCAATGGCGATTCGGTGGCGCTGTCGCAGTGGATCGGCAAAAAGCCGGTCATCGTCGAGTTCTGGGCGACATGGTGCCCGATCTGCGCCGAGCTGTTGCCAAGGATGGAGGCGGCGCAAAAGAAGTTCGGTGATCGCGCGGAATTTCTCGTGGTGGCGGTTGCAGTGAATCAGAGCAAGAACACCGTGCGTCGCCATCTCGAGCGGCATCCGATGCCGTTTACGTTTCTATGGGACGGGAACGGAGCCGCAGTACGGGCGTTCCAAGCGCCTTCGACCTCTTACATCGCTGTGTTGGATGCGAAGGGGAGGGTTGTCTATACTGGCGTCGGTGAGGATCAGGACATCGATGCGGCCCTAAAGCGCGCGGTCCGCTAGCCGACGGGGCCCGCTTCGCGACAAAACAACGCAGTCGCTGCGCGGGCCCCGTCGTCTTCGCGTACCGCCCCCTAGCGCGCCGTTGAATCCGCAGGAACCAGCTTGTTAATCGCCGCCGCCAACTCCGTATACGACGTCGGATCGATCTCCCGGAACGGCGTCGCCCGATAGGCGATCCGGCCGTCCGGACCTACCACGAACAGATTGCGGTTGTCGACCTTGTACTGGGGGTGGAAGGCGCCGTACGCCTTTCCCACCACTGAGCCCGTATCGCTCGCAAACAGGAACGGATAGTCCGCGTCACGCGCCCACGAGGCGAGCGCGGTGTCGACATCCGCGCTGATGGCGATGAGGACGACGTTCCGACCGTTTCTGAAGACCTGTGCGTACTGATCACGGTACGCATTCATTTGAATCGTTCAGCCACGCGTTCGCGCTTTGAAGAAGAACGCGAGTACGACCGTCTTCCCCTTGTAGTCGCTGAGCCGCACCAGGGGCTTGAGCGTGCCGTAGCGCGTGGCGCCGGGGATCGCAAAATCAGGCGCGATGACGCCGACTTCGAGCGCCGGCGGGCCTGGTGGTGGTGGAGGAGGTGCCGCGGGCTGCTGCATCAGTGCGGCAAGAACGAGCGTCATGACCACGAGGAAGTCCTTGTTGTGTGCGGTCAATAATCTACGTGTGCCGCAGCTTCCCCGCCTGCTCCCGCTACGCCACGTTCCCGACGCCGTACCGCGTTCTCAGAATCTCGAGATGATGCCGCTCGTGCCCCGGAATCATGAAGGCGAGCGCGCGGACGCTGACCGGCTTTCCGCTCGCCGTGCCGCGGCGCCGCCAGGCATCGCCGTCGAACGTGCGCAAGAGCGCGAGCGTCGCGGCCCGCGCGGTGCGCAGCTCCCCGACGAGATCGGCGAGCGAGCGGGCATCGAACTTGGCGACGGGAACGTAGGCCTTCTCGTCGAATCCGGGCAGCGGCGTCGTGTCGCCGCGCGCGATGCGCAGAGCCCGGTAGGCCATGATGCGCTCGACGTCGGTGAGATGGCCGACGATTTCCTTGATGCTCCATTTGCCGCGGGCATAGCGATACATCGCCTCGGTTTCGGAGAGGCCCCGCAGCATCGTCGCTGTGTCCTCGATTTGCGCCGCGCACACGATCACCGGATCGAGCTCGGGGACGCGCTTGATGTAACCGACATAATGCGACGGAATCTCGTCGGGCTCGGGGCGCCCGACGGTTCGCGGCAGCGTATTCATGGCGACTTTGCTGTGAGCTCCGTGAGCGCCATCGCCTTCACGGTCTTGCCTTCGCCGGTGAGGATGCGACGGTGGTAGTCCACCTGGCCGAGATGGTAGGCGAGGTGCGTCGCGAAGTGGGCGAGAAAGGCGCCGGTGGACGAGCTGACGCCGCCGACCTTCTCCGGATACGGCTTCGCCAGATCCGCCTCTGTGATCGTGCCCATGCCTATTTCCACGGCCGCGATCGCGTTGTCGATCTCGCGCAGCAGCTCGGCGCGCGGAATGTCACGGCTGCCGAACTCGGCGTCGCGATTGCGCTCGTAGCCGTTCTTGCCGAGCACGTTGCCGACGAAGTACTGGAGATTGCCGGCGAGATGGAGCGCGAGATTGCCGCCCGGGTTCGCGATCCCGGCCGGAATTTCCCAGAGGTCCTCGTCGCTCGGGTACGATTCGATCTCGCGGCGCAGCGCCTTCAGCTCGCGCGTGATGACATTGGTGATCCATTCCTTCATCAGACCCTCCCTATCCGCATGGCGCCCGGCCAGCGGAATGTAGCCCGCGACGTTCTCCAGCGTCACTTGGTGCTCGATCACGAAATCGGGTGCTTTTGGGAACGCTCTTCGGTGGGCCGTCGTTCGGCGGCGGGCAGGCCCGTTCCAACCATCTGCGTCAGGTTATGACTCTTGGCACGTTTGGCGAATCAGGTTGGAACAGCGCTAGTTACCGGCCGAGCTGGACGCCGAAGCGACGATGATCTCCCCGGTCGTGAGGCCGGTGAGCGCATTGCGCAGTACGACGTGGATCATGTTCACCGTGATCCCTGATGCGCCGCTCGCGATCTGCTCGTTGAGCACGGCGTAACCGACGCCCGGGAGGTCGACGCGCGTGTTGGGCGCCGGCAAGTAGTCCCCGCTCCCGAGCGGCACGCCGTTCACTGTGAGGTTGGTGAAGCTGGAGCCCTCGGCGTTCCAGCCCGCCGCGCCAGTCACCCAGCTCGAGGTCGCGGCAATCACGGTCTCCGCGGTGATCAGCCCGCTCAGGATGTTGACGTGCTCCAGATGCGCGGTGCTCTGGGCCGTCGAGGCCTGGACGTCGCTCATGCCCGACGTCATGGTGGTCAGGGCATCGACCGCGACCTCCGGTGCCCCGAGGGCATCCACGTCCGCGGAGACGAAGCCGCCCCCGGCGGGGAGGGTCACTTGTCCGCTCTGGAGGTTGGTCGCGAGCGTCTTCACGGAGGCGCCGAGGGCCTGGCCGCTGACCGCGGTCTGCGCGTGCAGGGCCCCGCTGATCAGGCCCAGCGCCAAGAGCGGCTGAGTCAGGCGAGTCATGGTCTGTCCTCCATCACTGGCGGGCCTGCGTGTTGCCACCCTTCAGGTCCGTGAGGCCGATGCTGATGGCCCCGTCCACGGTGATTCCGAAGCGGTCGGGCCCCGCGCCGCCATTGGGTTGGCCGTTGTCGCAGGCAGTGGCGGTAAAGCGCCGCTGGGCGCCGTTGTCCACACGCGCGCTGCCGGTCCACGTGACGCACACACCGCCACGGGGATCCGACGACGTCGTCATCCCGTCGATGGACGAGCTGTGGATGCGCGTCATCTGGGACGTACCACCGTGGTAGACGACTTCCGTCTCTCCCTGGAACGACGAGCCGGAGCGGCCATCCACGTTAAACCCGAACGTCGTCTTCCCGATCGCCGGGTCGATGCGGCCGCCGCCGCTCGTTTTCACCTGCACCTGCTGCGGCGCCGCCGCGATGTTGAACGGGGCGCTCGTGGCCCCGGTCACGCCCGGGGCGGTGGTGGTGGCCACCAGTGTGTAGTTGTTGCCCGCCTTGTCGATGCTCAGGTTCGAGAACGTGGCGACGCCATTCACCGCCGTCACGATCTTGGTTCCCGAGAGCGTCCCGCCGGCGGGGTTGGTGCCCAGCGCGATGGTGATCGAACCCGTGAAGCTCGTGACGGTGACGCCGGCGTCGTCCTGAGCGGCAACGCGCACAGCCGGCGAGATCGTGCTGCCGGCGGTGGTGTTGGTGGGCTGCACGGTGAAGACGAGGTGCGTTGCCAGCCGCGGTGTAATGTTGAACGGCGCACTGGTGGCGCCGGTCAGGCCGGTGGTGGTGGCCACGAGCGTATAGCCGTTTCCGGGGTTGTTGATGCTCAGGGTGGAGAACGTCGCGACCCCGTTCACCGCAGCCACACTCGTCGTCCCGGAGAGGGTCCCGCCGCCCGGGTTCGCGCCCAGCGCGACGGTGATCGTCCCCGTGAAGCTCGTGACGGTGACGCCGGCGTCGTCCTGAGCGGCAACGCGCACAGCCGGCGAGATCGTGCTGCCGGCGGTGGTGTTGGTGGGCTGGACGGTGAAGACGAGGTGCGTCGCCGGCCGCGGTGTAATGTTGAACGGCGCACTGGTGGCGCCGGTCAGGCCGGTGGTGGTGGCCACGAGCGTATAGCCGTTTCCGGGGTTGTTGATGCTCAGGGTGGAGAACGTCGCGACCCCGTTCACCGCTGCCACGCTCGTCGTTCCGGAGAGGGTCCCGCCGCCCGGGTTCGCGCCCAGCGCGACCGTGATCGTCCCCGTGAAGCCCGTGACCGTGTTCCCCGCGTCGTCCTGAGCAGCGACTTGCACGGCCGGCGAGATTGTGGCGCCGGCGGTGGTGTTGGTGGGCTGCACGGTGAAGACGAGGTGCGTCGCGGGTGGCGGTGGCGCCGGGTTGAGTGCGATCGCGCTCGCCAGCCAGGTGCCGGGGGCCTGGTCGAAGCTCCAGGTCCATTGCGGATCGACGAAGCCGGCACTGGCCCGCACGGAGAACACCCCATCGGTCTTTATGACCGTGTTGGACATGGGGCCCCCGTTGAGGGGCGTGAAGTCCGCGGGCTGGTTGAGACCAACCACGACGTTCGCCATCGTGGTGGCATAAGCGAGCGCCCCCGCGCTGACCCCGATGGGGCCGGGATGGGCGATGGTTGGGGCCGAGCCGGAGCCCGACGCCCGGGCAAACCCCGCAAAGGCCTGCTCGAATACCGGGTCAACGCCAGTATAGGAGGAGATCAGGACCCCGCCGTCCGCGATGTTCGCCGAGAACGTCGCTTGCACCACCAGAATCTTCTGACCATCCGGGAACGTCCCCTCGGGGAAGTTCTGCACGTTCGTGGCGACGAACGTGGCCATCGCGATGTTGTCGTCGCTGATGTTCGCGACGAGATGGTAGAGGTTGCCGACCGGCGTCCCGTCGGCCAGGCGGTCCAAAACCGTGGGGATGATGTTGGTCGAGCCGAGCCAGTAGAACGTCGCAATGACGGTGCTGCCGAGGCGGGGGTTCGTGGGGTTGAACCCCTTGAAGATCATCGTCGAATTGAGTACGCCGAGCGAGCCGTTCTGCTGGTCGAGTGCGATGCCGGCCGCCGCGGCTGTACGGACTTCCGTGCGCGGGGCGATGTCGAACGCGGTGCTGGTGGCGCCGGTCAGGCCGGTGGCGGTGGCCACCAACGTGTAGCCGTTCCCCACCTTGTCGATGCTCAGGTTCGAGAACGTGGCTACGCCGCCCACCGCCTTCACGGCCTTCGTTCCCGAGAGCGTCCCGCCGCCCGGGTTGTTGCCCAGGGCGAGTCTGATCGTGTCGCCAAAGCCTGCGACCGTGTTCCCCGCGTCATCCAGAGCCGCCACTTTGACGGCGGGCGCGATCGTGGTGCCAGCGGTGGTGCCGCTCGGTTGGACTGTGAACGCGAGCCGCGTCGCCACCGCCGGCTGGGGTGCCGCCGCCGAGTTGAGCGCGAGCACGGTGGCCAGCCAGGTGCGCGGGGTACTGGGCGCGTTGAAGAACCAGGTCCACTGCGGATCGACGGAGCCCGCGCTCATCGGCACGGCGTAGTCGCCTTCGGCGCTCATCTCCGCGTCAGACACCATGATGGTGGTGGCGAAGCCGGGGGGCTGAGCGAGGCCAGCCACCCCGTCGTTCGACACCGTAACGCCATACACGAGCGCCCTGGCATTGACCGAGATTGCCCCCGGACGAGCTGTCGTTTCAGAGCTACCCGAGCCAATCGCCGAGCGGTGCGCCCCCAACGCCGCCGCAGACACTGCGTTTACGCCCGTATAAGCGGAGAGCACAACGCCGCCGTCCGTCACCGCCGCCGAGAGGTGTGCGTGCACCTCCAGCTGGTCGTTCCAGTCCGCATTGGGGTCCGGAAAATTCTGCACGTTGGTGGCGACGTAGGTGGCCATCGACATGCCGCCCGCTTGGATGTACTCGACTAGCGTATAGGTGTTACCGACCGGCGTCCCGTCGCCCAGGCGGTCGGTCACCGACGTGATGATGTTGGTCGACCCGCGCCAGAAGAAGGTCGCAACGATCGCGTCGCCCTTGTGTGGGTTGGTCGGGCTGAACCCTTGCCACAATGCGGTCCCGCTCGTGCCGACCAGGCCGGTCGCCTGGTCGAGGGCGACGTCGGGTGCCGCGGCGGCGTCAAACTGCGGTGCTAGGGGACCGCGGCGCTCGGGACTGGCGGAGTCACGACAGCCACCCGGGACCAGCGCGGCGGCCAGCAAGCCGGCAAGGACAGGCAATGTGGTTCGCTTGAACATGAACCTCCCCCGAGGCGGCATGCGGACCCCGGTTATCCAGCAGGGCAAGGTTCAGGCCAGTTGGCGCATCGAAGCCTTTTGGCGTCGTGCGCCCGTTTGCGCAACGGCGCTGCAGCGCGTGTGCAGCAGTTATGGAGTCGGAGCGTCACCTCCCTATGCGCATGGCGATCGGCCAGCGCGCCAACTTTGATTGCTGCCGATCGCCCCAGGCCGGTCCGAGCACGGTGACGAGACGCTCCACCGGATCCTCGCCGTGTTGCTTCACGAACGCGCGCGTGGCCGACCAGGTGCGGATGTAACCGGCGACGTCGTCCAATGTCATCTGCTGTTCGATCACGAAGTCCGGCGCCGCAAATTCGGCAAACGGAAACTCGATGGTCTGGTAACGTTCTTCGGTGATCCGCCGCTCCGGCGGCCAATACGGGCCAACTACGTCGCTGTAGAAGCGGCGCACGATTTGATCGATCCGTGGCGCGATCTCGAGCATCACGTACGTCCAGACCGCGATCACACCCCCCGGCCGCAAGACGCGCCGGGCTTCACCCCAAAACCGCGCGCGATCGAACCAATGCAGTGCCTGGGCCACCGTAACGAGATCGACAGACCGGTCGTCCAGATCGCACGACTCCGCCGGGCAGACGCGGTAATCGATGCGCGGATCACGCGTGGCGTGCTCGATCTGACTGGTGCTGGCGTCAGTCGCCATGACATGCTCGAAGTGGCGGGCGAGGCCGACGGCGGCCTGGCCCGAGCCGGTGCCTGCGTCCCACGCCGCGTCACGCGCCGGCGCGGCCTGCGCGAGGAAATCGAACAGCGCGCCCGGGTAGCGAGGCCGGAACGCCGCGTAGGCGGCGGAAGCTCCGGAGAAATGATCCGCGAAGCTCACGGCCTGGGAGCGAGCGGTGGTGTCGTGCGCTGGGCATCCCGGCACTCGGGCCACGCGCCCGGTTGGCCGCTGGGCGTCACCGAGAACACCGTGCGTTTCTCGCGCGACATCCGAACCGTGTCCTCGGACGCCAGATAGACCAGCATCGCGGCGAGGGTCGCGTTGGTCTTCACGTCGTCGAAACTGATCTTGTCGTAGGTGTCGCGGTTCGTGTGCCAGGTGTAACGGCCGTAATCCCAATCGCCCGAGCCAAGGCCGAAGCCCGGTGCGCCGCAGGAGACGAAGGACGCGTGATCCGTCCCGCCGCCCGAGGGCGCGCCCGGGAAGCCGAACTTGATGTTGCGTGTGATGTCGGCAGGCACGCGCGCGAGATAGCGCGCGAGACTCGCGGCCGCGTCGGGAAACCCCGATGCGCTCATGCTTTCCACGCGCCCCGTGCCGTTGTCCTGATTGAAGAGTGCCTGCAGTCCGGTCACGATTTCGGGATGATCGTGCACGTAGCCGCGGGAGCCGTTCAAGCCTTGCTCTTCGCCGCTCCAATGGCCGACCAGAATCGTGCGCCGCGGATTGGGATAGACCTGTTTCAGGATGCGCATCGCCTCCATCATCGTGATCGTGCCGGTGCCGTTGTCGGTCGCACCCGAGCCACCGTCCCACGAATCGAAGTGCGCCGAGAGCATCACGAATTCGTTGGGGAGCTGGCTGCCCTTGATTTCGCCGAGCACGTTGAAGACGGGCACTTCACCGAGGGCCTGCGACTCAACGGTCGCTTCGACGATCGGCCCCTGTTTGTTCTCGGCGAGGCGATAGAGCAGCCCGTAGTCTTCGCATGCGACGTCGAGGACGGGCGCGCGGTCGGTATACGCGGTGAAGATTTTTTGGACGCCCCAGCCCTGTGACCACAGACTGCCGATGATTCCCGCCGCGCCTGCCGCTTCCAGCCGTCGAGTGAGCCCGGCGGCTCCCGCGACGCCCCCGCCGGTGACGTAGCCGGTCCGTTGCAGACGTTGTTGCCACGCCTGCTGTGCCGCGGTCCGGCGCGCCTTCATCGAATCGGCGGTACTCTGCGTTGCCCATTTTTCCCAGCTGTCGTCCGGCCGGCAGGTCGGCTGCGGCATCGAGATGAGCACGAACTTGCCCTTCGCTTGCGGCAGCCACGCGACGAACGCGGCGCTATCGGCGAAGTCGGGCAGGAGGACGACCGGCGCGCGCACCGGCCGGCCGCGTGGCGTCGGCGGACTCCAGGCGAGTGCCGTTCCCTCGAGCGTGCGCGCGCGCGGCGCGACGAGGTCGATATGCGTCTTGCCGCGGCGCCAGCTGCGCCACGTGCCGTACTGTTCCTTGCGTGCCGTGATTCCCCAGCCAGTGTAGGTCGCGATCACCCAGTCCTGCGCCGCGGTCATGCCGGGGGATGCGGTCAGCCGGGGGCCGAGGGAGTCGAAGAGTACCTGTGCGAGCCGCGGCAGCTGCGAGCTGTCGGTTTCGATCGCCCAGATGCGCCGCAGCACGGGGTCTTCGACCGCGAAGCCCGATGGCTGTGGGAAGCCCTGCGCGGCAGCTGTGGTGGTGATGAACGCGGCAACGAAGGCGATTGCGGGCAAAACAGGTCGCACGGTGCAACTCCTGGGCGTCAAAGTAGAATGGGAAGTCTAATTCGGTACCGCAGCTCGGGCACCTGCGTACGAGGATACCGACGCGTCCCTCCGTCGAGCTGAAACCCGTGCTTTTCGTAGAACCGCCGCGCGTCACGGTTCTCTTCCAGTACCCACAGCGTGACCTCGGCGTATCCTCGGCGCTGAAACTCGGCGCATACATGATCGATCAGCATGCGACCGTAGCCGCGGCCGCGCAGCTGCGGCAACACGTGCAGCGACGTGATGTGTCCCACCCGCGCGGGGTCGTCATCAGCGTCTTTTGTGGGGATCATCTGACAAAACCCGACGCTCTGGCTCTCTTCCTCGATGAGATAGACCGGCCATTCGGGATCGGCGATCCGCTCCGCCCAGAAGGCCGTTCGATAGGCGAGATCGGTTCGCGCGATGACGTCGTCCGGCATGATGCCGCGGTAGGCGACGTTCCACGATTCGACGTGAATGCGTCCGACGGTTGCGGCATCGGCGCTGACCGCACGACGGATCGTCATCGCCCCAGCTTTGCTTCCCATTCCTCGAGCGAGCGGGGCTAATCGGCTTTGAGCAGCCGCGAGAGCGACCGATCGGCGAGCACGCGCCCGCCCGTCTGACACGTCGCACAGTAATTCGCCTCGTTGGCCGCGTACCGAATGCGCTGCACGGGCGAGCCGCAGACGGGGCAGGGCTCCTTGTACTTGCCGTGCACCGCCATCTCCTTGCGAAACGCCGTGACCTTCGCGGGGAAATCGCCGCCGGCTTCCTCGCGCAAGCGATCGATCCATTCGCGCAGCGTGCGCTGCGTGGCGACGTGCAGCCGCTCCACTTCGTCATCCGAGAGCTTTGTCGAGAGCTGAAAGGGCGACAGCTTCGCTGCGTGCAGGATCTCGTCCGAGTACGCGTTGCCGATGCCGTCGAAGAGCCGCGGATCGGTGAGCGCGCGTTTCAGCGTATGGGATTCCGATTGCAGGCGTGCCTTGAATTCCGCACGATCGGCGGCGAGCACGTCGAGCCCGCCCCGATCGTGCGGTGCGAGGCCGGCTGCGCCTGCCACGACGTGCAGCGACGCCCGTTTCTTGGGGCTCGCTTCGGTGAGGAGCAACGTCCCTGTTGGAAAGTCGAATGACCCGAGGCCCACTTTGGCGGGCAGCTTGGTGCCTTCCGGGCGCCACCGGAAGCGGCCGGCGATCATCAGATGGAAGACGAGGAAGATGTTGCCATCCATCTCCCACACGATGCGCTTGCCCAGGCGCCGCAGTCCCACAACGCTCCGTCCTTCGGCAGCACTCAGCGGCGGGTCGACGGTTCGGAGGAGTGATGGGCTGACGATGCGCGCGCGCTCGAGCGGCTGGCCGACGATCCGCGGGGCCAGGGCTTCGAGGTATATCGTGATGTCCGGGAGTTCCGGCATCCCTCGGCTACCAGCGCCCTCGCATCCGTGTCGTGTCGCCCAGATACGCGTACTGCAGCTTCGACATGTAAAAATTCGCCGCGTTCTTGATGTCGTCGGGTGACACGCCGCGCATGCGCTTCATGAACTCGTCGCCGCGCTGAAAGCCGCCGAGGTACAGCTCGGCACGCGCCAGAAAGTCCGCCTGGTCTGCAGCGGTGGCGTTCTCCGCGAGATAGTCGAACATGTAGCTGTCCAGAAAGCGGTTCAACGCGAAATAGTCGATCTCCGATCCCTGCAGCGTGCGCACGGCATTCTGCATGAGGGGCAAGACCTGATCCGGGCGCTGAGTGCTCGCGTAGGCGCCACCAAGCGGGATCGCCTGGTCGGTGAAGGGTGCGTAGGCTGCGTAGGACAGGCTGTGCTGCGTCCGGATGACGTAGTCCAGCTGCGACGATAGCAGCGCAGTCGCGACGCGGAATGACCAGTAGCTCCGCTCGGTGGGCGGTGGCCCCGTGAAGTAGGCCAGAATGTAGTTCGTGGGGATCTGACGATGCTCCACGAGCCAGCGCGACGGGATCTTCGGAGCTGGAGGCGGCAGGGTCCACGGATAGGTGCCCAGCGGCAGCCGGCCCAATGTTGCCGCCACAAGCGACTCCGCGTGAACCCGCTCGACGTTTCCCACGATCACGAGCAGCATTCGCGATGTCACGAGCTGTTCGCGCGCGTACGCACGCACTTGATCGGCGGTGATCCCGATGAGCGACTGCTCGGTGCCTTCGGGGTCGAGGGAGTACGGGTGACCGGGGAACATCGCGCGATTGGCGATCACGCGGATGCGCTCGTCCGGATTGGTGTAGCGGGCATGCGCGCGCGTGACGAGACGATTCCGCGCCTGGCCGATCGCCTGTGCCGTGAGCGACGGTTTCATGACGCGATCCGCCAGCACGTCCCAGACCGCGTCGAAATCCTGCGCCAGGCCGGTGAACCCGAGCACCGACCAGTCCGCGTCCGCCTCGACCTGGAGCACGCTGCCGGTACGCGCGATCGCGCGGCGCGCTTCCTCGCCGGGATAGCGCGCGGTGCCATACCCCGACGCGTCCAGCAAGATTGCTTCGATTCCAGCGCTGGCTTCGGTGAGCTGGCGCGTTCCGCCGAGCAGGTACAACCGGGCGGCGATGATGTCGGTGGCGCGGTTGACACGCTGAATGACGTGCAGGCCTGACACGTCGTAGCTCATCGTCAGTGTGTCGCGTCCCGGTCGTTGGGCGTGCAGCACGCTGCCGCTGCTCGCGCCGAGCACAGCCGCGAACCCCAGCGTCAACCATCTCATGGGCGCGGAGGCGTAGTGGCCGGGGCCGATTTGCGCGGCGCTCCGTGGCGCAGCCACTCGGCGACTTGATCGGTGACGTCCGAAGTGCCGAGCACGCCGATCACCCGCGGTGCCCCGACCACATAGGTACGAGCGAACCGACGCAGCGAGTCCGCCGTCTGCGTCGCCATGTGGTCGTGGTAGCTCAAGTAGTAGTCCAGCCCCGCAGCGCTCCACCAGAACGCGAGGCCTGGGGCGAGCGAGGCGGTGCGCTCGCGCGCCAGGGCACCGGCGACCTGACGGCGCTTCCGTGCGATGGCGAGATCGTCGTCGGTGATGCCTTCGAGAAGATCGAGGTTCTCGAGCTCCCCGAGGATGGCGAGGATGGCCTGCTGCGCGTGCTCGGATTCGGTCTTCCCGCGGATTTCGATCGGTCCGGTGTGATCGAGGGTGAGATAGCTGCCGGAGATCGACTCGAACGGTCCCAGCTGAACGAGCCGGCGCTGGAAGGCCGAGCTGGGATCGTTGAATACGTCGAAGAGCACGTCTGCTGCATAGGTCGCGCCCGGGTCCGTCCGAACGCTCGGCCCGTACAACGCAACCTCGATCGTGACATCGAGCACGTCTTTCGCCACCATGACGGCGGTTGTTCGCGCCTGCGCCGGCATCGCCGGGATTTGGCGGTCGGCAAACGGATCCGGGGCGGGCTTCCAGTCGCCGAATTTGCGCTCAGCCACCGCAAGAATGCGCTCGGGGTCCACGTCGCCCGTGACGATCAATGCCGCGTTGTTCGGCACGTAGTAGCGCGCGTAGGTCGCCTTGAGACGGTCGAGCGAAATCCCCTGCAGAGAAGTCGAGTCCCCACCGATATCCTTGCGATGCCACGCGCTGCCCCAGAGTGCGCGGTCGACCTGCCGCTCGAGCGCCTCGTCCGGATCGGACTCGCTACGTTGTAGCTCGTCCAGCACGACCTTGCGCTCGGCTTTCAGGTCCCCGTTCGAGAACCCGGCCTTCATCAGCAGGTCCGCCAGCAATCCGATGGCCGGCTCGATGTTGTTCGACGGCACCATGACGAAGTAGTTCACGACCTCAGCGGAGGTCGTCCCGTTGTAGGTGCCTTTCAGCTTGGTCGTCTCGATGCCGAAGGCCGACGGGTTATTGCGAAACGAGTGGAACAGCAGATGCTCATAGAGATGCGCGAGCCCAGCTTCGCCGGAGTCCTGCGTGAACGCCCCGTTGTGGACGGCGACGAGCGCCGTGGCAAGCGGGACCGAGGCGTTCTCCACCACGATCACCTCCAGGCCGTTGCCCAAGGTCCTGCGATGCACCACGCTATCGCGGGCCGACTGCGGCGCAATGGCGAGCAGAAGAATCGCGAAATGGGGCGTCACTGAAACACCTGCAACGCCACCTCCACCCGCCCAAACGGCGCGCTCACCTGCACACCTTGCACCATTCCCCTGACCTTTGTGAACATTTCGCGCGCGATCGCCACACCCTCGGCCAGCGCGGCTTCCTTTCCTTTCTCCTGCGCCTTTCGCATACGCTGCAGCACATCTTCCGGGACCGACACGCCGGGCACCTCGTTCGCGAGAAACTCGGCGTTGCGAAGCGAGATGAGCGGCCAGATCCCGGCGACAATCGGTGTCTTGAACTGCTCGACGCGCTTCAGAAACGCCTCGAGCTGCCGCG
>Ga0210382_10000171_pt1 | contig 25769 bp, 18 predicted proteins | sample PLMedo_FD_155452 | JGI IMG/M metagenome (GOLD analysis project Ga0210382, IMG submission 155452) | Groundwater sediment microbial communities from an aquifer in East River, Colorado, USA - PLM0_60_coex redo | ecosystem: Environmental > Terrestrial > Soil > Riparian zone | place: USA: East... | reverse complement strand
AAGGTGGGCGCGGCCGACAACCCGTTTGTCATGCCGGGCGGGCGCGTTGTGCCGTGGGTAGCGGCAGGCTTGATCGTCGCATTGCTGGCGCGGGCCACTACGCAGGCGTGGCTGCTCACGGGGGGAGTCATGGCCGCGGCTTCGGTCGCGTTCCTCATGAACAACGTAGGAAGAAGGCGTCGAACAGAGTCGTAAGAAAAACGCGTCGAACAACGACGTGCGGAAACACGAAGTCTCCTCGGGTCCGGGATACAAGACCATCTCTGATGATTGGTCAGCGCATCTGTTCGACGTCTCTGTTAGACGCCTCTGCTCGACGCTGTTTTCCTACGCTTTCGGGTGGGTTTGCAACCTTCGGGGCGGCCTCCCCATCCAACTCCCTAAATCCACTCCCGGAGTCCCTATGCGGTTCGCCGTCCTGCTCTTGGCCAGCTTCCTGGCAGCTCCAGTACTCTCGGCTCAGCACCCTGTCCCTTCCGACGGGCAGTGGTTGATCGAGCCGGGTGACCATTCGGGCACCGTTCAGCTCTCCGTCCGCTACGGCGAGCGTGGATACTCGAGTAACTGGAGTCGGGACGTGCCCCTACGCGAATTCGTGGGCCTCTCGGCGGCCGACATGGGCGGATCCGGCGCCGCGGTCCATTTCAAGATCGTGAGGTCAGCGGGCACGCTCGACTGTGAGGGCTGGTTCGACAGCGGTAAGGGCTCGGGCCATTTCACCTATCAGCCGAATCCCGATTTCGTCGCCGAGCTGGGGAAGCGCGGCATCAATGCGCCGACCGCGTGGGAGCAGTTCCAGATGACGATGGCGGGCGTGGGATTGGATCTCGTGGACGAGCTGGCGCGCCAGAAGTATGACCGTCCGACCGCCGCGGAGCTCGCGCGGATGGCGATGCACGGGGTCGATCTCGAGTACGTCCGGGACATCGGGGCTAGGGGGTACCACCTCAGGGACTCGGAGAGCCTGGTCCGGATGCGAGATCACGGCGTGGACCCCGACTTCATCGAGTCACTGAACCGCGCGGGCTACAAGGACCTGAGCGCCGAGGACCTCGTGCGCGTGCGAGATCACGGTGTGAATCCGGAGTTCATCGCGTCATTGAACAGCGCAGGCTACAAAAACCTCGGCATCGAGGCACTCGTGCGTCTGCGGGATCACGGTGTGGATGAGGACTACATCGCGGACATGAAGGAGATGGGCTACGCGTCGTCGGACCCCGAGGACCTCGTAGAGTCGCGCGACCATGGCGTCGATCCGTCCTACATCGCGTCGCTAAGAGAGGCGGGCTACGAGCGGCTGTCCCTGCAGGAGCTTCGCCGGGCCCGCGACCACGGCGTGACCAGGGGCTTCATTCAGCGCGTGAAGGCGCGCGGGTACGGCAAGCCCTCGCTCGATGAGGTGATCCGACTGCGCGACAGGGGGCTCGAGTAGTGGCCAGGGCCGGAATCGAACCGGCGACACGCGGATTTTCAGTCGTCGCGTGCACCGGCGCCGCTCCGGCGCCACCGGCCAGCATCAGACACTAATCGTTAGCACGCCAGCACTTCGGCCGCTGCCCCCCCGCGGTCGTTGTGCTGGTATTGTCTGCCACCGGCTCGGGCTGCGGGGGACAGTCGGGGGACAGCGGCGCGCAGTTACTTCTCACGAAGCTCGGGCACAATTGCGTCGGTGAGGCGTGCGATGCACGCGCGCATGTCGGCGAGGGCGGCGGCGTATCCGCGTCGAGGGCCGCGCGTGGCTTGGCCTGCAAGTCAGCGAGGTTCTCGACCAGGGGCTTTGCCGTCGCGCGGAAATACAACACGTACGCCTCCTGGATGGCCGCCGCGATTGGGCGCGAAGCGTGCGGCGCCGCCGTGATTGCCCGCTGGAGCCGCTCCTCCACGGCCTTGTTCTGTTCGGCCAGCACCAGCCGCGGCGGCGTTCCCTGCATCGCCCGGCAGGCCGCTCGCGACGCCAGGGAAGCTGATCGGGCAGAGGATGCCGCGGAGAAGCCTAAGCCGTAACGTTAGGCCTGGCAGCAAATTGAGCATGAGGGAGCGTGGCGACACGCTCCCTCTTTTTGTGCAGACTCTAGAGCTGCGCGCGCGCACCGCGGCGTCGGCGACGACGGTCTTGGCGTGCATCATCGTCGGCTGATATTCGTAGATACCAACACCGTGTGCGACGAGACGCCGCCAAGTATGGCGGCTGGCGCGCTGGACGATCTTCTTGTCGTGGTGGGGTCGAGCGCGCCGATTATTCCTCCGAGCAGGAAGAGAAATGGCGTCATGCGTTGATGGCGGGGATCCGGAGCATCGGCCTTCCGCAGCCCGCGCCATGAAGCGACATTTTGGGCCACACTTTCAGGGAGCGAGACATGCGGTTCCCCACGATGGCGCTGATCGCGGCACTGCAAAACCCGACCGTCACGGTCCAAGTCAACGAAAAGAGCACGTCCTGGTATACCCAACCGATGTGGCTCGCGATCGGGGGCGTGGCACTCGTGGTGATCATTTTGATCGCCGTGCTGGCGGGCCGCGCAGGCCGCGGCCGCAGCAATACGACGGTAGTGAAATAGCCGGGCGGGCGGGCCAGCCGGAGGCGCAGAATCGAGCTGCCGAAGCACTTCGGCCGCCGTACTCGGCGGCCGTTGTGCCAGTGGTCGGTGCATTTGTCTGATGGTCCGGGGGACAGGGGGGGGCAATGGCGCCCGCTCATTTGTCGCGCAGCGCGGGGACAATCGCCGCAGTCAGGCGCAGGTGGGAGCACGTCGACATGGCGGACCGGGCGATCCACCTCCCGCTCGGTACGACGAAGAATAAGGAAGGGCGCACGCTCTACTTCGGCGAGTCGCCCGCGCTCGTCGCGCTGCTGGGGCGGTGGCTGGCAAAGCGCCGCCCGCCGTGTCAGTTCGTCTTTCACCGCAAGGGCCACCCGATCTTCGGGACGCGGAAGCGCGCGTACCGCGAGTGGGCAGATGTTTGCGAGCGCTTAGAGATTCGCGGGAAGGACGCCTACACGGTGCGCCACGCGATGACGATGAAGCTCGACGCGAAGGGCGTGCCGCTGAAGGTCGGGATGGGGATCACCGGCCACAAGACCGAGCGGATGTACCTCCGCTATCGTCAGGTCCGTCGGCAGGAGCAGGAAGCGGCGCTGGCGAAGATCGCCGCCGAGTAGCGCAACGGGCGCGAGGAAGTTGCTCGCGCCCGTTCGTGTGTGGCCTTACCTCATCTTGGTCGAGTCTAGGCTCTTCAAGAACGAGATCAGAAAGAGTAACACCTCGTTGAACGCGACCGAGACCTCCCAACGCGCCATGCTTTGCTGCTTGGCTTCGGATAATTTCTTCCTTAGCTGCGCGAGGTCAGAGTCAAGTCGCAAAAAATGACCGGCGTCGAAGCCGTCCTTCGCGCACTGATCGCTGATCGAGACAACCTTACTCTTCGCTTCTTCCTGCTTCGGCCTACGCCTTAGCAGAGACGCGAGCGCATCGAGCGACTCTCTTGCGGGAATCAGGACCGATGCTGCCGCAACCTCGGACCCGCTGGGACGAGTGAGCGCGGCGTGAGCCACCTCAAGTAACTCCGTAGCAGATAGCGAACCCGTGAAGCCGACATTCAGCCCGAAGGCGGTTAGTGCCTCCAGCGCTTCCTGAAATCGGCCCGGGCGCTGAAGGATCGTCTGCAGCTCAGTAAAGGGAGCCGGGGCCGACTTAAAGAGTTCTCCCACGGTCACGGTAACGCTCGTCGTGAGCGCGGACGAGAACGTCGTACCGGAGAACGTCGTCGATGCGGGCGTTAGGTTGAGAAACAAGCGACGCGCCTGGTCGCGGTTAGCCGACCACGCGCCTATTAAGTCCCGCCAGCTATCGACGGAAAGCGCTGAGTCGTCCGGCTGAGCTTGGCTCTGGACAGACGCGTTGGCTTGATCCGCCTCCTGGACCACCTTGATCAGCTCGTCCTTTTGCGACGAGCGCGAGTCCTGACCTTCGATGCTGCTCTCCCTTCTGGGACCTTACCGGATTATGGCTCGCGCCCGTTCGGTGTGTGGACCTTCTGCTCCTGTTAGTGACGCTCGGTTTGGCTCTCCACGAGCTTCTGCAAGGCCTTCTGAAACTCCTCGGCAGACGCCTTCGATTGGCGAACCTGCGAGACCAAGAACGTCAACGCGCCTCGAATCGCAACGGCGCGGTCCAGGCATTGCTCGTCAGTGAGGGCATGAATGCCAATACTCAGCGCACCGTGGAGGATGAGGAGCGGATTCGCGCCGCCGGGCCGCAAGGACGCGGGAATGAGGTCCTTAATGTGCTCGATCTTGTCGACCGCTCGGTGCGACTCGCGAGCCTCGGTGAGCGCTGCTGCGTAAGCGCTCTGATCGTTTGGTGGCACAATGTCCGCGATGTCGGCGAGAAGCTCGTCGATCAGCTGTTCAACGATGCGACGATAGTATGCGAATGCGCCGATTCCGTAACTCTGCGACTCACAGATGAGGCCCTTCTTGAAGAGCTTAACCCGATCCTCGCCGAGCCGTTTCTCCAGCTGAGGATCAGGGGCGATGTCGTAGGGCGGAAACTGCCCCACCTTTTGGACAGTGGCCTGCGTCCGGTCCTCGGGCGGAACGGAAAGGCCCCTGCTGCCACTCGGTGTCGGGCGCGGCGATTCCTGGCTTACCAGCAACAGAAAGTAACGTCGAGCCTCGTGACACCCCGCACATGCGTACACCACCTTGATGCAGTTCGACTCGTTACCGCGGTATACCGGCTTCTCGTTCGGCTGATCATACTGTTCATAGTCCGTGATCATGTTGAACGTCTGAGGCGACTTACACCGATCACACGGCGCGACGATCGAGGGACGCGGCCAATGACCGCGGTACACTGCCAAGACGGTCTGAACCGACTTGTAGAGCGGGAAGGTTTCAAGCAACGCTTTGTGCGGCACAGAGCACCTCTACGAGACCAGCGGACCAACACTCGACCAAAAACTCGGTGAAAAATCGCGCGCGTCAAGAATTGCGATCGCGTAAGTCTTTATTCTACAGTGGCCAGGGCCGGAATCGAACCGGCGACACGCGGATTTTCAGTCCGCTGCTCTACCAACTGAGCTACCTGGCCGGGCTATGCAGCAGAACAACTTAGCGGGCTCGCGGGGGGGATGGCAGTGGGAAATGTTTGCCATTGTTAGGCTCAATTGGGGGACTCCTTCCTCCCTCTTTCTCCTAAAAAGCGACGCCGGATGTCATCCTGAGCGGAGCGCGCGTAAGCGCGCGCAGCGAAGGATCTCGCGAAGGATCGACGTCCCCTGTTTCTGAAGCGAAGCAGGCGTTATGCAGTACGAAGTCGACGTACGGGACGCGACGGGACCTGATCGGTCAATTGGAGAAGGTCACCGCGCCTATCCGGAGGCAACAACCGGATTTCTGGTGCCTGCTCGCGCATTTACGTCGGGTGCTCGCTGAATTGCGGAAGCTGACCGCTCCTTTCTCCCTTCCTTTCCTAAAAAGCGACGCCGGATGTCATCCTGAGCGGAGCGCGCGTGAGCGCGCGGAGCGAAGGATCCGCTTCTGGATGGTACGCTCGCGCAGCGAAGGATCCTGGACATCACGCCGCCGTGGCCGAAGCGGCAGCGGACGCCTGATCAAGGTCTTGGCCAGGTCCAGAGCAAGACCGCCCCACCGATGAAAGCAAGAAGCGTGAGCCCCAACGCGGCGAAGTAAGAGAGATGAATCCTCCCATGGGGGTAGGAGCTTCGGTACGCGCTGAGGACTCGCAGTATCTTGGGAAACGTGAAGCCGATGTACGAGAAGCGGTCTCCGTCCGGTTTTTGCCGATTGACCTCCCCGATCATGGCGACCATGACCATGCTTCCCCAGACGGCGCCAGTCGTTCCAAGGCAAAACAAGATGACCCCGATGATGATTCTCGCATTCACTTGCACAGCTGCCTCGCGGCGTAGATCAAGTAGTCGAGCGTGCTGAAGCCCGAGAACTAGGGAAGCGCCAACGTTGACCCCCAACACCTTTACGCGGCCGTTAGGGGCGGGTCGCTGATTCCACCGCTAGAGACTTCGCTGGACTCGATACTCCCGCTCAGCTGCGGCACTCGATTTCGAGCCGCCTCACGTCCTCCGTGCCCGGCGGGACCGTGAGCGTGAAGGTGAGCCTGAACCAGAGGTCGTCGAGAGACCCCTCCCGAATCAGGCGATAACGGAGGTCGAACTCCTGTCTGAGTGTGGGCGGCACGTCTGTGATGATGATCTCCTCCTTTGAGTTGGCAGGCTGAGTGTACCGCGCCCCGGTTACCAGCCCAACGCCCTCAACGTCCTCTGCATTCACCTGAATCGTGACGTCTTCGGACGTTTCACCGATCTCTCCGGTCACGACCGTGTGGAGGAAGCCGCTGACGATCTGGACCTCCTCCTCCGGCGGGCACGTGTTGATCGCGAAGGAGCCTGCGAGCGGGACTTTCTCGTTTGCGAGAGTGGCGAACGACGGCGGCGGAATCACGGGTGTCTGGGACGTGGGCGCCGAGGGGGGCGTTTCACACGCGGCCAGCCAAGCAAAAGCGAAAGCCAAGAGCGCGAGGCGTTTCATGGTATCGTCTCCCACATGCTCGGACGACTGAAAGGTGGACGGTGACGACAGGGTTTCGGCGCTACGGCTTACTCATCCTCCCTGAGCGGATTAGTCGCATTTGACCCCGTGCAAGCCACATGCCCCGTGGCCAAAACCAGCGACGGCGAGGCCTTCGGTAATCGGAGCGGCGGTCGTGCAACAGCCTCACCGATGCCCCAATGCAACACGCTCTACGCCGCTTGACGCCAAGTAGACGCCAAGACCTATTCAACTCCTCGCACCGCCTACCGTGAACCGCTCCTCCGGAGATCTCATGCGTCGCCTCACTTCCCTTTCGACAATCGTCAGCGCCGGCGCGCTTTGCATCGCGTGCGCCCATGAACCAAGCGCGTCCCCGTCCCTCGGCACCCCCAGCTTCAGCGCCCTCGGCGCCGGGTCAGCGTCGGTCGTCAACGTCAGCCGCGATACCACTTCGCAAAACGAGACCCCGCTGGCCGTCAATCCGGCGAACCCGAGCAACATGATCACGGGCAACAACGATTGGAACTACAACGACGGCTGCGGCGTCAACGCGACCTTCGACGGCGGCAAGACGTGGACACCCACGCTGCCGAGCGGCTTCATCCCCGGCATCACCGCGTTTACGAATGATCCCGCCGTTCCGGGAACCGGCACGTATGACTTCGGCGGCGATCCTGCGGTCGCGTTCAGCCCCGACGGCAACACCGCCTATTTCACGTGCTTCGGGTATCGAGGCAAGAACGTGGCGCTGTGGCTGTCGCGCTCGACCGACGGCGGCCGCACCTGGACCGCGGGCGGTCTCGATCATCCCCTCACCCTCGTCAGCGCGTTCCAGGGCGAGGGCAAGGCGAGAGGATCGAACGGGCAATTCCCCGATCACGAGTCCATCACCGTCGCGAACGACGGGACGATCTACGTGCCGTGGGCGCACTTTACAGGATTCAGCGCGCACTCGCCGATCTTCATTGCGGTGTCGCACGATGGCGGCAAAAGTTTCGATGTCCCGGTAAAGGTGTCGAGTGGCTCGGTCCGCAACGACCAGGACGCGCGCGTCGTGGTCGATCCGGCGACGGGCTACGCCTACCTCACCTTCGACAACTCGGTCCAGGGCGGCAAAGGCACCGCGATGTTCGTGAGCGTGTCGACCGACCACGGCGCGACGTGGAGCAAGTCCTTCAGGTTCGGCACATTCCAAAATCCGGTGTGCCTCTACCCACCGTACTGCTTCAACATCTCCGGCGGGCAGTTCCGCGCTCCCGGGTCGTATCCGGTCCCGGCATTCGATCCGACTACGCATCGCCTGTACGTCGCCTACACCGACATCGTCGCCAATAAAGCACAGGTGTTCCTCACCTACGCCGACGTCAACGACATCACCCAATGGTCGGCGCCGGCGGTCGCGGCTCCCGCCTCCGGCGATCGCATCAACGTGGAATTGAGCGTTGAGCCGTCGACCGGTCGCATCGACATGATGACCAACGACCGCAGCTACAGCGGCAACACGCTGTTCGACGTCTCGTACATCACCAGCGCCGACGGCGGCGGGACGTGGGCAACCACGCGCGTCACCAAGACGAGCTGGGACCCCTCGGCGTACGGTGTGCCGTGCGGCTCCTGCGCCAGCGGCTTCCGGCCGTTCACCGGCGACTACGACGGCATCGTGTCGCTGCCGGCCAGCGCCGCGATGACGTGGACAGGCCCGGGCAAAACGTTCGGCACCTATCCCACGAACCTCGAGGTGTATTTCGGCAGCGTCACGCCGTAAGCGATCCAGTGCCCTCTCGTCGCGATTTCCTCGCCAACCTCGCTCAGGCCGGCGTCGCACTCTCCGCGCTCCGCGCCCAGCAGTATCCATCGGTCTTGTGGGCGCATCCCCAGGCCCGAGGCCCCAGGCCCCTCGATGTCCCAATCGGCCTCGACTGGCGCATGCTGGGCCCGTTCCGCGGCGGCCGCTGCGACGCGGTGTGCGGCGTGCCCGGCCGGCCAGACGAGTTCTACTTCGGCCACGTCAACGGCGGCGTCTGGAAAACCATCGACGCCGGGCGAACCTGGTTGCCGATATTCGACGATCAACCCGTGGCGTCGATCGGCGCCCTCGCAGTCGCGCCGTCGGCCCCGGACGTGATCTACGTCGGCACCGGCGAGTCCACCCTGCGTGACTCCGTTGGATTCGGCAACGGCGTCTACAAGTCCACAGACGCCGGCCGCACCTGGACCCACCTCGGCCTCGCCGCAACCCAGCACATCGGCAAGATCGCCGTGGATCCCAAGAACCCCGACGTCGTGTTCGTCGCCGCCATCGGCCACCTCTATGCCGCGAACGCCGACCGCGGCGTGTACCGCTCACGCGACGGCGGCCGCACCTGGCAGAAAGTCCTCTACAAAGACGAGAACGTCGGTGCGGTCGAGGTCGTCATCGACCCGACCGATTCGCGCGTGGTCTATGCCGGATTGTGGAATACGCGGCGGCCACCGTGGTTCGTCTACGCGCCCACCAACGGCCCCGGCGGCGGAATTCACAAGTCCACCGACGGCGGATCGACCTGGCACGAGCTGACTGCCGGCCTACCCGGCGCAGGGATCGGACGGACCGGCATCGCCGTCGCGCCGTCCAATCCGCGGCGCGTGTATGCCGTGGTGGACTGCCTCCTGCCCGATCCGAGTGCGCCGCCCGCGCCGCCCCCGGCGCCGCAGGCGCCGGGCCGCCCTTCGCCGCCGCCTCCAGGACAAGGTGGCGTGTTCCGCTCCGACGACGCGGGTGCGACTTGGCGGCGAGTGAGCGGCGACCAAGCGCTGTGGGGCCGCGGCTGGTATTTCGAGAAGATCGCCGTCGATCCGAAAAATCCCGACATCGTCTACGTGCCGAACGTGGCCGTGAACCGCAGCCGCGACGGCGGCACCACCTGGGACGTGATCCGCGGCTCGCCCGGCGGCGACGACTACCACCAGGTGTGGATCTCACCCGACAACCCTGACATCCTGATCGTCGCGAGCGACCAGGGCACGATCATCACGCGCAACGCGCGCACCGCCGATCCGCGCGCCATGACCTGGAGCTCGTGGCTCAATCAGCCCACGGCGCAAGTTTATCACGCATCGGTCGACTATCGCTTCCCGTACTGGGTCGTCGGCGCGCAGCAGGACTCGGGCGCGGTGGCCGTGCGCTCGCGCGGCAAGTTCGCGCAAATCTCGCAGCGCGACTGGGAGCCGATCGGCGCCGCCGGCGAGAGCGGCTATGCGGCCGGCGACCCGCTGCATCCCGGCGTCATCTACGGTGGCGAGGGCAGCCGCTGGGACCTCGAGACCAACCTGTCGGTCCCGAACACCGCGGCGCCGAAAGGCACCGAGGCCGACCGGGCCGACTGGACCCAGCCGCTGGTGCTGTCGCCGGCAGACCCGCACGCGCTGTATTACGCCAGCCAGTTCCTGTTCAAGACGAGCGACGGGGCGCGCACGTGGAAGCAGATCAGCGGCGACCTGACTCGACCCGATCCCGGGATCCCGCCGAACCTCGATCAGGCCGCCGCGGCGGCCACCGATCGCAACGGCAAGCGCGGTGTCATCTACGCGGTGGCGCCGTCGCCGCTGCGCGCGCCGCTGATCTGGATCGGCACCGATGACGGGCTCATCCAGGTCACGACTGACGACGGTACGTCGTGGCGCGACGTCACGCCGCCGGCAATCACCGCCTGGAGCCGCGTCACCGGGATCGAAGCGTCGCACTTCGACCCGGGCACCGCGTACGCGAGCGTCGACCGCCACCAGCTCCAGGATTTCGCGCCGTACATCTACCGAACACGCGATCAGGGACGGTCATGGCAGCGCATCACGGCGGGCCTGCCGGACGGCGTGTACGTCCACGTCGTCAAGGAAGACCTGCTGCGCCGCGGGCTGCTGTTCGCCGGAACCGAGCGCGGGGCGTTCGTGTCGTTCGACGACGGCGACCACTGGCAGCCGCTCCAGCGCAACCTGCCGGCGACGTCGGTGCGCGACTTCGTCGTCTACGGCAACGACCTCATCGTCGCCACGCACGGCCGCGGGTTCTGGGTGATGGACGACATCAGCGCGCTGCGGCAGGTCAGTGACGCGGTGCTGCAGGCCGACGCCTGGCTCTTCCGGCCCGCGGACGCGATCAACGTCATCCCCGGCGACGACAACGGCACACCGCTCCAGCGCGACGAGCCGCAGGCGCTGAACCCGCCCGACGGCGCGTTTATCGACTACTATCTCAAAGCGGCGGCGCCGGCGGTGACGCTGGAAATCTTCGACGCCGCGGGCAAAGTCCTACGGAAGTGGCCCGCCGAGCCGGGCACGGTGGCGCAAGGCGGGCGTGGAGCGAGCGGGCTGCCGCGGGTGTCGCCGCTGTGGCAGCCCGTCCTGGAGGCGTTCTCCACGGCGGCTGGGATGCACCGAGTCGTCTGGCGGCCGGTCGCACCGGCCGAGCCCCCGCGGCGCGGCGGCGGGGCGCGGCTCACCGGTACGTTCACGGCGCGCTTGACCGTCAATGGCCGGGCATCCACGCAAGCCTTCGCGCTGCGCCCAGATCCGCGAAGCGAGGCACGCTAGCGAGGTTACGCACTAGACCAGCCCGCGCATGCTCTGCGTCACAGTCCCCGCTGCTTCCCGTTGAGTACGTTCGTTTTCGAGCACGCTGCTCAGAGCAAAGCCGCCGAAAGGCGGTGATTTGTCGGCTCGCCCGGCCGCCTGAGGAGGTAGCAATGCAACGCTCCCTGCGGTACCTGATGCCTGCTGTCGTCGCCCTTCTGGCCGCCTGCGACGTGCCCGGCCGGCCGGACGGCCACCAGCCGGTCGTGCAAGTCCGGGTCGTGCCCGAGAGCGTGGCCCTCGATCCCGCCCAGACCCAGGTGTTCGTCGCGTCCGGCCGCACGGCGGGGGGCGACAGCGTCGCGATCGACGTGACGTGGGCCGCGTCCGCGGGCACGATCACGCCGGGCGGTCTGTACACCGCCGATACGTCGGCGGCGGACGTCGTCGTCACGGCCACGCTGGCGAGGTCGCAGCTGTCGGGCAGGTCCCACGTCCTCAAGCGCCGCATTACCGAGCTCGTGCTCGTTCCCACCGCCGTCACACTGGCCGCCGGGCGCACGCAACAGTTTGTCGCCTGGGGCGTCCGCAATACCGGCGATAGCGTCGCGGTGGCGGTCACGTATTCGGCCACCGGCGGCACGATCACCAGCGGGGGGCTCTATACGGCGGGGCAGACCGCGGGGAGCTACCGCGTCATCGCCCGCCAGACGAACGGCGCGCTCGCCGACACGGCGACCGTCACCGTCACCACCGCGACAGGTGGCGGTGGCGTACCGCGCGCCGGCCACGTGTTCATCGTCACCGAGGAGAACACCAACTACGCGAGCGTCATCGGCAGCGCGTCGATGCCATATCTGAACAGCCTCGCGCAGCAGTACGGCCTGGCGACGCAGTACTACGCCAACACCCATCCGTCCATCGGCAACTACTTCATGCTGGGCACGGGCCAGATCATCACCAACAACGACAGCTATTCCACGATCGTGACGGTGGACAACGTCGTGCGGCGGCTGCTCGCGGCGGGGAAGACGTGGAAGTCCTACGCCGAGGACCTTCCGTCGGTGGGCTACACCGGCGGCGACGTCGGCGGCTACGCCCGCAAGCACAACACATTCGCGCTGCTTTCCGACGTGGCGAACGACTCGACGCAGCGCCGCAATCTCGTCCCGTTCACCCAGTTCGCCACCGACCTGGCCAACGGCACGCTCCCCGCCTACTCGAACATCGTGCCCAACCTCTGCAACGACGCGCACGATTGCTCGCTCGCCACGGCGGATACGTGGCTCCAGACGAACATCGCGCCGCTGCTGGCCAGCGCCACGTTCCAGCAGGACGGCCTGCTCATTATCACGTTCGACGAGGCGGGAAGCGACAACACGAACGGCGGTGGCCGCGTCGCGTGGGTGGTCGTGAGTCCTAAAGCCAAACGTGGCTACCAGTCCACGACGCTCTATCAGCACCAGAGCACGCTGCGGCTCACGCTCGAGGCGCTCGGTATCACGCAGTTCCCGGGGGCGACGGCGCCCGCGCTGAGCGAGTTCTTCGCACCGTGAGCTAGTGGGCCGCTCGGTTGTTTGACCCACACACGATTTGCCGACATTCTAGCTCTCATGGCTTACGTGGTGCGCGCGCCGGGTCGAGTGAACCTCATCGGCGAGCACATCGACTACTGCGGCCTCCCGGTCTTCCCCATGGCCCTCGGCCGCTCGGTCCGCATGACGTTTCAGCCGCGCGCGAATCGAGAAATCCGCATCACGAACCGCGATCCGCGCTTCACGCCGGCCGTCTTCACCGTGAGCGACAGTATCCCGCCGGCGCCGGCCGGGGACTGGAGCAATTACGCGAGAGCAGCGGCCCAAACCCTGGCGCAACGCTTCCCCGATCTGCGGGGCGTCGACGCATTGGTCGAGAGCGATCTCCCGATCGCCGCCGGCCTCAGCTCCTCATCCGCTCTCCTCGTTGCAACCGCCCTCGCAATCCTGCACGCCAGCAGCGCGTCGATCTCGTCGCTTGAGCTGATGGAGCTCCTGGCGCGCGGCGAGCGCTACGTCGGCACAGCGGGCGGCGGAATGGATCAGGCGATCATCCTCGGCGCACAGGCCGGGTGCGCGTCACGGATCGACTTCCACCCGCTCCGGCTCACTCCCACGGCCGTGCCGGCCGGCTGGCAGTTCATCGTGGCTCAGAGCTTGGTGCACGCCGAGAAGTCCGGGGCCGCGCGGCAGGCCTACAACGAGCGGCCACGGCAATGCGACGAAGCGCGGCGGCTCGTGGCCACGCGGCTCGGCCGACCGGACGACACCACGTACGCCGCCCTCCTCGCGGCGGCTTCGGTCGAGGAGCTGCTCGACGCCTCGCGGACACTCTCGGCCGTGCTCGTTCGGCGGTTCCGCCACGTGGTCACCGAGGGAACACGCGTGCGCCAGGCGGAGGCGGCGATGGCGGCTGGGGAACTCACGGCGTTCGGGGCACTGCTCGACGCCTCGCACCGGAGCTTGCGGGACGACTACGAGGTGAGCTGTGCCGAGCTGGACCAACTCGTGGAGCTGGCACGCGAAGCCGGTGCGGCTGGAGCGCGACTCACGGGCGCGGGCTTCGGTGGATCGATCGTGGCGCTCTCCAATGTCGACAGCGCGCCGAGCGTCTTAGCTGCTCTGAGGGAGCGCTTCTATGCCCCGCGGGGCGTTGGGGGGGGGGACTACGTCTTCACCGCCGAGCCGTCGGCGGGTGCAGAGGTCAGTTAACGGGCGTCGTGGAGCCGTTCGCGCAAGAACTTCAGGCCGCGAGCGAGCTGCGTCTCCACAGTCTTCTCGCAGATCCTGAGGCGCTGCGCGATCTGGGCGTAGCTCAGTTCAGCGACGAGCCGCAGCTTACAAACCTCGGCGCGTTTGGCGGGCAGCTCGGCGAGGGCTCGTTCCACCGCAGCAACGAGGTCCGCCGTCTCCAGGGTGGACTGGATCTCGACCGCCGTCTCCCGCTGACCGAGGCGCCAACGGCGCGCCACCGCGGCGCGCTCCGCGCGGTCGCGGGCGGAGTTGCGAACGGCGAGGTACAGGTAGTTCCGCACTGCGCCGGCGGGGACCCAGTGCTCCCGGCCGCGCCAGATCCGGAAAAAGACCTCTTGAACGATTTCTTCCGCATCCTCTTTCGAGCGCACGTAGCGGAATGCAAACCCATAGAGCCGCTCCCAGTACCGGCGATACAGCGCCTCGAAGGCGTCCATATCTCCGGCGCGGACGCGATCCGCCAAGGCACGTTCGTCGGCGTCGGTCCTGAGGTCGTCGTCCCAGGACGGGAGAGGCTGGTGGGCGAAACGGAGATCAATGGCCATCGATGGAGATCTGGCGCGTGCAACGACATTAGCGTGCACCAGATTCCGGTACGACGCAAGATGCTGCCCGGCCCATTCAACAACTCATTCAAACTCGCGATAGACCCCAAACACGGCTAACCGATCCTCCCCCAGCTCAGCGGGGATTGGCAGGCAAGGCTCATTCAGTTTTTCGCATAGCTGCTTCCATAATGCCGTGCGGACATAGCGCTGATGAACCTTCTGAAACGAGGCCGATAACAAGAGTCGTTTGGCTTCCTGAAAATCTCCCCTGTCGATCAGCAGCTGCACCCGTCGCTCGATGATCCGCTCATCGGGGACAGCGTCCAGACCGAGCCACTGCTCACGCTCGGCCAGCGTCTGTGTCCCCAACGCGCGCAGCGCCTCATCGCGCGCGGCGATGATCTGGGGATGCCGCTGCAGCCATTGCTCTTGAACGGATCGGTGCGCCGTTGCGGCGCCTTCGATGTCACCGTCCATTGTCAGCAGCCGGGCCAGCAACGCCTGGGCAACGCCCACGCTCCGGGTCGCCGAGAGTACCGCGATCGCCTCGCTCTTTTCCCCTCTGCCCGCCAGCCACGTGCCGTGGTAGAACTTCCAGCGTTCTCTCGCTTCGCCGTCGGTCTTCTCCATAGCCCACTTGAATGCCGCATTCAGGTCTTCCATACCGGAAGGGGGCCACAGGCATCGATCGATCTCGGGAGGCTTCGGGAGTCTTCCGTGCGATGCATAGGCTCGTACGAGATCCCTCCACACCTTCACCTCTCCCTCGCGTGCCCACTCGAACAGCGGAACGTCCTTGATCGGTCTGAGCTGTACGTTCGGAATCTTCAGCGTATAGATATCGAGGGGTTTGTCCGAGGGGATCCAGAACTCCACGTGGCATCGGGTTTCGCCAGGCCCGAGTTCCAGCTTGGTGGACTGATCACGGATCGGTCCACCCTGGATCTCCGCGTACGGCTGATCCTGATGGCTACTGAGCGTCGCCCACGCGCGGTCCTTCCCGACCCCGTAGCTCCACAGTTTCATTCCGGGCGCGACCCGTTCATCGGCGACGTGATACAGTCCCGTCCCGAACGACGGCGTGAACGCTCCGAAGGCATTGGCATCCTTGGTTTTCCAAAAGAAACCGGTCATCTCCGCGATATCGGCTTCCTGGGTGGGACGCCAATCGATGACGGCGAGCGTCGAGGAATGCGCGAGAACCCGGCCCCGAGGAAAGTGGTACTGCGTATCGGGAGCGGAGGGCACAGCGGCATTCGACCACGACATCCACGGATGTGCCGATCTGCCCGGGTTATAAAACACGGCCCGTTGCGCCACAAAATCGTCGTCAGACCCCAGCGAGTACTCGACGGACCACTGCATGCCAAATCGCAGCTCGCGCTCTCCACACGTCACGTAGCTGCGCGCGTTCGTGCGTTCGATGCGATACAGGACAGGGTCGTTCTGTACGGGCGAGTGCGAAATCGGAAAGCTCACTTCAATGCCGCCGGCCACAAAACCGAACCGGGGGAGTATGCGCGTCGGCCGGATGACGTCGGGCGCATACAGGACTTCTTTGCCGGAGCCCTTGTGTACGATCGAGGTGACTCGTCCGCCGCGGTCGGGACAGATCGTAACTCTGAGCTTGGCGTTCTCCAAAACGACGAACTTGTACCGCTTCAGTACGGGTCGATCGGAGGTCTCGACAAAGCTCAGATACGGATAGACCCCGTCCGGATCGAACGCCGTCGGGATGGGACCGGCGGGTATCAGCGCATGCGTGAAGACGTCGTCCTGAACCTCCGTACACGCGACGCCTTCGGGAGTCACTTACCGCGTCAGAGCGTCGCTCAACGCCGCGATCATGCGCTTCCCTTGCTGCACGGCCTCCGTGATGCGTCGCTGATCGTAATTCCGCTTGGCGTAGTCTCGATCGCCGACGAATGTGGCCAGGTGATTCTCGAAGTCTCGCATGAGCCTCTGGATTCTTCGATCGGCTGATCTGGACGCCAGGTCTCTCAGGAACGTGATCTTTTCATAGTCAACGATTCCTTCGCGCAGTTTCTCGAATCGAATGCTGCTATTGGCTCCGGGGTAGACGAGAAACGTGTCGCCTGCGGGCCAAATCGTATGTCGCGCGTCGCGCGCCGGATCGGCCGGCCAGGCATCGTATGCCCAGCGCAGGAATCCGTCGTAGCCGTATGCCGCCGCGTACCAGCCGATGTAGCGCCCCTCGATGGGCGGCGAAAAGACGAAATTGTTGGGTCTCGCCGGAAAGCAGGCCACGTAGTAGGTGGTGGTCGCCCCTCGCGCCGAGCGCTGGCGTAATTCCGGCGGGCTGGGCTCGCTGGTGATGGCCGGCGAGTAATCGTCGAGCAAGCTGTCCAGCTCCGGATGCCAGTCTCCCGCGTATGTGATCCTCCACGCCCGGGAGTGGTCCTTGATCACCTTGATGGCGGCCAGCGTGATCGGCATCGGATTCTCGTTGATCCCGAGGTAGGTCCTGGAGAACCAGCCCTTCTGTTCCAGATGCGCCTTCAGATCGTCCAGAAACACGGGGAACAGGGATCGAAACTTGGCGGAGTCGGGTGACCATTCCTCATAGACGTAGTTCCCCGTTTTGGCATCGAGGTAGCGGAACCTGTGGCCCCACGGGACAGGCGTGTAGATCGTGATGGCTTTATCCACGCCGGCATCCATGGCGAGCTGCACGTACTGATCGAAGATGTCGTAGTCGAACTTCCACGTACCGTCGGGACGCTTGGTCCAGTCGATCATCGCGCCTTCGATCATGTACGAATTGTCGGCCCATGGAGAATGGACGGCGTAGGTGGTGATGTACTTGCCGCCGGCCGCCGCGTAGAGCTGGAGGTGCTTCTTCAGCAGCGCTTTGTGCTCGTCGGACCAGGGCTGGACGTGGTAGTACCACGCCAGGACCCACGGGTTTTGCCACAGGTCGAGCCTGAATTTCCAGTCCGCGGGCGCAGGCAAGACCTGGTTTTGCACGCGGATTCTCACCTGCAATGCGGCACGACTGTTCTCCGAGCTGACGGCGATCGTCCCCTGATAGGTGCCGGCCTCCGTACCGGGCGGAATGTCCAAGGAAACCCAGACCGGCCTCACCGTGCGACCCGGCAGGTCGAACCGCTCGAGGGTTTCCAGTCTATCCGGCACGAGAAACACCGTGTCCGTCGCATCGCAGCCCCGCGGCGTGGCGCCATAGGGATAATTCGACAGCACGTAGCGAACGAGATTCACGTGGAGATTGGTCTTGCTCAACACCCCGCCGTTGGAATTGACGAGGTCATTGGTCGTAATCCGTATCTGCTTCACCGTATCTCGCGACCAGATCAACAGCTGTGCATTCAGCCGTTCACCTTTCCACCCGGTGTCAGCCCAGAGGCGGGATTCCTTTGGGAGGCTTGGAACCTCACTGCGCATGTACAACTCATCGGTCGTACCGAACGACACGTTCAACCCGTTTTGTTGCTGCGACCACCCGAGCGAGTCACTCGGCACATCGAACGTGTACTCCGCCTGGTAGTGCGGCTGCGGTGCCGGGACTTTGGCGGGATCGATCTGGGCGCGTTGCCCCCCCCTCCCGTCCTGTCCGCGAGCGGGGGCGGTTGCCAGGCACAAGAGGCAACAGGCGATCAGGGCACGATGCATGACGCCCTCATCACCAGCCCGGATTCTGTGTCAGCGTGCCCCTCGACAACTGAATCTGCTGCAGCGGGATCGGATCGAGATAATGCCTCGGGGCGATGAATTGGCGTACGGCCGCCGCTTCGGCGACGACGAAGCCACCGGCATCGACCTTGATGTCCGTACCGATGACCAGAGTGGAATCCCGCTGCTCATATTCCGTGCCCTCAAATTTCACGCCGCGCAGCGCCTGCGGCATCTCGGTTTCGGCCGATTTCCAGCGCCGCAGGTCGTCATGCCGGTATCCTTCGAACGCCAGTTCTACGGTCCGCTCTCTCCTGATCTCCGTCAGCATGTCCAACCCGTTGGCTGACACGAAGCCGTTGGTCAAGTCGCTCGTCGCCGGCATGCCAACCCGGCGGCGCAGTTTGCCGATCGTCCGGTCCAGGTCGACATCGGAGATGCTCCCGTCCCGCTCAAACAGCGCCTCGGCGAGGATCAGCAGCACTTCCCCGTAGCGGAACTCCTTGAAATCGTACTGACCGGCTTTGTTCACCGCATCCTCAGTTTCGTCCAAGAATTTGCGTAGCATGTAGCCGGTGCGGCTCGCGTTACTGCCCGAGAAACCCGGAAAGACTGGGTGGAACGTAGTGTCCTGAAAGACGCCGCTCCCCGGAACGACGAATGTCATGGCCATTCTGGGGTCCCGGTTCTGGAATTCACTCGTCAGCGAATCGTATCCCTTGAACAGCGGCGAGCTGGTAATGGGTAACCCGTCCGTGGCCAGGTACATGTCCGCGAGCTTCTTCGTGGGAATCATGTAATTGAACCACAGTTCTCGGGTCCAATTGTGGGTGGCGCGGCCCTTGTAATACCGTCTGGCCAGGATCACTTCCTTACTATCATCGCCCTGCAGGATGAACAGGTCCTTGTAAGCGCTGTCTGTGCCGTGGTCGGTATACAGGTCGTATTCATTTGACCCAATGAGTTGCTGCGCGGCGGTGATTGCGTCCGCGAGCATCGCCGTGGGACTGCCTTCGGCGTGGTACTTGAGCCACGTTCCCTGGTACAGCGTCGCCCGCGCTTTCAGCGCGAGCGCCGCGCCTTGGGTCACTCGGCCCATCTCCGCGGGGGTCAGCTGACTCTGCTTGAGGAGCTTCGGCACCGCGTTGTCGAGGTCGGCAATGATGAAATCGATCACTTGTTGTTGCGTTGATCGAGCCGTGTAGACCTCCGGCGACGACACGTCCAGCACTGTCGTGATCAGCGGCACACCGCCGTAGGCTTTCACCAGATTCCAGTAGTTGTAGGCCCTGAAAAACAGCGCCTCGCCGACCCATCGATCTATTTCTGGCCCCAAACCGGACTCAGCGGCTTTCGCCAGCAGATAGTTGGTTGAGCGGATGCCCGTATAGGCATTGTCCCACAAGGTGTCATTGGCAGGTGGCAAGTACGATCCATTGCTCACGGACGACATGAGCGAGTTCCCGCTGCCCGTGGCGATATCCGAATTGATCTCGGTGTAGTTGTGGGCGCCGTGCAAGCTGAAATAGAAATCATTGGCGGCCAGTTTGAATTGCTCTGGATGCTTCCAAAACGAAGCGTCGGAGACCTGATCTTTCGGACCGAGAGTCAAATCCTTGCAGCCCAGCGCCAGCAGCATGAGGGCGCCGGTGCATACGACAGTAAGCCGGTTCATGATCGGGCGCCCCATTAGAAGGTGATATCCATGCCGAAGGAATACAGCCGCTGGAACGGATAGTTGAAGCCATGCGAGGCCGATTCCGGATCCCAGCCGCCCTTCACGCTGTGCTTTTCCCAGAGGTCAAAGCCACTGAAATACACTCTCGCTCGGGTCATTCTTGCACGCGCGATCAGACGCTCCGGCAGAGAAAACCCGATCTGCAGGTTTTTCAGCCGCAGGTAGGCCGCATTGATCGCTTGGAGCGACGACGGCTGATAGTTCCAAAACCTGATGTCGCCATGCGAGAGGCGCGGGTATGGCGCATTGGGGCGATCTTCGTTCCATGTCTGCCCGTAGTAGAAGAGCGGCGGTTGTCTCCACCAGTCGCTCCACGGCATCCGGTAGTCGCCGTCCCGGAACAGCGTCCGCTTTCCGACACCTTGCAGGAAGATGCTGAGATCAAGCCGCTTCCACGCGGCGTTCAGATTCATCCCGTACGTATATCGCGGTGCGGTATTCCCCAGATTGACAACATCCCCGCTCTGACCGGGGGTATCACCGTACAGGCTGATCTTTCCGTCGCCGTTCACATCTTTGTATCGCGCATCGCCAATACCGATGTTGTTGGGTACGCCTACCAGTTGCTGATAGGCAGCTGATTCCGCCGGGGTGCGGATCAGCCCATCAAACACGTAGCCGAAGTACGTGTTGACCGGATAGCCTTCCCGGACGTAGTTCAGGCCCAACACGTACGTGTCCTGTCCTCCGTAGTTGATGACCTTGTTCCGGGCATCACTCAGCATCGCGCGCGCAGAAATCTGAATTCCACTGACCTGACCTTTCCATCCCAACGATGCTTCAAACCCCCAGGTCTTGAGCTGACCGGCATTCGAGAATGGGGGCACGGCACCCAACACGCTGGGATAGGTGACGGGAATCAGCATGTTGCGATTGTTCTTGATGAAATAGTCAAACGTGAAATCGAGCTTGGAAGACAGCAGGGTCGCGTCCACCCCCACGTTGCTCGTGCCGATGGTCTCCCACGTTCTGTCTTTCGAAACCATTCCCGAGAGGAACGCTGATTGATCCTGTCCGCCTGGTCCGAACGGATACGGATATCCCCGGCCTATGGTGATCAGTTGGAGGTAGTCATAGAGACCGATGCCTGCCTGATTCCCCGTTTCCCCGTACGAGGCGCGCAGCTTCAGGTTATCGAATACCGCGAGGTGACGGCGCGCAAATGGCTCTTCGGAGACCCGCCACGCGAGTGACACGCCCGGAAAGAACCCCCACCGTTTGTCCGGCTGGAAGCGGGAGCTTCCATCGTAGCGGAGCGTGGCATCGAGAAGGTATTTGTTGCTGAAGCCATAGCTCAAGCGGGAGAAGAACGAGCGGATCGCCCACTGCTCGCCGCCGCCGCCGGTCCACATATTGCCGGTCGAGCCAAGATTGAGTCCCCACACGTCCTGGTTCGAAAAGTTGGCTCTGCCCGCCTGGAACCAGTCCACGTCGTCATCTTCGTGCGACACGCCTCCCATCAGCTCGACCGCGTGCCGGTCGGCAAACGTTCTGCTGAACTCCGCATACCCGACGTAGTTCCGGTGCATTGTCGTCGCATTGTAGCGGTCCACCCAGTTATTGTCGGGAGCCGCGATCGAATAGTCGGCGATGCTGCTGTCATCCCACCGGTACAATGGGAAGGACTTGCCGATGTCGGTGTTGTCATCCGACCGGTAATTGACGCCGGACTGGACATTCAGCTTCAGGCCATCCAGCGGCTCGACGATCAACTTGAAATTGGTATTGACACCGCGGGTGGCAAACGCGTCCGTCGCGGCTTCCTTCGCTTGAGCCACAGCGTTGCCCCAACCACCCTGTGCAAAAAAGTGCTGGCCGCTCTCGGTGTAGATCGGGTGGTTCGGCATTCCGAAGATCGTTTCAACGATCACGCCATCAGACTTCACCCCCCCGATATCGGACCGATCCTGATTCTCCACGGCGAGTCGGGATTCCAGCCGGATCCGGCGGGAGAAGTCGTAGTCGTAGTTCAGCCTGAGCTGATAACGCTTGTTATTATCGTTGCCGTACCGAATCACACCGTTCTGATCCGCATAGGCCGCCGAGACGTAGTAGCTGGAATTCTGGCCGCCGCCCGAGACCGATAGCGTGTGCTTTTGCTCGAAGCCGTTTTCGAACACGGCCCGCCGCCAATCGGTGGATGTAAAGAACAGCATCATCCCCAAGCTGGCGTACGCCGGATGCGGGATGGGATTCCCAACGCCGAGGCGTACCTGCTCGAGGAGAGCGGGGGTATACGTCGGCGCCGCGCCGGCGTGGATGTTCGCCTCATTATCCATGATCGCCATCTGATAATGATTGGGCGTATCCATCATCCCCGTTAGCTTGGTGACGGCGGTGTTGTTGCTGTAGGTAAAAGTCGGCGCCGTGCGGGTCCCGCGCTTGGTCGTGACCAGCAGCGCGCCGTCGGCGGCGCGCGCGCCGTAAATCGACGCAGCGGCATCCTTCAAGACATCAATCGATTGGATGTCAGCAGGGTTCAGCAGGTCGAGGCTCCCTGGGATGCCGTCGATCAGCACCAGGGGAGAATTACCTCCGTTCGCGTCGAACAACTTGTTCCCGTCCTGGGGGACCGACGAAACGCCCCGTAGGTTGAGATTGAACCCTTCGAGTCCCGGTTGCCCAGAATACCGTTGCACAATCAATCCGGGCATCGCCCCCTGAAGCGCCGCCATCGTGTTGGTGATCGGGCGAGCCTCCAGCGCTTCGGAGCTTACAGAACCAACCGCTCCGGTGAGGTTCTCCCTTCTTTTTTCACCGTAGCCCACGGCCACGACCGCCTCCATCTCGATGGCCTGTGCCTTGAGCCGAAAGTCGACGGCGCTCTCCCGACTCTCCTCGACGACCACACTGGTGTCGGCGGGAGCGTAGCCCAGCATCCGGGCCCGCACGCGGTGCGTCCCCACCGGCACACTACTGATGCTGTAGCGTCCCGCGGGATCGGTTTCCGCGGTGAGCCGCGTGCCGACGACGTTGATCGAGGCGCGCGACAGGGGGGCGCCCCCCTCGCCCGTCACCGTACCGGCGATCGAGCCCAACTGCAGCGCGGGTCCCGGCGGCCGCTTCACCAGCGTCGCCCGTCCGTCCGGTGTAAACACGATGTCCACGCCGGCGTCGAGCAGCACGTCCGTCAGCGCGGCGGCCACCGTGATGCGGTCCGCCCGCAGACTCACGGTCATCTCGGCCGGCAAGACGTCGTCGGCGTACACCAGGCTGAGCCGCGCCTGCCGGGAGATCTCGGCCAGCGCGTCCTTCAGCGGTGCGTCGTCGAGCGCGAGCGAAAGCGGCTGGCGCAAGACCGCCGATCGCTTGAGATCGACCGGTACCGGAGTGGAGCGTTCGGCCATGGCCAGGAGAAAGCGCGGTGCGCGACTTTCGCTCGGATCGCCCACGTATTGGGCGGTGGCACCGCGCGGAGCTGCGATCAGCGCGAGTGCGAGCACGAGTGGGGACAATGCAAGACGGTTCATAAGCCTGCTCCCCGAATTAGACGGAGATGACGGTTACCTGCCGGTCCGCACAAAAAACACAGATCCCTCCACGCGCTCGACACGCACGCCGAGGGTCAACGCAATCCGCTTCATGACCAGATCGATCGGCTCGTTCTGGAAGGTTGCCGTGAGCCGGCGCGCGGCGAGCGCGGTATCCGACAGACGGATCTCGACGTTGTACCACCGCTCGAGCGTGGGCATCGCTTCACTCAGCGGCGTGCCGTCGAAGGCCAGCACACCCTTTGTCCACGCGAGGTATCGGTCGACATCGACACCACGTCGCACGGTTGCGGGGCCGCTGGCATCGAGCCGCCCGAGGTCCCGCAGGCCGAGCACCACCGCGGGCGAGGTCGTCTCGGCCCGCGACAGCGACACCCGCCCCTCAGTCACGACCACTTCGGTCGTGTGCTGATCGGCATAGGCGGTGACGACAAACGCCGTCCCCAGATCCTCGGTGACGCTGCGGTCGGTGTGGACGCGGAGCGGACGCTGGGAGTCGGGCGCGACCTGGAAATAGGCCTCGCCGTCCAGATACAGGTCGCGGTGGGCGCGCCCGAAGTCGGTCGTGTACCGCACGCGACTCTTGGGCGCGATCGTCACCTGCGTGCCGTCTTGCAGCCGAATGACCATGCGCTGCGCGGCGGCGGTCGCATACTCCTTCCATTGCGGCGCTCGCCGCAGCACACGACTTCCGCCGATCACCGCGATGAGAATCGCCGCAGCCGCGAGCGCCCCGATCAGCAACCGCCGCGACACCCGTGGCTTTCGTCGGATGCCGAGGGCTTTGACCGCCTGCATCCAGGCCGCGTCGACGTTGGTCGGTGGGGGCGTGTCGCCTGCGACGCGCTTGATCAGCCGGAGATCCGCGAGGAGTTGCGCGTGCGCGGCGTCTTCCGCGAGCCACACCCGGACGAGTTGGGCTTCGGTGGCCGACGCCTCGCCGGCCAGGTAGCGATCTAAGAGGAGATAGAGACGCTCGTCCTCGATGTGCATACTGCTATAACGGGGCAACTACATCCCAACCCCCAAACCCAGATTTGGGGGGAGCGGGGGAGGAGCTTTGATCGTGGACGCGCCCTAAGAGGGCGCGCTCGGCTCCGAGTTGCGCCCTTACAGGGCGCACACAAACGCCGAGCCCGGGCTTTCAGCCCGGGTCAGTCATTCGAACCCGACCCGAGGCAGCGTGCGGAACAGCCCCCACGCCGCCGCGCCCGCGACCACGAGGCACACGATCGCAGGCAGTGTGTTCCCGTACAGCAAGTATCCCGTGCCGAACAACGCCGCGTAGATGACGGCGACACCCAGGAACCAGCACAGGAATGCGGCGGTCACACTTTCCCCGGGCTTCGCGGGCAGGGTCGTGACCGCCGCCTTCCAGCCTGGGCCCATGGGCCGAATCCGGTCATAAAACGCCTGCAGCGTGGCGCGATCGGTGGGCGGTGTCAGGAACGTCACCACCAGCCAGCCGACAGTGGTGATCGCGATGCCGATCACGAGCTGGACCGTGGGGGCGAGCGGCGCGAACCCGAGCGCCGTATGCACGAACTGGAAGTAGACAGCCACCACGAACGAGATCGCCATGCCCGCGATTTCGCTCCACGCGTTGATCCGCCACCAGAACCAGCGCAGCAGGAAGATCAGTCCGGTCCCGGCGCCGATCTGGAGCAGGATCTGGAACGCCTGGTAGGAGTTGTGCAACCAGAGCGATAGGGCCGACGCGAGCACGATCAGTCCGACCGTGACCGCGCGCCCGACCATCACGTAGTGGCGTTCGGTTTTGTCGGGTGCCACGAACCGGCGGTAGCAGTCTTCGACCGCGTAGGACGCACCCCAGTTGAGATGAGTGCTGATGGTGGACATGTACGCCGCCGCGAGCGACGCGATCATTAGGCCGAAGAGCCCGTGCGGGAGATACACGAGCATCGCGGAGTAAGCCAGGTCGTTCCGCACGATCGCCGGGTCGATGTGGGGGAAACGCGCGGCGATAGAAGCGAGGTCGGGATAGATGATGAGCGACGCGAGGGCCACGATGATCCACGGCCAGGGCCGGACGCCGTAGTGCAGGACGTTGAACAGCAGGGTTGTGCGCATGGCGTCCCGCTCCGTGGGCGCGGCGAGCATGCGCTGCGCCACGTAGCCCCCGCCTCCCGGCTCGGCGCCGGGATACCACGTGCTCCACCACTGCACGGCGAGCGGCACAACCAGGACCGCGGCCGCCGTCTTCCAGTCCGAGAAATCGGGTAAGAGCGACAGGTGCCCCGTCACCGCGGGGTGAGAGAACAGCCCCGACAGGCCGCCGACCTGGGGGAGCTTGAGCGCCACGACGGCGGCAAGCACCGCCCCGATCATCGCGATCAGGAATTGAACGAAATCGGTCAATACGACTCCCGACAGCCCGGAGCTTGCCGCGTACAGCACGGTGACGGCGCCGCC
>Ga0210382_10000170_pt1 | contig 25878 bp, 21 predicted proteins | sample PLMedo_FD_155452 | JGI IMG/M metagenome (GOLD analysis project Ga0210382, IMG submission 155452) | Groundwater sediment microbial communities from an aquifer in East River, Colorado, USA - PLM0_60_coex redo | ecosystem: Environmental > Terrestrial > Soil > Riparian zone | place: USA: East... | reverse complement strand
GAATCGCCGCCGTGAGGGTCATCGTGATTTCGTCCGAGACGCGCGGGCCGTTCGGGTCCATGTTGATCGCGCCGTCCGACTTGCCGTTGGTGCGCAGGCTCCGGTCGGTGCCGAAATCCATGAGGCTCACGGTGGTCGTCTTGCCGTCGCGGTGGAAGAGCATGGTGGCGTCGCTCGCCGAGTAGAGATCCCCGCGGCGGAACACGCCCGAGGCCATCTTGTGCGCATCGAGGTGCACGCCGGCGAGCACCGCGGCGAACGAGGCAAGCGAGAGCCCTGCGGCGCCCATTCGCAGACGCGGCCCTCCGGCGACGCGCCACAGGAGAACGAGGCCAACGCCCGCGTCGAGCGCGGCTCCGGCCGCGATCAGGCCTTTCAAGCCGAGGAAGGGCATGCCGATGTGCGCAGCGGAAAATACCCCGAGAATGGAACCCAGCGTATTGGCGGAATACACCGCGCCGATCGACTTTTCTCCGTGGCCGCCGTGGAGAAGGGCAGTGGTGATGAGCGGCAACGTGATCCCTGCGCAGAAGGTTGCCGGGAACATGATGGCGAGAGCGATGCCGTGGCTCGAGAACAGGAACAGCGTGTATCCGGTTTCCGTCTTCGCGAGTGCGTTCATCACGGCCTGCATCAACCCGAACATCTCGCCATACAACGGCAGCGTCGCGAGCGCGAGCAAGCCCATCGTCACCAGCACGATGCCGAGGAACCGGACCGGGTCGGCGATCGAGTCGATGCGCCGGCGCACCCAGTAGCCCCCGCAGGCTATGCCCAGGATGAAGGCCGAGAGCATCAACTCGAACGAGTGCGTCGAGGATCCGAGGACGAGCGAGAGCATGCGGATCCAGCCGATCTCGAAGACGAACGAAGCCGCGCCGGTGAGGAGCGCGACCGCGAGGAAAAGTCGGAAAGGCGCAGCGCCTTCGGAATCGCGCTCCGCGCCGGGGCGGGCCCTCATCGGCTCCTCGGCGCCGCGGGCGAGCAGCCATACGGCGGCGGCGAGCGCGAGATTCAGGGCCCCGGCGCTCTGCACCGTGCCCGGCAGCCCCAGCTTCTCGATCATGACGAATCCGCTTGCCAGCACGCCGATCGACGCCCCGAAGCTGTTGGTGAAATAGAGCATCGCGAGCGACTCGCCGGGCGCGGCCGGATAGCGCCGGATCAGCCCCGCGCTCATGAGGGGGAAAGTCATGCCGAGCAAAACCGACTGCGGCAGGATCAGGAGCCCGGCGAGCGTCCACTTGAAAAGCGTCGCAGGGATCTCGCCGCCGAGTGCAGGCAGGATGCTCGCGTAGGCGGCGTCGGTCGCGGCCACGAAAACCGGGTGGAACGCAAGCGCCGCAAGCCCGATCAAGCCTTCCGCGAGCGCGTAGCCCCGCAGCAGATTTCTCCAGCCTCCCGACCACCGGCTGCAGAGCCACGACCCGATCGCCATCCCGCCCATGAACAGCGCCAGCACCAGGGTCTGCGCGTAGGCCGCGTGGCCGAGAAAGAGTTTCAGGTAGTGGCTCCAGATCGACTCGTAGATGAGCCCGGCAAACCCGGATACGGTGAACAGCAGGAAAAATACGCTTCGGGGGATGCGGCTCATGTGTGGATCGTCGGACGCGGGTTGGCGGGCGCTGGCATTATACGGGCCGGGTGTCGCGGGACTTGATCACGCCGACAAGGCGTGGAAAATACTTCTCTCGGAGCGCAGATGAAATTCTCAGTGTGGTTCTGTCTTTTCGCAGCGATGGCTCTCAGCGCCTGCGAGACGGTACAAACGACCGAAGGCGGCCTGGTGGGCGTCGAACGCCGGCAATCCATGTCGTCGCTGGTCTCGTCTTCCCAGATGGACCGCAGCGCCGCGCAGGCGTACGGCCAGGTCGTTTCCGAGGCCGGCAAGAAGAATCAGCTCAACCGCGATTCCGCTCAGGTCGAGCGGGTGCGCGGCGTCGCCAACCGCCTGATCCCGAGCACGGCGGCGTTCCGCGCCGATGCGCCGAAGTGGAACTGGGAAGTCAATGTGATCGGCTCCGACGAGGTGAATGCGTGGTGCATGCCCGGCGGCAAGATCGCGGTCTACACCGGGCTTCTGACCAAGCTGAATCCCACGGACGCGGAACTGGCCGCCGTAATGGGACACGAGATCGCGCACGCGTTGCGCGAGCACGGGCGCGAGCGCGCGAGCGAGCAGATGGCGCAACAGATCGGGGTCAGCGTGCTCAGCACGGCGCTCGGGCTCGGCGATCTGGGCGCTCAGCTGACGCAAACCGTGCTTCAGGTTACGCTTTCGCTGCCGCATTCTCGGATCCATGAAACCGAGGCGGATCGCATCGGCGTCGAGCTCGCCGCGCGCTCCGGCTACGACCCACGCGCCGCCGTTTCGCTCTGGCAGAAGATGGGCAAGCTCGGCGGCGGCAAGCCACCCGAGTGGATGTCGACGCACCCTTCGGACCAAACCCGGATCCGGGACCTTCAGAACTACTCGGAGCGGGTCGCTCCCCTCTATGAGGCCGCGCGCGGGCGCTGAAGGGACGGAGTGGCGATCCGGTATAATTTTGTCTTTGGGCAGCGAGCCGAATGATCGCGCGCACGCTTTACGACAAGCTCTGGGAGGCGCACACGGTGCACGTCGAGGAGGACGGCACGACGCTGCTCTATATTGATCGCCACCTAGTGCATGAAGTCACCAGCCCCCAGGCGTTCGACGGCATGAAGCTCGCGCGGCGCAAGCCCTGGCGGATATCAGCCAACCTTGCGGTGGCCGATCACAACGTTCCGACCACCGATCGTTCCCGCGGGATCGCCGACCCCGTGTCGCGCCTTCAGGTCGACACGCTCGACGCAAATTGCGCGGAATACGGCATCGTCGAATTCAAGATGAACGACGCCCGCCAGGGCATCGTGCACGTCATCGGCCCGGAGCAGGGCGCAACCTTGCCCGGAATGACCGTGGTGTGCGGTGACTCGCATACGAGCACGCACGGCGCGTTCGGATGCCTCGCGTTCGGCATCGGGACGTCGGAAGTCGAACACGTGCTTTCGACGCAATGCCTGCTTGCGAAGAAAATGAAAAACATGCTCGTGCGCATCGAGGGGCCCCTTGCGCGCGGGGTCACGGCGAAGGACCTGGCCCTCGCCGTGATCGGGAGGATCGGAATTGCGGGGGGGACCGGCTGCACGATCGAGTACGCCGGCAGCACGGTGCGTTCGCTTACCATTGAAGGCCGCATGACCTTGTGTAACATGTCGATCGAAGCGGGAGCGCGCGCCGGATTGGTGGCGGTCGACGAGCTGACCCTTGCCTACCTGAAGGGCAGGCCTTTCACGCCGCGCGGCGCGTTGTGGGATCGCGCAGTAGCGCATTGGCGCACGCTGGAGAGCGATCGGGAAGCGAAATTCGACCGGGAAGTGACGATCGACGCGCGCTCGATCAAACCGCAGGTGACTTGGGGCACCTCCCCCGAGATGGTCGTCACCGTGGACGAGCGCGTTCCCGACCCCGACAGGGAGAAGGACGCGATTCGCCGGGAGGGCATGGAGAGGGCGCTCACGTACATGGGCCTCGAGCCCAACACCCCCATGACCGACATCCGCATCGACAAGGTGTTCATCGGCTCGTGCACGAACTCGCGCATCGAGGACCTGCGGGCCGCCGCTGCAATCGTCCGCGGCCGCCGCCTCGCCTCGAACGTCAGGCTCGCCATGGTCGTGCCGGGCTCGGGGCTCGTCAAGGCGCAGGCGGAGCATGAGGGCCTTGACCGGATCTTCAAGGACGCCGGGTTCGAGTGGAGGGAGCCCGGCTGTTCCATGTGCCTGGGCATGAACGCGGACCGGCTCGAGCCGGGCGAGCGCTGCGCGTCGACTTCGAACCGCAATTTCGAAGGCCGCCAGGGCACCGGAGGCCGGACCCACCTCGTGAGCCCCGAGATGGCCGCGGCGGCGGCGATCGCCGGACACTTCGTCGACGTTCGCCAGTGGAGATGACCCGATGGAGCGATTTACCGTCTTGACCGGCCTGGTAGCACCGCTTGACCGGGCGAATGTCGACACCGACCAGATCATTCCTAAGCAATTCCTGAAGTCGATCAAGCGCACGGGGTTCGGGCCGAATCTCTTCGATGCCTGGCGTTACCTCGACGAAGGCCGGCCGGACAGGCCCGATGCGGGCCGCCCTCTCAACCCCGATTTCGTCCTCAACCAGCCGCGCTACAAAGGCGCCAGCATACTGCTTGCGCGCAAGAACTTCGGCTGCGGAAGCTCGCGGGAGCACGCACCCTGGGCGCTTGCCGAGTATGGTTTTCGCGCGCTCATCGCGCCGTCCTACGCCGACATATTTTTCAACAACTGCTGCAAGAACGGCCTGCTGCCGGTGGGGCTCGCCGAAAGCGAAGTGGATCGGCTGTTCCATGAGGTCGCCGCTTTTCCGGGGTTCCGGCTCGTTGTCGACCTCGAGAAACAGACGGTCGCGACTCCGGACGGCGGCAAGGTCGCGCACTTCGACATCGACCCTTTCCGCAAATACGCCTTGGTCAACGGTCTCGACGATATAGGACTCACTCTGCGCCACGCGGACAAGATCCGCGCCTTCGAAGAGCGGCGTCGCTCCGAACAGCCCTGGTTGTTCGCTTAGTCGTCTCCTCTTCATGAAAATTGCGGTCCTACCCGGCGACGGCGTCGGCACGGAAGTTATTGCCGAGGCGGTCAAGGTACTCTCCGCGCTAGGCAGAGGAGGCTTCGCGTTCGAGATGGAGCAGGCCTCCGTTGGCGGCGCGGCCTACGACACCTCGGGCGATCCCCTGCCCGAACCGACACTGGAGCTGGCGAGAAAGGTCGATGCCATCCTGTTCGGCGCGGTCGGCGGTCCTCGTTACGACGCGGTGCCGCGCGAAAAACGCCCCGAGCAGGCGATCCTCAGGCTCCGGAAGGAGCTCAATCTGTTCGCCAATTTGCGGCCCGTGTGCGTTTTCCCGGAACTCGCGGATGCCTCGACGCTCAGACCCGAGGTGGTGGCCGGGCTCGATATCATGATCGTGCGCGAGCTGACCGGCGACATCTATTTCGGCCAGCCGCGCGGCATCCGGAAGCTCGAGGGCGGGATGCGCGAGGGCTTCGATACCATGCGCTACACCGATGAGGAGATACGCCGCATCGCCCACGCGGGCTTTCGCGCCGCGCTGAAGCGCGACAGAAAACTGTGCTCAGTCGACAAGGCGAACGTGCTCGAGACCTCGCAGTTGTGGCGGGAAGTGGTCAGCACGGTCGGCAAGGAATATGTCGCGGTGGAACTGACGCACATGTACGTGGACAACGCCGCGATGCAGCTCCTCAAGAATCCCAGGCAGTTCGACGTGATCGTCACGGGCAATATGTTCGGCGACATCCTCTCGGACGAGGCTTCCATGTTGACCGGTTCGATCGGCATGCTGCCTTCGGCTTCGCTCGACGAAAGAGGCAAGGGACTGTACGAGCCGATTCATGGATCGGCCCCGGACATCGCAGGGAAGGACCTCGCCAATCCGCTGGGGGCCATCCTGTCGGCGGCGATGATGCTTCGCTACAGCTTCGATCAAGACCAGGTCGCCGCCCGCGTCGAAGGCGCGGTGAAGAAAGTACTCGCTCAGGGGTATCGTACCGCGGACATTTTTCGGCAGGGAACCCGAAAAGTTGGCACCCGCGAGATGGGAGATGCCGTAGTCGCAGCGCTCGGTTGATGCGGTGCAACCTTTTTGAGGCTCGGTGCGTTAGCATACGCAGATCTGGGATTCGGGAAATGCGATGAAGCGAGTCGGAGTCGTCGGTTGGCGCGGAATGGTCGGATCGGTGCTGATGCAGCGCATGCACGCCGAGCGCGACTTCGCATTGATGGAGCCGGTGTTTTTCTCGACTTCCCGAGTGGGCCAGCTCGGGCCATTCATCGGAAAGGAAACGGCACCGCTCAAGGACGCGAAGAGTGTGAGAGAGCTCTCGCTGATGGACGTCGTCATCTCCTGTCAGGGCGGCGACTACACCAACGAGGTGTTCCCCAAGCTGCGTGCCTCGGGCTGGAAGGGCTACTGGATAGACGCCGCATCCGCTCTTCGCATGCAGGACGACGCGGTCATCGTCCTGGATCCGGTCAACATGAACGTGATCAGGGATGCGCTTTCCGGGGGCGTGCGCAATTACATCGGGGGAAACTGCACCGTGAGCTTGATGCTCATGGGCATGCACGGTCTGCTGAAAGCGGACCTCGTCGAATGGGTGACCTCGATGACCTATCAGGCTGCCTCCGGCGCAGGCGCCGAGCACGTGCGCGAGCTGGTTGAGCAGATCGGATTTGTGCACCAAGCCGCGAGATCGTCCCTGGAGAATCCTGCCTCCGCGATCCTCGAGTTGGACAGGGCGGTGACGACGGCGCTGCGGGACGAGTCTTTGCCAAGGCAACAGTTCGGCTTTCCGCTTGCGGGCAGCCTGCTGCCGTGGATCGACAAGGATCTCGGCAACGGCCAAAGCCGCGAAGAGTGGAAAGGCCAGGCGGAAGGCAACAAGATCCTTGGCCGCGAAGGAAACCCGATCCCGATCGACGGCATTTGTGTGCGCATCGGCGCAATGCGTTGCCACAGCCAGGCGCTCACCGTCAAACTGAGGCGGGATCTGCCGGTGGACGAAATCGAGCAGATACTCGCCGAGGCGAACCCTTGGGTGAGAGTTGTTCCGAACGAGCGCGAGGCAAGCCTGCGCGAGCTGACTCCAGCAGCGGTGAGCGGCACGCTGCAGGTGCCGATCGGACGTTTGCGCAAGCTTGCCCTCGAAAAAGGCGGCTTCTACCTTGCTGCCTTTACGGTCGGAGACCAACTTCTCTGGGGCGCCGCCGAGCCGCTCCGGAGGATGCTGCGCCTCCTGCTCGAGGACTAAGCCTCCTCAAGAGCGGGCCGTCGAAGGCCTCCTGTCCGATTTCCTCCCCTCCCCGGGCTTTTCAGGGGAAAAACAAGCAAACTTCGTGAAGAAATAGTCACTTGACGCCATTTCTGAGATGAAAGTTGAGCTTGCAAGGCTAAGGCCATGATGGTATTTTAATTTGTTTCCACTTAGGTTCAGGGTGGCAAGTGGGGAAGTTCGCCTCAAAACTTTGTTTACCGGCAATCGTGAGCCTGATTCTGCCCTCGCTCGCTTGGGCAGCGGGCTTGGGCAAGTTGTCGGTGCTCTCCCAGCTTGGGCAGCCGCTCAGGGCGGAAATCGAGATCGTTTCTTTGCAGAAGGGTGAAGGCGACACGCTGGGTGCGCGGCTCGCGCCGGGGGAGGTTTTCCGCCAGGCCAACATAGACTTGAATCCAGCATTGATGTCGGTCAAATTTGCCGTTCAGCGACGCCCCAGTGGCCAGTATGTGATGTCTCTCACCTCTGGCCAGCCGATCAACGAGCCGTTCATCGACGTGCTGGTGGAGTTGAACTGGGCGAACGGACGTCTGGTCCGCGAATACACGTTCTTGCTCGATCCACCCGAATACGCCGGGCCGCCCAAACTCAAGGCGCTTCAGGCCGCGCTGCCACCGTCGACGGAGCTGTCGGAACCGCTTGCGTCGGCGCCATCGGCTGAACCCCTTACATCGGCTGAGCCCATTCTGGTGCCACTCGGGGAGCCCCCGGAGGAGCCCGCGGCAGCAGAGCCGATTGCCGCCGCTCAACTAACACCAGCGGAGACCGCGCCTGCGCAGGAAGCAGTCGGGGAATCGCCGACGCCGGCGCAAGTTGAGGTACTGCCGGCAGAGGTGAATCCAGCCGAACCCGTGCCCTCCCAGGTGGACGCGGTGCCCGCTGCCCCGGCGCCCGCCGGCCTGGTCCAGGAGGTCGGGATTTCAGATATCTACGAGGTCGTACGCGGCGACACGCTCTCGAAGATTGCCGTGCGAAACCGAGTTGAGGGCGTGAGCTTTCAGCAGATGCTGGTGGCGCTGTTCCGCGCGAATCAAGAAGCGTTCGTCGCCGACAACATGAACCGTTTGCGCGCGGGCAAGATCATCAGTATTCCGGACAAGGACACGGCCGCGGCGGTGGCGCCAGCTGATGCGCGCCGCATCGTCTCCGCCCAGTATGCCGACTTCAACGAATATCGCCGCAGCCTTGGAATCGCGGTCGCGTCGATGCCTGGGTCTCAAGGAGGCCGTCAGGCATCCGGACAGATCAGTGCACCCAAGGAAGAAAAGCCGATGCCATCCAAGGAACCGCCCAAGGATGAGCTTCGTCTCTCCCGCGCTGACGACGCCAAGCGCGGGGCCAAGGCGGCAGGCACCGCAGCGGCCGATGACTTGGCTGCGAAAGACAACGCGCTGAAGGAAGCCCAAGAGCGCATCGCTCTCCTGGAAAGGAATCTGCAGGATATGCAGAAACTGGCGCAGATAAAAAGCCAGACCGGAGCTCAGTTGCAGCAGCAGGCTGAAGCCGCGAAAGCCGCCTCCGCGGCGAAGGCCGGCGAGCCCGCCAAAGCTGCGCCCAAAGCGCCCGAGGTGGCGAAAGCCCCCGAGCCGGCAAAGGCGCCGGAAGCGACGAAAGCTCCGGAACCAGCCAAGGCTCCCGAAGCAGCCAAGGCATCCGCGGCCGCGAAGACCCCGGAGAGTGCCAAGCCCCCTGAACCTGCGAAAGCACCGGAAGGGGCAAAAGGTACCGAAACGGCGAAGGCGCCCGAGCCGGCAAAGGCTCCCGAACCTGTCGCCAAAGCGCCGGAACCCGTGAAGACCGATGTCGCGAAGGCCGCTGCCAAGGCCAAGGCTGCGCCCGCGCCTCCGACGATTGAAGTGAGTTTCGTCGACGAGTTGCTCGATGACCCCTACAAGCTGGGTGGCACCGGCGTCGCCATGATCCTGCTGGCGGGTTACGCGGCCTACCGCTGGCGCAGGAAACGCAATTCGCAGTTCGAGAACAGCATCATGAGCGTCGTGCCTTCGGATGCCGACTCGGTACTGGGGAGCGCCGGGGGTCGTAACGTCGACACCAGCTCGAGCTCGCTTCAGAGCGATTTCAGTCAAGGTGGCGTTGCCAGGGCCGACACCGAGGAGATCGACCCGATCGCGGAAGCCGACGTCTATATGGCCTACGGCCGCGATGCCCAGGCCGAGGAGATTCTGAGAGACGCGCTCGCCAAGGATTCCAGTCGCCAGGCGATTCGCGTCAAGCTCCTCGAGATTTACGCAAATCGAAAGGACACGAGGTCATTCGAGGCGGCCGCGAACGAGCTGCGCGCGGCAACCGGCGGACGCGGGGCGGAATGGGAAAAGGTGGCGGGTCTGGGATTGTCGATCGATCCGTCCAATGCACTTTACGGGGGGAACCCGGGAAACGCATCAACGCATCGGTTCAATGAAACGGCGCAGATGCCGGCCTTTAGCACAAACACAACGACGCAGATGCCGGCCTTCAGTACCAGCACTCAACCACCGCTGGAGCCCGCGGCACCGCTCAACATCGATTTCGACATCGGCGCGGCGACATCTGGAGGTTCTGCCCCGCTGCCGGATCTCGACCTGGGCGCTGGATCGGCGTCTTCGGCGGAATCCGCGGCCGGGCTCGATTTCGATCTCGGTCTTGGCGGAGACAAGTCAGCAGCTGTCGGGACCGCGGCTGCCGCGAGCGCTTTCCCGTCATCGGAGCCTCTCAGCATCGATTTCGATTTGCCGGTAGGCGAACAGCCGGGCCAATCCGCCACGTCCTATGCAGTACCGGGAGTTCCCGCAGCTCCTGCTTCTGACCTCGGAGCGATTGATTTCGATCTTGGAACACCGTCAGATGGCAGCGAAGCGAAAACCGAGACGCCCAAGACGCCCTCGGTGGATCTGGCCGATATCAGTCTGGATCTCGGTACGCCCGGCGGCGGCAACGGTTCGGGCGGCGCTCCGGACGCGCGATGGCAGGAAGTTGCGACCAAACTCGATCTCGCCAAGGCGTACGAAGAGATGGGCGACAAGGACGGCGCCCGCGAGTTGCTGAAGGAAGTGGTGAAAGAAGGCGATTCGGCACAGCAACAACAGGCCCAGACGATGCTCCAGGCACTCGGCTGATCTCCACCGGGTTCTCCTCGAGCGATCGGCGCCTCGTGCGCCGATCGTTGTTTTCGGGATCGTAGAATGAAATTTGCCATTGGAGTCAGCTACTGCGGCGTGGGCCTGGAAGGTTGGCAATCGCAGCCTTCCGGGAATACCGTGCAAGATCATCTCGCGCGCGCGCTTTCGGAAATAGGCGGCGAGCCGATCGCGGTGACCGGCGCCGGACGCACCGACGCGGGCGTGCATGCAAGCGCCCAGGTGGCGCATTTCGAAACCTCGGTGGAGCGCCCCGAGTCGGCGTGGGTGCGCGGGGCAAACTCGCTGCTTCCGGATGGGATCGCCGTGCAATGGGCGACCCCCGTTGTTGGAGATTTTCACGCGCGCTATTCGGCGCTCTCGCGAAGCTACCGCTACGTTCTCTACAACCATCCGGTGCGCCCGACCCTGCTCGCCGGGCGCACCGGGTGGTTTCATCTGCCGCTCGACCTGGAGAGGATGCGCGAAGCCGTCGATTACCTGATCGGAGAGCATGATTTTTCCAGCTTTCGGTCCGCGGAGTGCCAGGCGAAGACCCCGGTGCGGATCATGCAAAGCGTGGGAATACGTGCAAGCGGCGCGTATTTCCTCTTCGATTTCACAGCAAATGCATTTCTGCATCACATGGTGCGCAATATCGTCGGATGCCTTGTGTACGTCGGCAAGGGCAATCAACCGCCGCAATGGATCTCGGAGCTGATTGCCGCGCAAGACCGGCGGCTCGCGGCGCCGACGTTCTCCGCAGGCGGCCTGTATCTCTTCGGAGTCAGATATGACGCGCGCTGGAGCCTGCCGGCGTTTCCCCCTATGATGCCGTTCGATCTGGAATCCGGGCGATGAGAACGCGAGTCAAGATCTGCGGCATCACACGCGTGGAAGATGCGCAAGCCGCCGCTACGCACGGCGCCGACGCAATCGGGCTGATCTTCTATCGCCCCAGCCCTCGCTGCGTGACGCTAGCTCAGGCGCGGGAGATCGCGACGAGCGCTCCGCCTTTTGTCGCGACCGTGGCGGTGTTCGTCAATGCCTCGCGCGATGACGTCGAACGCGTGATCGGCGAGTGCGGCGTGACGCTCTTGCAGTTCCACGGCGACGAGCCACCCGAGTTCTGCTCGAGTTTTTCCCGGCCGTACGTCAAAGCTGCGCGCATTCGGCCCGGCCTGGATTTGCTAAAATACCTCTTGCCTTATGGGGCTGCCGCCGCGTGGATGCTCGACGCTTTCCACGAGGATCTCTGGGGTGGAACGGGCGGTTCGTTCGATTGGGGCCTCGTGCCGGAGCGCATGCCGAGGCCGATCATCCTCTCGGGCGGCCTGACTCCCGACAACGTCGCCGGCGCCATACGCCGCACCAGGCCCTACGCCGTCGATGTCTCGAGCAGCGTCGAGGCGTCCAAGGGAATCAAGGACGCGGCGAAAATCGCCGATTTTATCGGAGCGGTAAAGCATGAAGATGCATGAGCTTCCGGACGAGCAGGGGCATTTCGGCCGGTATGGCGGCGTGTTCGTAGCCGAGACGCTGATGCACGCGCTCGATGAACTCAAGCGCGCGTATGAGGCTTGCCGGAAGGATCCGGAATTCGTCGCCGAATTCGAGTACGAGCTCAAGCACTACGTCGGTCGCCCGAGCCCGGTTTATCATGCCAAGCGTTGGTCGCAGACGCTCGGCGGAGCGCAAATCTACATCAAGCGCGAGGATCTCAACCATACCGGCGCTCACAAGATCAACAATACCGTCGGACAGGCGCTCGTCGCAAGGCGCATGGGCAAACGGCGCGTGATCGCCGAGACCGGCGCCGGGATGCACGGCGTCGCGGCCGCGACGGTGGCGGCGCGTTACGGCATGGAATGCGTGGTGTACATGGGCTCGGAGGACATCAAGCGCCAGGTCCAGAACGTCTATCGCATGAAGCTTCTGGGGGCGGCGGTCGTGCCGGTCGAATCGGGATCGAAAACGCTGAAGGACGCCTTGAACGAGGCCATGCGCGACTGGGTCACCCATGTCAACGACACCTTCTACATCATTGGTACCGTCGCCGGCCCGCACCCGTATCCGATGATGGTGCGCGACTTTCAGTCGGTTATCGGGCGCGAGTGCCTGATGCAGATGCCGGAGCTCTGCGGCCGGCAACCGGACGTGGTGATCGCCTGTGTCGGCGGGGGCTCGAACGCGATGGGCATCTTCTACCCCTATATCCCGTACGAAGCGGTCAAGCTCATCGGCGTGGAAGCGGGTGGACTCGGCATAGCGAGCGGCAAGCATGCGGCGTCGCTGTGCGCGGGAAGGCCGGGGGTGCTGCACGGAAATCGCACGTATCTGCTTCAGGACGAACACGGTCAAATCATCGAGACGCACTCGATCTCGGCAGGGCTGGATTATCCGGGTGTGGGCCCCGAGCACGCTTGGCTCAAGGAGACCGGACGGGCCGAATATGTCACCATCGACGACGGAGAAGCCGTCGCCGCGTTCCACAATTTGTGCCGCTGCGAGGGCATCATACCGGCGCTCGAGTCCGCACATGCGCTCGCCCACGCGGCGAAGCTCGCGCCCACGCTGCCAAGGGACGGGATCCTGCTGGTCAATCTCTCGGGGCGGGGCGACAAGGATATGCACACCGTTGCGGCGAAATCGGGAATCCAATTTTGAGTGACCCGCGCGCAGCGCTCCTCAACGGAGATCTCTTCGATTGCATCGTCCGCGTCCCCGATGCGAGCGTGGATCTCATCGTTGCCGACCCCCCGTACGGCCTCGGTAAGGACTACGGGAATGACTCGGACTGCCTGAGCGGGGAAGCCTATCTCGCCTTCAGCCGGCGCTGGATCGATGCGGTGATCCCGAAGCTCAAGCCCAGCGGCAGCCTCTATGTCTTTCTGACCTGGCAGCACAGTCCGGAGGTTTTCAGCTACCTGAAGACGCGCTTGACGATGGTGAACGAGATCGTCTGGGACCGAAAAGTGCCGAGCATGGGAGGCAGCACGCGGAAATTCTCCTCCGTCCACGACACGATCGGCCTGTTCTCGTGCTCGAAGGACTACTTCTTCGATATCGACAGCGTGCGCATTCCCTACGACGCGAAAACAAAGCGTGCGCGAACGCGCTCGATTTTCGTGGGCAAGAAATGGCTCGAGGTGGGCTACAACCCGAAGGACGTATGGAGCGTGACGCGGATTCACCGTCAGGATCCGGAACGCGAGGATCATCCTACCCAGAAGCCGCTCGAGATCATAGAGCGCATGGTGCTGGCTAGCTGCCCCTCCGAGGGCCTCGTGCTCGATCCGTTCATGGGGAGCGGCACCGCGGCGGTTGCCGCGCTCAAGCACGGGCGGAACTTCGTCGGCTTCGAGATCAACCCGGAATATTGCGCGCTGGCGAAGCGTCGCGTTGCCCGTTTGCGCAAATCGGACATCGGGGCGGTCACGGGCCCGAGTCGTAGCGCTGCGGCGCTGTGAAGGCCGCGGTGTCGAGAATCCAGTCTGTTTTCGAACGGCTCGGACGCGAGGGCCGGAAGGCTCTGATTCCCTACGTTACGGCCGGAGACCCACGAGCCGAGTTGACGGTGCCGCTCATGCGAGCGCTGGTTGCGGCGGGAGCCGACGTCATCGAGCTGGGCGTGCCGTTCTCCGATCCCATGGCCGACGGGCCCGTGATCCAGCGCTCGAGCGAAAGGGCGCTGAAGAACCATATCGGGATCGACAACGTACTTGCGTTCGTCTCCGAATTCCGCGACAGTGACCGGTCGACTCCGATCGTCCTGATGGGTTATGCCAATCCAATCGAGACGATGGGATTGGAGCGCTTCGCTGACGCCGCGCGCCGGGCGGGAGTCGACGGAGTCCTGGTGATCGATTACCCGCCCGAGGAGAGCGCCGAGTTCGCGACATTGCTCCGCGCACGGGGCATCGATATGATTTTCTTGCTTGCTCCGACCTCCACCGAGAAGCGCATCGAGCAGGTGGCAAGGCTTGCCAGCGGCTATATCTACTATGTGTCGCTGCGCGGCGTAACCGGGGCCGGGCACCTCGATTTGGACGATGTTGCCGCGAAGTTGCCGGCGATCCGCGGCAAGACGAGGCTTCCGGTAGGGGTGGGATTCGGCATCCGCGATGGACAGACCGCGCGTGCCGTCGCCAAGATCGCCGACGCCGTCGTGATCGGCAGCCGAATAATCCAAGAAATGGAACAAGCCTCTCCCAAGACCTGCGTGGAAAAGGCGGCGACCTTGCTCAAGGAAATTCGCAGGGCGATGGACGCATGAGCTGGCTCCAAAAGCTGCTTCCGCCGAAGATCAACCGCACCGGAACCGGCGCGAAGAAAAACGTTCCGGAAGGCCTGTGGAGCAAGTGCCCCTCTTGCGCGGCGGTCCTGTATGCAACCGATCTCGAGAAAAACGCGAATGTCTGCCCCAAATGCGGCTATCACAACCGTATTTCGGCACGGGGAAGGCTCGACCTCCTTCTCGACCCGGAAGGGCGTTTCGAGATCGGCGTCGAGGTCGCGTCGGTCGACAGCCTGAAATTCAAGGACGACAAGCGTTATCCGGATCGGCTCGAGGAAGCAGAGAAAGCCACCGGCGAAACCGAGGCCTTGGTGGTCATGCAGGGGGCTATAAAAAACGTGCCTCTCATCGTCGCCGCTTTCGAGTTCGAGTTCATGGGCGGATCGATGGGGTCGGCCGTGGGGGAACGCTTCGTGCGCGGCGTGCACGCGTGCCTCGACCAGCAACTGCCGCTCGTGTGCGTCACGGCGACGGGCGGTGCGCGCATGCAGGAAGGGCTGTTCTCGCTCATGCAGATGGCCAAGACGACCGCGGCCTTGACACAACTCACGGCGCGCAAGCTCCCGTTCATCACGGTTCTCACCGACCCGACCATGGGCGGGGTGTCGGCAAGTTTCGCCATGATCGGTGATGTCGTGATTGCCGAACCACGTGCGCTCATCGGTTTCGCCGGGCCGCGCGTCATCGAGCAGACGGTGCGCGAGAAACTCCCCGAGGGATTTCAGCGCGCCGAGTTCTTGCTGGAGAAGGGTGCAATCGACATGATCGTCGATCGGCGCCAGATGCGCGACAAGCTCGCGAACCTTCTTACGCTCCTGCAGCGGCAGCCTCCCGCGGCAAACTGATCGATAGTCGCCGTTTCATGTCCGGCCGGAGCCTCCCCGAGTGGCTCGACTACATCGAGCGCATCCATCCGAAGTCCATCCAGCTCGGGTTGGAACGCGTGGCGAAAGTGCGCGACGTGCTCGGGAGGTCGAGCTCGGCGGCGCGTTTCACCGTAGCCGGCACCAACGGCAAGGGCTCGACCTGCGCGATGCTGGAGGCGATTCTGCTCGCTGCCGGATACAGAGTGGGTCTGTATACTTCGCCGCACCTCGTTCGTTACAACGAGCGCGTTCGCATCGACGGTGTGCCTTCGAGCGATACGCGCTTGTGTGCGGCGTTCGAAGCGGTCGAGCGTGCCCGCGGTGAGATCACGCTCACGTATTTCGAGTTCGGTACCTTGGCTGCGTGGGAGATTTTTGCGGCGGAGGCGCTCGACGCCGTGATACTGGAGGTCGGCCTGGGTGGGCGCTTGGACGCGGTCAACGCCTTCGATGCCGATTGCGCGCTGTTGACCTCCGTCGATCTGGATCACACGGATTACCTCGGCGACACGCGCGAGCGCATCGGGTACGAAAAAGCGGGGATTTTCCGTGGGAGCAGGCCCGCGATCGTCGCAGATCCGGATCCGCCCCGCAGCGTTCTCGAACACGCGGGCGCGGTGGGGGCCGACCTCTGGTTGATCGGCCGGGATTTTGGCTATCGGAACCAGGGGCAGCAATGGATGTTTTGGGGGCGGGGCGTGCGCCGAGGCGGGCTTGCACCGCCCGCGCTCAGAGGCGAGCGCCAGCTTGCGAATGCGAGCGCGGCACTTGCCGCGCTCGATGCGCTGCGTGCGCGGCTCCCGGTCGGCATGCAGGACATCCGCAACGGTTTTGCGCGAGTGGAGCTTCCGGCGCGGTTCCAGGTACTTCCGGGTCGACCGACGATCGTTTTGGACGTCGCGCACAATCCGCAGGCCGCGGGCGTGCTCGCGGAGAACCTCGCGGGGATGGGCTTCTATCCGGAGACCTATGCCGTGTTCGCCATGTTGCGGGACAAGGATATCGAAGGCGTCTGCCGCGCGCTGAAAGACAGGATTTCAAGTTGGTTTGCGGCCGACCTTTCGGTGCCGCGCGGCGCTGGCGCGCGGGTGCTGGCCGATGCCCTTGCAAGTGCCGGTGCGGCGGGCGACGTGCTTTGCTTCAGGAACCCTCTCGAAGCCTATGCCGCCGCACGGAAGCGGGCAGACGAAAATGATAGAATCGTGGTGTTTGGGTCGTTCCACACCGTAGCCGACGTCATGCAGGGGATCGCAGCCGCCCGGACCGACATTCGGGGGGCGCGGCAGGGGTTTTGAGGAACGTTCGAACGGGGTATTTTCGGGAACGTCGCGTGAATCGGCGCAATGTTTGCGGCGGGTAGCGCCTTGACGCGGCCGCTCCTGCGACGCAAATCGCAGCTTATTTGGGATCTTTTCCATTGGCAGACGACGCCAACCTGCTTAAGCGCCGCGCGCGCCGGCGGCTGGTCGGCGCAATCGCGCTGGTGGTGCTCATCGTCGTGGTACTGCCTGTCATTCTGGACCAGCAGCCCAGGCCCGTGCCCCAGGCGCTGACGGTGCAAATTCCCGGGCAGGACGGAGGGCCGTTCAGAACCCGGGTTCTCCCGCCGCTGCAGTCCCCCCCTGTAACGCCGCAGAAAGGTGAATCGACGCGGGCTGCGAAGGATCCGTCGAACAAAACGATGCAAGCCGAGCCTGAACCGGCCTCGCGGTCTCGCGCTCCGAAGAAGGATAGCGCGAGGACTGCGGACAAGGAGCGCGCGAAGACCCAGGTGGCCGAGGCGCGCCGCGCCCAGGCGCTGTTGAACGACGAGGGGTTCGTCGTCCCGCTCGGCGTCTTTATCAACCCTGACAACGCGAAGCAGGTACAGGACCGGGCAGCCTCCGCAGGCATCAAGAGCTATACCGAAAGCGTCAAAGGCCAGCAGGGCGAACAAACGCGCGTGCGCGCCGGACCGTTCGCGAGCCGCGACGCCGCGGAAAAGGCCCGGGACCGACTCAAATCGCTCGGCCTCGAGGTCGGGCAGGTGGCACAGCGATGACGTGGTTCGATTTTGGCGTACTGATCGTCCTGGTCGTCTCGGTCGCGATCAGCTTGTTCCACGGTCTTGCGCGCGAGATGGTCTCGCTCGGAGTGTGGGTTGGCGGGTTCATACTGGCGACGCTTCTCGGAGGGCACGTCGCCGGCTATCTGCCGCTGAGCCTGGGTCCGTTGCTGAGCGCGCTGATAGGTTTCCTGATCGTGTTTGGCGCGGTACTCGTGATCGGCTGGATCGTCGGGCTCGCGCTTTCGTCAGCCGTCCGGGCGTCGGGCCTGGGTCCCGCGGATCGCGCGCTGGGGTCGGTTTTCGGTCTGGTAAGAGGGTTGATCATCGTGCTCGTCGTGGTGTTGCTTGCAGGCCTGACGCCGCTCCCTCGGGAAGTTTTCTGGCGCGAGGCGGCGCTTTCGGGGCCGTTCGAGACCGCGGCGCTCGCGCTGCGGCCCTATCTGCCGGCGGGTCTGGCGCAGCGCATGAAGTACCGATGAGTCGAGAGGAATAGCGCAGATGTGCGGCATTCTCGGAATCGTGGCAAAGACGCCGGTCAATCAGCTGCTCTACGACGGGCTGCTCCTGCTGCAGCACCGGGGCCAGGACGCAGCCGGGATCGTCACGTCGGAACACAAGGCGTTTCACATGCACAAGGGGCCCGGGATGGTGCGCGACGTGTTTCGTACCCGGAACATGCGCTCGCTTTCCGGCGCAACGGGCATCGGGCACTGCCGCTATCCCACCGCGGGCTCGGCGTTCAACGCCGGGGAGGCACAACCTTTCTATGTCAATTCCCCGTTCGGGATTGTCCTCGGCCACAACGGCAATCTGACCAATTCCGAAGCCCTGAAGCAGGAGATGTTCCGTCAGGATTTGCGCCACATCAATACCAACTCCGACTCGGAAGTGCTTCTCAACGTGCTCGCGCACGAACTCGAGCTCGCCGCGAAGGGTCAGAAGCTCGACCCCGAGACCATCTTTACCGCGGTGGCGAACGTGCATCGGCGTTGCCGCGGCGCCTACGCGGTGGTGGCCTTGATAGCGGGTTACGGGCTGCTCGCGTTCCGTGACCCGTTTGGAATCCGTCCGCTCGTATTCGGCCGCAATCACACCGACGAGGGACCCGAATATCTGGTCGCTTCCGAAAGCGTCGCGCTCACCGCATTCGGCTTCGAGCTGGTGCGAGACGTCCTGCCCGGCGAGGCCATCTTTATCGATGAAGGCGGAACGTTCAACAGCCGCCAATGTGCGGCCAAGTCGGTGCTCGCGCCCTGCATCTTCGAATACGTCTACCTTGCCCGGCCCGACTCGGTCATGGACGCAGTTTCGGTGTACGAGAGCCGGCTGCACATGGGGCGGAAGCTTTCGGAAAAAATCAGCCGCACGATGCCTCATCTTGAAATCGACGTCGTGATCCCGGTTCCCGACACGAGCAGGCCGGCCGCGCTCGAACTCGCCCACGGCCTGAACGTCACCTATCGCGAAGGCTTCATCCGCAATCGCTATATCGGCCGCACTTTCATCATGCCCGGTCAGGCGATCCGCAAGAAATCGGTGCGTCAGAAGCTGAGCGTCGTCGGCCTCGAATTCAAGGACAAGAACGTCCTGATCGTCGATGACTCGATCGTGCGCGGAACGACGGGCCGAGAAATCGTCCAGATGGCGCGCGAAGCCGGCGCTCGCAAGGTGTTTTTCGCCTCGGCAGCGCCGCCGGTGCGATTTCCCAACGTGTATGGAATCGACATGCCGACGCGTGCCGAGCTCATCGCCACCGGGCGAAATGATGAACAGGTCGCGCGCGAGATCGGGGCGGATGCGGTCATCTATCAGGATCTGGACGCGCTCAAGGCCGCGGTGCGCGCGGTCAATCCGAAGCTCACGCAGTTCGAGACCTCGTGTTTCGACGGGGTATACATCACCGGAGACGTGACGAGCGAATACCTCGCCTCGATCGAACGGCAGCGCGACGCCAACCGTCAGGAAAGCATGGAGGACTCCGAGAACAACCAGCTTGACCTCAACGCGGCCTGAACGGTCCTGCTCGAAGCTCTTGGCCGGCCGTTTGACATCGCCGCGCCGGGATAGTAAGGTGCGGTCTGCGCCGATTTGATCGACAGCTTGCGGGCGCCTAATAAATACGGCTAAAGCGTGGCCAAAACCCGTCTTAGCGAAAGCTGGACGGGTTTTTCCATTTTCAGGGTCGAGAATGCAGGACTACGATATCGAAACGCTTGCGGTCCGCGCCGGAATCACGCGCAGCCAGTTCAACGAGCATTCCGAAGCGCTCTATCTCACTTCGAGCTTCGTGTTCGAGAACGCCGCCGAAGCCGCGGACCGGTTCTGCAACAATGCGCCCGGGAACATCTATTCGCGCTTCACCAATCCCACCGTGACCGCGTTCCAGGAGCGGCTTGCCGCCCTCGAAGGCGCGCAGGCCTGCGTCGCGACCGCCTCCGGAATGTCGGCCATCCTTGCGACCGCCATGGCCACGCTGAAGGCCGGAGATCACGTCGTGTGCTCTTCGGGGGTCTTCGGCGCGACCGTGCAATTGTTCAGCACCGTTCTTTCCAAGTTCGGGATCGAAACGACTTACGCGGACGGCACTCAAGCTTCGGCATGGCGGGCTGCGATGAAGCCGAACACGCGCCTGCTGTTCCTTGAGACGCCGTCCAACCCGCTGACGGAGGTTTTCGATATTTCGGCGCTGGCGCAAATCGCCCGGGGCGGCGGAGCGCTGCTCGTCGTCGACAACTGTTTCTGCACGCCGGCTCTGCAACGACCTTTCGAACTGGGCGCCGACCTGGTGATCCATTCGGCCACCAAGTATCTCGACGGTCAGGGCAGGGTGCTGGGCGGGGCCGTTCTGGGCGCGAGCGGTCCGGTGATGGACGCCGTTTTCTCATTCCTGCGTACGGCGGGGCCCAGTCTCTCGCCTTTCAATGCCTGGGTGCTGCTGAAAGGAATAGAGACACTCAGGATACGGATGGAGGCGCAATCGCGAAGCACGCTCGAGCTCGCCCGGTGGCTCGAGGCCCATCCACGGGTGGAGCGCGTGTACTACCCGGGGCTCGCGTCCCACCCGCAGCACGGGCTCGCGATGCGCCAACAGCGCTCGGGAGGCGCCATCGTCTCGTTCGTCGTGAAAGGCGGGCGCGAGCCGGCATGGCGGGTGATCGATTCCACGCGCATGATCTCGATCACGGCGAACCTGGGCGACACGAAGACCACGATCACGCATCCCGCCACGACCACGCACGGGAGGATAAGCGCCGAAGCGCGCGCGCGCGCGGGGATCACGGACGGCCTGTTGCGCGGCGCGGTCGGGCTCGAGTCGCTGCGCGATCTGCAGGACGATCTCGCGCGCGGACTGGGTTAGGGGCGGGTTGCGAAATGAAGACGCTAAGCGAGCGTTGATTCTGGAAACGACCCGAAGCGGAAAGGAGGAGTCCATGACACTATTCAATCGCGCCGGCGCGGCGTTCGCCGGTTTCGTGCTCGCATTCTGCGCCTGGAGCCTCGGCGCGCAGCCGCTGCCGGTGGCGAAGCCGGAGCAGGTGGGAATGTCGGCACCGAGGCTGGCGAAGATCGGGGAAGCGCTGAGGAAGGAAGTCGCCGACGGCAGTTTCCGGGGCGCGGTGGTGATGGTGGCGAGGAAGGGCAAGCTCGTCTACCAAGACGCGGTCGGGATGCAGACCGCGTCTGCCAAGATGACCCCGGAGGCGATCTTCCGCATCTATTCGATGACCAAGCCGCTGGTGTCGGTGGCGGCGATGATGCTGGTCGAGGACGGCGTGATCCAGCTCACAGATCCAGTGAGCAAGTACCTGCCGGGCTTCGACAAGCTGCAAGTGAGCGTACCGAGCAAGGACGCCGCGGGCAACACGAGCTACGCGCTCGCGCCGCAAGAGCGGCAGATGACGGTGCAGGATCTGCTGCGCCACACCTCGGGCCTCGCGTACGGCGAGATCACGCAGAACGCGCCGGTCAGAGACGGCCTGGAGCGCATCGGCGTGTTTCGCAAGGACATGGACTACGAAGCGCGCAACCTAGCGCCTTCCGAGCAGATCGAGAGGATGGCGACGGTGCCGCTCGCGTTCCAGCCGGGCACGACCTGGAACTACAGCCTGTCCGTGGACATGCTGGGCCGAGTAGTGGAGCGCGCCTCGGGCAAGCGCTTGGCCGATTTCCTCCAAGAGCGCCTGTTCAAGCCAATCAAGATGAAGGACTCGGGCTTCTGGGTGCCGGCGGCCAAGATGCCGCGCCTTGCGGAGTCGCTGGAGAAGGACCGCTTTGCCGGGCGCGGCTTTCCCCTGATTGACGTGTCCGCACCACCGAAGAACGACTCCGGTGGCGCGGGCGGCGTGTCCACTGCGGCCGATTACCTGCGTTTCTGCCAGACGATGATGAACGGCGGTACGCTGGACGGCACGCGCATCCTGAGCCGCACGACGGTAAGGCTGATGACCTCGGATCATCTGGGCAACTTCATCGTCCAGAACCCGCAGCCCGGAGAACTGCTCCTCGGCACCAAGGGATACAGCTTCGGCCTCGGCTTTGCAGTGCGCACGGGCGACGGTGTCGCGGGTGTGCCGGGTTCGGCCGGCGAGTACATGTGGGCCGGCTACGCCGGCACCTATTTCTGGGTGGACCCAAAGGAGCAGGTGACTGCGGTGCTGATGACACAGGCGGCGAGTCCGCAGCGAGCGTACTTCCGCAAGCTCGTGAAGCAGCTCGTCTACCAAGCGATCACTGACTAGGCGCTTCGCGGCGACGATCAGCGAACTCGTGAGCGTGGTCTCGCCCCTAGGGGTTTTGCGTTCGGCAGCCTTTCTCGTCGCACGCTAGAACCCCTCCCGACTCGTACCAGTCGGGCAGCACCCAGCGCTCGCAGACCCTACCGTCGACGCGGTGCTCATGCCGGGCAGGGCGGTGGGTGTGGCCGTGGATCAGGCGCGGATAGCCGTGCTCGCGCAGCAGCGACTCCACTGCGCCGGCGTTGACGTCCATGATCTCGGCCGGCTTGCGCTTCTTCTCGATCTCGCTCCGTGCGCGCAGCGCCGCGATGCGCTGCTTGCGCTCGGAGAGCGGCTGTGCGAGGAAGGCGCGCTTCCAGGATTCCGAGCGCACTTCCGCGCGGAACGCCTGGTACTCGCGGTCGTCGGTGCACAGCGTGTCGCCGTGCGTGAGGACGGTTTTTTTTCCGAACAGATCGAGCACGACCGGATCGTCGACGAGCCGCGCGCCGCTCGCCTGCGCGAAGGCGGGCCCGAAAAGGAAGTCGCGGTTGCCGTGCATCACGAGGATGCGCGTGCCGCCGCGGGCGCATTCCGCAAGGGTCGCGACGACCTGCGCGTTGAAGGGGTCCCCGATGTCGTCGTCGCCCGCCCAGTACTCGAACAGGTCGCCGAGGATGTAGAGATCCGACGCCTGGACGGCGCGCTCTCGGAGAAACTGGAAAAAGACCTGACTGATCCCCGGCCGGCTGCTCGAGAGGTGGAGGTCGGAGATGAAAAGGACCGCCATTCCTCTCCCTACGCGACCTCCGCCTTCTCGATGACGACGTCCTCGACCGGAACGTCGCCGTGGGAACCGCGCTTGCCGGTGCGCACGCCCTTGATCCTGTCGACAACGTCCTGGCCTTCGACGACCTTGCCGAACACGCAGTAGCCCCAACCCTGGGCGTTCTGGGCCGTGTGGTCGAGGAAGCCGTTGTCCTTGACGTTGATGAAAAACTGGCTGGAGGCTGAATGCGGATCTGAAGTGCGCGCCATGGCGATCGTATAGCGTTCGTTCCTGAGACCGTTGTCACCTTCGTTCTTGATGGAACCACGGACCGGCTTCTGGTTCATCCCCGGTTCGAATCCGCCGCCCTGGATCATGAAACCGTCGATGACGCGGTGAAACACGGTGTTGGAGTAGAAGCCCGCCTCCACGTAGTCGAGAAAATTCTTCACCGTCTCAGGCGCGCGTCCGGTATCGAGTTCGAGTGCGATGACGCCGAAGTTGGTTTGAAGTTTGACCATGGAGCCCCGCTATTTGGCCGGTTTCAGCATGACCGATTCGATCGTGACGGGCCGCTGCGGAACGTTTTGGTGCTGTTCAAGCGTCGTGGTCGGCGCCTTTGAAATTCGCAGCACGGTGTCCATCCCCTCGACCACGCGTCCAAACACCGCGTACCCGAATCCCTGCGGAGACGACTCGCGGTAGTCGAGAAAACCGTTGTCCTTGACGTTGATGAAGAATTGCGCCGTTGCCGAATGCGGGTTGGGCGTGCGCGCCATCGCAACGGTTCCCAGTTCGTTTCTCAGGCCTGCCTTGAGGGCGAGTCCGGCCTCGTTTTCTACTGGAGGACGGGTCGTCTTCTCGCGCATTCCGGGCTCGAAGCCGCCCCCCTGAATCATGAAACCGTCGATGACGCGGTGAAATATCGTGCCATTGTAGAAACCGCTGTTGACGTATTGAATGAAATTCGCGACCGTCTTGGGAGCCTTGTCGGCATAGAGCTCCAGCGCAAAACTGCCCATGCTGGTTTTGAATTCCACGCGCGGATTCTGTGCCCACGCGCAGGGGATTGCCAGCAGGAGGAGGACGAGCGTCGAAATGCGATGCATGCTGATGCTCCTGGGAGGTGGATTCTGTTGGGCGGGCGGCGCAGCGAACAAACTCGGTTCAGACCGTTCCCTCGTAGACGATGCGCCAGTGCCCGTCCTCGTGCAGCCAGTATTGGCGCTTCCTCACGGTATTCGACAGATTATTCGACCTGTACTCCTGGTCGAAGCTCACCAGCACCAGTCCGTCCTTTCCGGGATCGCGGAAGATGCTGAGGTTGCTCACCGTGACCTTGATCCAGCTCTTGCCGCCGTTTACGAGGCGCTTGTGCCGGCTCCAGCTATCCAGGTCCTGATTAGGGGCGGAGAAGCTTTTCGAATAGTGCGTGAGGTAGCGCTCCGTGTCGAGGCTTTCCCAGTCGGCCCGCCATCGTTCCAGCTGCTTTCCGAACGATGCCCGCTCACTGGCCCAGTCCTCGGGGCTTAGCCATTCGACGTCCTCGCTGATGATGACCGGTGTGACGCCGATCTGAAGGGTGCGCGCCAGCGCATCGAGATCGGAATTGGCGAGGACAACACAGCCGTTACTCGAGCGCGGGGGTCTGCTGTAGGTATTCGACGGCGTCCCGTGCAGCCAGATGCCGTGTCCGTTGCGCCCCTGAATGCGGTCCCACTCGTTCGGGTAGTTGATCGGGAAGGCGCCGCTGCCGTAGAAGTCCGAGAGTTTTTGCCGCGGCAGGCTCTCCGTAACGTGGTACACCCCGATAGGTGTCTTCTCGTCTCCTTCCCGGACTTTCAGCGGCCCGTTCTTTCCCGAGCTCACGTAGTAGTCGGCGACGAAGTGTGGTTTCCCGTCGTGGTTCTGGTACAGATAAAGCCGCGAGCGGTGCGTGTCGACGACGACTGCGTATTTTTGATCCTCGCGCAGCTGCAGCAAATAGCGCGGTACACGATCCGTCGGCGGGCGCTCTCGGTAGGCTCGCAGGCGGGCGAACGCTTCGGCCCGCAGTCCCTCCATGTGCGCCTCGGGTACGTTGGGGGCCGCGCCGATTGTGTTGATGGGACGCGCGCGCGCGAGCAGCAAGTCGCCCTTGATCAGGTGAGCAAGGCGAAAGTTGGGTCTTACGCGGATCAGTCCTTCGATATTCTGGAGCGCCGCGTCGAGATGTCCCCGAACGATTTCTTCGTAGACTGCTGCGAGCAAGGCGTCTGCCGTCACATCGATGCGCGCACCCTTTGCGGGTGACAGGGTGGAGGGGGCCCCAAAGGTGACGGCCGCGACCAGAACGCAGGTAAGCGTCTGCCCCGACATCAGCCTCCCGCCCGCTCTTGTTGGATGAGCCAGCGGCCCTCGTTCCGTACCATGACCAGCGTTTTGCTGCTCCTGATATTCAGATTGTCCGAACGGTACGTCTGCCGGAAGCTGACGACTGCATTGTCCTGGTCCTTGAGCGTGACCTTGGGCGATTCAACGGCGACCTCGATCTTTTTGGGGCTGGAAATGCGCTGTCTGCGCGCCGCTTCCCATTCCGAGCGCCCTTCGCCCTTCGGCGTCTTGAAATCCTGGGCGTAAAAGGCGAGATAGCTTTCCACGTTCTGCTTGGACCACGCGCCTGCCCAGGCGAGCACCGTCTGCAGCACGTCCTCCCCGCTGCCGTCTTGAGCGCGCGCCGGCTTCTCCGCCGGCTTCGTTGCCACGGATTTTGCCCTTCCTGCGGCCAGTTTGGTCTCGACGGATTTTGCCGGCGCGGTCCTCGCTGCCGACGGCGGCGGCGTCGGCCCCGTCGACGTTCCCGAAGCGGCGGCCGAGCTGCGCGTAGGGCCGTTGCTCGATATCAAGTCGCGAATCAGCGAGAGCTTGTTCTTTGCCGCCGAGTTGGACGAATCGAACTGCAGGGCCTTGTCGTAGGCCTGGCTTGCCAGCTTGGTGTACACGTCGCCGAGATTTTCGTACGCGGTCGCGTAACTCGGGTGCGTGCGGATCGACATTTCGAGTTGTTGCCGCGCCTTCTCGTACTGGCCTTGTGCGGCATACAGAACCGCAAGATTGTTATAGGGCTCGGGCAGGTCTGGGTAGTCGCGTGAGAGTGCAATGAAGACCTCGATTGCCTCCGCC
>Ga0210382_10000169_pt1 | contig 25915 bp, 23 predicted proteins | sample PLMedo_FD_155452 | JGI IMG/M metagenome (GOLD analysis project Ga0210382, IMG submission 155452) | Groundwater sediment microbial communities from an aquifer in East River, Colorado, USA - PLM0_60_coex redo | ecosystem: Environmental > Terrestrial > Soil > Riparian zone | place: USA: East... | reverse complement strand
TGGCGGCGCCCAACCCGACCACGTTTTTCGACGACAAGATCGCGGAAGAATATTCCGCCCGGCGCGTCTGAGCGGTCGCGGCCTGCGCTAAACTCGGGGCAGGAAGTGGAAGCCGAGCGCATAAACGAGATCGCCTCCTCGCTCGCCGACCTGCAGACCCGGTCGGCCGAGCTGCGGAGGTATCTTTGACTTCGAGGCGAAGCAAAGCCGCCTCGCGGCGCTGAACCGCGAGCTCGAAGACCCGAAGCTGTGGGACAACCCGCAGCGCGCGCAGGCGCTCGGCAAGGAAAAGAAGGCGCTCGAAGCCGTGGTCGGCACGCTCGGCCGCGTCGGCAGCGGCCTCGCCGACGCGAAAGAGCTGTTCGACATGGCGCGCGCCGACGCCGACGAAGCGACGCTCGAGGAGATCGGGCGCGAGGCGTCGCGCCTGGAGAGGGACGTCGCGGCGCTGGAGTTCCGCCGCATGTTCTCCAATCCGCTCGACCCCAACAACTGCTTCGTCGACATCCAGGCGGGCTCGGGCGGCACCGAGGCGCAGGACTGGGCGGCGATGCTCGAGCGCATGTACATCAAGTACTGCGACAAGAGGGGCTTCGCCGTCGAGGTGCTGGAGCGCACCGGCGGCGAGGTGGCGGGCATCAAGAGCGCGACCCTGAAGGTCAACGGCGACTATGCGTACGGGCACCTGCGTACCGAGACCGGCGTGCATCGCCTGGTGCGTAAAAGCCCGTTCGATGCCAATGCGCGGCGGCATACGTCCTTCGCCAGCGTGTTCGTTTATCCCGAGGTCGACGAGTCGATTGAGGTAGAGATCAACCCCGCCGACCTGCGCATCGACACCTACCGCGCCTCGGGCGCGGGCGGCCAGCACGTCAACCGCACCGACAGCGCGGTGCGCATCACGCACCTGCCCAGCGGCATCGTCGTGCAATGCCAGAACGACCGCTCGCAGCACCGCAACCGCGCCGAGGCGATGGCGATGCTGAAAGCGAAGCTCTACGAAGCCGAGGTGCGCAAGCGCCGCGCCGAGCAGGCGAAGCTCGAGGAGCAGAAGACCGACATCGGCTGGGGCCGCCAGATCCGCAGCTACGTGCTCGACCAGTCGCGCATCAAGGACCTGCGCACCGGCGTCGAGACCGGCAACACGCAATCGGTGCTCGACGGCGATCTCGACGACTTCATCACCGCGAGCCTCAAGCAGGGAGTGTAAAAGTGGAAGAAGACAACAAGCTGATCGAGGAGCGCCGGGAGAAGCTGAAGGCGCTGCGCGCCGCGGGAATCGCCTACCCCAACGATTTCCGCAGGCGGGATCTGGCTTCCAAATTGAATGAATCGCATGGAGAAAAAACCAAGGAGGCGCTGGAAAAAACCCCCGTGGCTGCCTCGATCGCCGGCCGCATGATGCTCAAGCGCCCGATGGGCAAGGTGACCTTCGCCACGCTGCAGGACGGCTCCGGCCGGATCCAGATCTACGTGTCGAACGACCTGACCGGCGAGAAGCAGCACGAGGAATTCAAGCATTGGGACCTCGGCGACATCGTGGGCGTCGAGGGCACGCTGTTCAGGACCAACAAGGGAGAGCTGACGCTGCAGGCGAAGAAGATCCGCCTGATCTCCAAGGCGCTGCGCCCGCTGCCGGAGAAATTCCACGGCCTGGCGGATCAGGAGACGCGGTACCGGCAGCGCTATCTCGACCTGATCGTCAATCCGCAGGCAAGAGAGGTGTTCGCCGCCCGCTCGCGTGTGGTTCATGCATTGAGAGAGGTGCTTCTGAAGGAAAACTACCTGGAAGTCGAGACGCCGATGCTGCAGCCGATTCCCGGCGGCGCTGCGGCGCGACCCTTCAAGACGCACCACAACGCGCTCGACATGGATCTGTACCTGCGCATTGCGCCGGAGCTCTACCTCAAGCGCCTGGTGGTGGGCGGCGTCGAGCGCGTGTTCGAGATCAACCGCAATTTCCGCAACGAGGGCATCTCGACGCGCCACAACCCCGAGTTCACCATGCTCGAGTGGTACTGCGCCTACGAGGACTGGAAGTACATGCTGGACATGACCGAGCGACTGGTGCGCGCCGCAGGGCAGGCTGCAGTTGGAAAGCTGGTGGTGGGTTATCAAGGGAGACAAATCGATCTGGCGAAGCCGTTCTCCCGCCTCGGCCTCCCCGACGCCATCCGCAAGCAGGGCATCCAGGGCGACCTGCGCGAGCGCAAGTTCCTCTCGAAAAAGCTGACCGAGCTGGGGGTCGAGCACGGCAGCGGGCAGGGCTGGGGCGCTCTGCAGCTGATGCTGTTCGAGGCCGTTGCCGAAAAGCATCTCGTCGATCCGACTTTCATCGTCGATTTTCCGGCCGAGGTCTCGCCCCTCGCGCGCCGCCGCGATTCCGACCCTGAGCTCACCGACCGCTTCGAGCTGTTCATCGACGCGAAGGAGATCGCCAACGGCTTCTCCGAGCTGAACGACCCCGAGGACCAGGCGGCGCGCTTCCTCGAGCAGGCGCGACGCAAGGAGGCCGGCGACCAGGAGGCGATGCATTACGACGCCGACTACATCCGGGCGCTCGAGCACGGCATGCCGCCGGCCGCCGGCGCCGGCCTCGGCATCGACCGCCTGGTGATGCTGCTGACCGACAGTCCGAGCATCCGGGACGTCATTCTCTTTCCCCAGCTGCGCCCCGAGGGCTGATACATTCGGTAACAAATGCTCACTGAAGCGGCGGTGAGCTGCCTATAACCTGCGCGTTGTCAGGTAATGCCTGCGACAGGAGAACAACGCAATGGAAACGACCAGCAAGTCCCGTCTTCACCCGCTGCTCACCGCGGCGGCCATTTCGGTCACCGTCTTCTCGGCAGCCGGCGTCGCCGCGCTGACCGGCCTGCTGCCGCATTCGAGCGGCACGATGAAGGATGCCGAGCCGGTAGTCACCGCCGTATCCGAGAAACCGCAACCAAGCATTATCGAGCCGTCGATGCCTGCGGCTGCAGCTGTCGCGACGCCGGTCGCCAAACCCAAGCCGGTGCATCGCGCGGCGAAGCCGCAGCTGGCTCAGCCAGTGCAGATCGCGGAAGCGGCTCCCATTGCGCTTGCGCCGCAGCCAGCGGTGCCGGCCGGCGTCTTCGGCACGGTCGAGTCCGTGAAGGAAGTGACCACGCCTGGCGATAGCTCGGGCGTCGGCGCGGTCGGAGGTGGTATCGCGGGCGCAGTGCTCGGCAACCAGTTCGGGCACGGCACCGGCAGGTCGGTCATGACCGTGCTCGGCGCTGCGGGCGGCGCGCTTGCCGGCAAGGAGATCGAGAAACAGCATAACGCCACCAAGCGCTGGGACGTCACCGTGCGCCTGGACGACGGCTCGCACCAGACGCTGTCGAGCCCGAGCCTGCCGTACTGGCATGCCGGTGACCGCGTGCGCTTCCTCGACGGCAGGCTGCAGCCGGTCTGACGCTACAGCCTGAGGGCCCCCAGCCCCAGCATCACCGCGCCGGTGGCGAAAAGCCGCCGGCGGGTGAATTTTTCCTTCAGCAGCAGCGCGCCGATGGCCGCGGCGAAGATCACCGACGTCTCCCTCAGCACCGCGACCAGCGCAATCGGCGCCCTGGTCATTGCCCACAGCGCTATGCCATAAGCCGCGAGCGAGCAGGCGCCGCCCAGCGCGGCGCGCCCCCAGTGCCGGCGAAGATACGCCGGGATTTCCCTGCCGCGCTGCGCGAGGCCCACCGCGGTGATGACGATGCCGTTGGCGATGAAAAACCACAGCGTGTAGCTCACCGGCGCGCCGGAAGCGCGCGCCCCCTGCCCGTCGACGAGCGTATACGCCGCGATCACTACGGCGTTGGCCACGGCGAAGACCGTCGCCCGCCGGTCGTGCGAGCCGCTCGCGAAGCCGAGGATGCCGGCGCAGATCAGCGCGACACCCGAGATTTCTTCAAGGGAAAGGATTTCATTGAAAGCCACGGCGCCCATTAGCGCGACGATCATCGGGCCGCCGCCGCGCATCACCGGATACACATACGACAGCTCGCCGTGGCGGTAGGCGCCGGCGAGAAAGAGGAAATACAGGATGTGCACTGCGGCCGAGCCGGCGAGCCAGGGCCACGATTCGGGCGCCGGCGCCGGCAACCACGGCGCGACGGCCAGCGCGACGAGGCCTGCGCCGGCGGACACGGCGACGGTGTCGAGGCGCTTGTCCGCGCTCGCCTTGACCAAGGCGTTCCACCCAGCGTGCAGCAGCGCCGCGCCGAGGACCGCGAGCGTCACCGGCAACGAGATTTCCACGCCGCGTCAGCCCATCACTTGCTCGATGAGAGGCGCCATGCGCTCGACGGCGGCGCGTCCTTCCCGGATCGCTTCTTTCGCGCGGTGGAAATCCATGGTGGCGAAGTCGGGCAGCAGCGGCGTGAGCAGCACGTCGGCGGGATCGCCCGCCAGGCGGCTGCGCGCCACGCGCACCTCGACGATGTCGAGCGAGGTCATGAAGACGTTGAAGATCGAGGGAATCGACGCGCCTTCCTGCTTCGGCTTGCTTTGCACCCACCTCGAACGCAGCCGCTCCAGCCATCCTGGAACTTCGCGCGGCGCGACTTCCCGGTCCGGGCCGCGATCGCGGTACGCGCCGAGCTTGCCCCAGCTCAGGTCGACCGCGATCACCAGCTCGGCGCCGAGCGCCCGGCACATCGAGACCGGCACCGGGTTCACCAGCCCGCCGTCGACCAGCACCGCGCCGTTTCGGATGACCGGGGTGAACAGCCCCGGCATCGCGCACGAAGCGCGCACCGCGTCTAGAACTTTGCCTTCCCGCAGCCAGATCTCGCGCCCCGAGTCGAGCTCGGTGGCGATCGCGCCGTACGTCACCGGCATCTCGGAGATATCCCGGTCCTCGAAGATGGTGCGAAACAGCGTGAACAGGCGCGTGCCGCGGATCAGGCCGCCGCGCCACGAGAGATCCATCAGCCGGACGACCGTGGTCCAGGCGAGCCCGGTGACCCAGGTCTCCAGCCGGTCGAGCTCGCCCGAGGCGTAGAAAGCGCCGACCAGCGCGCCGATCGACGTGCCGCACACCAGGTCGGGCTTCACGCCGCGCTCCTCGAGCGCGCGGATCGCGCCGATGTGCGCCCAGCCGCGTGCGCTGCCCGAGCCGAGCGCGAGTCCGAGGCGGGGTTTGCGGCGCAGGCTGTTAGATTCTCTCGAAGATCGCGGCGATGCCCTGGCCGCCGCCGATGCACATGGTCACGAGCGCGTAGCGCTTCTTCGTGCGCTCGAGCTCGTAGAGCGCCTTCACGGTCAGGATCGCGCCGGTCGCGCCGATCGGATGGCCCAGCGCGACCGCGCCGCCGTTGGGGTTGACCCTGGCCGGATCGAGGCCGAGGTCCCGCGTCACCGCCATCGCCTGCACCGCGAACGCTTCGTTCGATTCGATGACGTCCATGTCGGAAGCCTTGAGGCCGGCCTTTTCAAGCGCGCGCTTCACCGCGGGAATCGGTCCGAGCCCCATCACCTGCGGCTCGACGCCGGCGTGCGCGTAGGCGACCAGCCGCGCCAGCATTTTCAAATTCATTTTCCTTGCAGTCCCGGCTTCCGCCAGCACGACTGCCGCGCCGGCGTCGTTGATGCCCGAGGCATTGCCGGCAGTGACCGTGCCGTCTTTCTTGAACACCGTCTTCAGCTTCGCCAGGTCCTCCATGCTTGCGTCCTTGCGCACATGCTCGTCGACCGTGAAGTGCTCCACGCCTTTCTTCGAGCGTATTTCCGTGGGGACCACCTGATCCTCGAAATACCGCTTCTCAATCGCATTGGCCGCCTTGCGGTGCGACTCGATCGAGAACTGATCCTGCTGCTCGCGCGTGAAGCCGTACTTCGCCGCGATGTTCTCCGCGGTCACGCCCATGTGGCCATGCCCGAAGGGGTCGTGCAGCGCGCCGGTCATCGCGTCGACGACCGCCGCGTCGCCCATGCGCTGTCCCCAGCGCCCCGAGGGCAGGAAATACGCCGCGCGGCTCATGCTCTCGGCGCCGCCGGCGACCGCCACGTCGCAGTCGCCAAGCAGCAGGTGCTGCGCCGCCGAGACGATCGCCTGCAGCCCCGAGCCGCACAGGCGGTTCACGGTGAGGCACGGCGTTCCCACCGGCAGGCCCGCATCGACCGCCGCGACGCGCGCCAAGTACATGTCCCTCGCCTCGCCGTGGATCACGCTGCCCATCACCACGTGGCCGACGCTCGCCGGATCCACTTTCGCGCGCGCTACGGCTTCCTTGATGGCAACGGCGCCGAGGCGGGTCGCCGCCAGGTCCTTCAGCGCGCCGCCGTAATCGCCGATCGCGGTGCGCGTTCCCGAAACCACCACTACTTCGCGGCTGCTCATTGCAGTCTCCCGTGCAAATCGTGCTCGCCGGCGCGCTCGATCAGGACCGCCGCGAACTCGCCGGCCCTGGCGCGGCCCTTGAAGCGCACTACGCCGTCGATCTCCGGTGCGTCGGCGCTGGAGCGGCCGAGACCCGGCGCATCGACGAGAACTTTCAGGGTCCTGCCTATTTTCGCCTTCAATCGGGCGGCACTGATCGCCGCCTGCACTTGCATCAGCCGGCCGCGCCGTTCTTCTCTCACCTCGTCGGGAACGGCGTCCGGCAGAGCGTTGGCGGCGGCTCCTTCCACCGGCGAGTAAGCAAAGCAGCCGACGCGATCCAGCCGGGCTTCCTTCAGGAATTCCAATAACTCGGAGAACTCCGCTTCGGTTTCGCCCGGGAAGCCGGCGATGAAGGTGCTGCGCAGCGCGATCTGCGGACAGATCTCCCGCCAGCCGCGGATGCGCGCCAGCACGTTTTCGGCGCGCGCCGGCCGCCTCATCAGCTTGAGAATGCGCCGGCTGGCGTGCTGGAACGGCACGTCGAGATACGGCAGGATTTTGCCTTCAGCCATCAACGGAACCACGTCGTCGACATGCGGATAGGGATAGACGTAATGCAGCCGCACCCACACTCCCAGCTCTCCCAGGGCTTTGCACAAATCCAGCATCCTGGTCTTTACGGGGCGACCGCCCCAGAAGCCGGTGCGGTACTCGAGGTCGACACCATAAGCGCTGGTGTCCTGCGCGATGACGAGCAGCTCCTTCACGCCCGCCTTCACCAGGTTCTCGGCTTCGAGCATGACCTCGCCGATCGGCCTGGAAACGAGATCGCCGCGCATCGAGGGGATGATGCAGAAGCTGCAGCGGTGATTGCAGCCCTCGGAGATCTTCAGGTAGGCGTAGTGCCGCGGAGTCAGTTTCACGCCGATATCTGGAATCAAATCAGTATACGGATCGTGCGGCTTGGGCAGATGGGCGTGCACGGCATCCATCACCACCGCGCTGTCGTGAGGGCCAGTGACCGCGAGCACCGAGGGATGTACTTTTTTGATGACCCCCTCTTTGGCGCCGAGGCACCCTGTCACCACGACTTTTCCGTTCCCGGCCAGCGCCTCGCCGATCGTCGCCAGCGATTCCTCTACCGCGGCATCGATGAAGCCGCAGGTGTTGACGATCACCAGGTCGGCGGCGGCGTAGGTCTTGCACGTGACGTAGCCCTCGGCGCGCAGCTGCGTCAGGATGCGCTCGGAGTCGACCAGCGCTTTCGGGCAGCCGAGCGAGACGAACCCGATTTTCGGGTTACTGCTTCTCGGGCTCGTTCTTGGTTTGCTGACCAGCGGGAAAACCAGGGAAAGAGAGGCCCGAGAACATGTTGCGCGTCTGGCTCTGCATCTGCTCCTGGAACTGCGAGAACATCTTCTGGCTCTGTTCCATGTACGCCTGCATCAGGCTCTGCATCGCCGGGCCCTGCAGGTTCATGAACTGCGCCCACAGCTCCTGCGAGGCGCGCGAGTTGTCGCCGTACATGCGATGCGACTGCTCCTGCAGCGCCTTCTGGATGTCCTGGAAGGCGCGGATGTTCCTTTCCAGGTAGCTGCCCATCATCCCCTGCATCGCGTTGCCGTAGGAGCGGATCAGCTGCGACAGCAGGTCGGAGGAGAACATCGGCACGCCGCCCGATTCCTCCTCGAGGATGATCTGCAGCAGGATCTGGCGCGTCAGGTCGTCGCCGCTCTTGGCGTCGATCACCTGGAAATCTTCCTGCTTCAGGACCATCTGCTTCACGTCGGCCAGCGTGATATAGCTGGACGTCTTGGTGTCGTACAGGCGCCGGTTGGGGTATTTCTTGATCAGCCGGACCTGGCTCTGCATCCTTGCCTCGCGGCTTTCCTGAGGTGACGCCGACATGTGGGCTAGTCTACTCCTTAATACATGTGCTGGCCGCCGTTGATGGAAATGTTGGCGCCGGTGACGAACGCGGCTTCCTCCGAGCACAGATAGATGATCAGGCCGGCAACCTCCTCGGGCTTGCCCAGCCGCCCGAGCGGGATCTGCGGCAGGATCTTCGAGTCGAGAATTTCCTTCGGAATGGCGGTGACCATCTGCGTGCCGATGTAGCCCGGCGAGATGGTATTCACCGTCACGTTCTTGCGCGCCACCTCGAGAGCGAGCGCCTTGGTGAAGCCGTGGATGCCGGCCTTGGCCGCCGAGTAGTTGGTCTGCCCGAAGGCGCCTTTCTGCCCGTTGACCGACGACACGTTAATGACGCGGCCCCAGCCGCGCTCGATCATGCCGTCCATCGCCTGCTTGGTCATGTTGAAGCACGAGTCGAGGTTGGTGCGCATCACCTCGTCCCAGGCGGCCTTGGTCATTTTCTTGAACGTCATGTCGCGCGTGATGCCGGCGTTGTTGACCAGGATGTCGATCGGGCCGCACTCGCCCTGGATCTGGGCGCACTTGCGCGCGCAGTCGTCGTAGTTGACGACATCGACCGGATACGCCGAGAAGCTGTGGCCGCGGCCTTTCATCTCCTCGAGCCAGGCCCGGTATTTGGTGTTCGACGGCGAGTAGGTGACGACGACGCGGTATCCCGCGCCGGCCATCTTCGTCGAGATGGTTTCGCCCAGGCCGCCCATGCCTCCGGTGACGACGGCGAGCCGTTGTTGCATGCTGCTGCCTCCTCCTCCAGGGGGAGCGGTCAGTCTACATCATGTGCATTCCGCCGTTGACCGAGATGTTGGCGCCGGTGATATAGCCGGCTTCCTCGGAGACGAGGAACGCCACGACGGCGGCGATCTCCTCGGGCTTGGCGAGCCGGCCCATGGGGATGGAGGCGATGATCTGCTCGCGGATCTCCGGCCGGATCGCCATCACCATGTCGGTCTCGACGTAGCCCGGCGACACGGTGTTCACCGTGACGCCCTTGCGCACCACCTCCTGCGCCAGGGCCTTCGAGAAGCCCGCCATGCCGGCCTTGGCCGCGGAGTAGTTGGTCTGCCCGAACTGGCCCTTGATGGCGTTGACCGACGAGATGTTGATGATGCGGCCCCAGCCGCGCTCGCTCATGCCGTCGATCACCTGGCGGGTGACGTTGAACACGCTGTTGAGATTGGTGTTGATCACCGCCATCCAGTCCTGCTCGGTCATGCGCTTGAACACCGAGTCGCGCGTGATGCCGGCGTTGTTGACCAGGATGTCGATGGGGCCAACGATCGCGCGCACCTGGTAGAACATCTCGGCGCAGGAATCGAACTCGGCCACATCGCCCTCGGCGGCGTGCACGCGGTAGCCTTCACCGCGCATCTTCTCGATCCATTCGTTCTTGCGCTCGTAGCCGGGCAGGCAGCCGGCGACCACGGTGTGGCCGGCGCGTCCCAGGCGGCGGCAGATTGCGCTGCCGATGCCGCCCATGCCGCCCGAGACGAAGGCGATGCGCGACACGGCCGGAATGGACTCGTCGCGCCAGGACTCCTTCGACACGACCGGCGCTTCCGCTTGACCTCCCATTTTTTCCTTTCTAGCGCTCGACGGCCAGGGCGACGCCCATGCCCCCGCCGATGCAGAGCGACGCCAGGCCGCGCTTCGCGTCCCGCTTCTGCATTTCGTGCAGCAGCGTGACGAGAATGCGGCAGCCCGAGGCGCCGATCGGGTGCCCGAGCGCGATGGCGCCTCCGTTCACATTCACCTTGCCGGTGTCCCAGCCCATTTGCCGGTTCACGGCGATAGCCTGTGCGGCAAAGGCCTCGTTGATCTCCATCAAGTCGAGGTCCTTCGGCTCCCACCCTGCGCGCGACAGACAGCGCTTGGACGCCGGCACCGGTCCCATCCCCATGTACTTCGGGTCGACGCCGGCGGAGGCAAAGGCCTTGATGCGCGCGATGGGCTTCAATCCCAGTTCCTTTGCTTTTTTTGATGAAGCAAGGACGACGGCCGCGGCGCCGTCGTTGATGCCCGAGGCGTTGCCCGCGGTGACGCTGCCGTTCTTGTCGAAGGCGGGCTTGAGGCCTTGCAGCGCATCGAGCGTCGTGCCGTGCCGCGGATACTCGTCGTCGGCGAAGACGAGCGTGCCTTTGCGGCTGGCGATCTCGACCGGGATGATCTCTTCCTTGAAGCGCCCGGCCTTCTGCGCCGCCTCGGTCTTCTGCTGGCTGGCGAGCGCGAACCGGTCCTGCTCCTCGCGCGTCACCGCGTATTCCTTCGCCACGTTCTCCGCGGTGACGCCCATGTGGTACTGGTTGTACACGTCCCACAGGCCATCGATGATCATGGTGTCGACCATCTTCGCGTCGCCCATGCGAAAGCCGTCGCGCGAGCCGTTGATCGCGTGCGGCGACAGGCTCATCGACTCCTGCCCGCCGGCGACGACGAGGTCCGCGTCGCCGTGCGCGATCGACTGCGCGCCGAGCATGGCCGCTTTCAGGCCCGAGCCGCAGACCTTGTTGATGGTCATCGCCGGAATCATGTCCGGCAGGCCGGCGCGGATGGCCGCCTGCCGCGCCGGGTTCTGCCCGGTCGCGGCGGTCAGCACCTGGCCCATGATGACCTCGGAAACCTGTTCCGGCGCCACCCCGGCGCGCTCCAGCACCTTGCGGATGACTAAAGCGCCGAGGTCGGAAGCCGGCAGCTTCGCCAGGCTGCCGCCGAACTTGCCGATCGCAGTGCGGGCCGCGCCGACGATGAGAATGTCTTCCATGCGAATCTCCTAATTGGCCTTCTGCTTCACATAGCGCCCGGGCGCGGGCTCGAGCGGCCTGTATCGCGCGCTGCCGGGCGCGCTCGGTGCCGGGCGCGTGCCGCCGGCGTGGCGCGCGAGCCACTCGCTCCAGAACGGCCACCAGCTGCCGCGCTCCTCGCGCGCATCCTTCAGCCACGCATTGGGATCGTCCGGGTAGGGCTCCCCGACCCAGTAACTGCGGCGCTTCCTGGCCGGGGGGTTAACTATGCCAGCAATGTGCCCGCTCGCGCCGAGCACGAACGTCTTTTCTTCACCCAGCAGCGAAAGCGTGCGATAGGCGGACCGCCATGGGACGATGTGGTCTTCGCGCGTCGACAGCACGAACACCGGCAATTTCACTTTTCCCAGATCGACCGCCACGCCGCAGTTCACCAGGGCGCCGGGCTGCTTCAGCCGGTTCTCGAGATAGGTGTTGCGCACGTAATAGCAGTACATCGGCCCGGGCAGGTTGGCGCTGTCGGAATTCCAGAACAGCAGATCGAACGCCGCAGGCCGGCCGCCGAGCAGATAGTTGTTCACGACGTAAGGCCAGACGAGGTCGTTGGCGCGCAGGCTCGAAAAAATGAACGCCAGGTCGGACCCCGGCAGGATGCCGCGTTCGCCGATCGCCGCTTCACGGGCCTGCACGCTCGCTTCGTCGACGAACACGCCGATCTGCCCGGTTTCGGTGAAATCCAGCATCGTCGTCAGCAAGGTGACGCTCGCCACCGTGTCATCGCCCTTTGCGGCGAGCACCGCGAGCGCTGCGCCGAGCAGCGTGCCGCCGATGCAGAACCCGAGCGCGTTCACTCGATCGCTGCCGCAGATCTCGCGCGCGGCGCGCAACGCCGTGAGCACGCCCTTTTCCAGGTAGTCGTCCCAGGTGAGGTGACTGATCTCCGGCCCGGCGTTGCGCCAGGACAGCATGAATACCGTATTGCCGCTCGCGACGGCGTGCGCGACAAAGGAATTCTCCGGCTGCAGGTCGAGGACGTAGTACTTGTTGATGCAAGGCGGCACCATCACGAGCGGACGCGCTGCGACCTGGGCGGTGGTCGGCGCGTACTGGATCAGCTGGATCAGCTCGTTTTCGTACACCACATGCCCGGGGGTGACGGCAAGATTGCGGCCGACCTCGAAAGCCCCCTCGTCGGTCTGGCTGATGCGGCCCTTCTGCACGTCGCCCATCAGGTTCGCCAGGCCGCGGGTCAGGCTCTCGCCGCGGCTCTCGAGCGCCTGCTGCATCGCTTCGGGATTGGTCGCCGCGAAGTTCGCCGGGCACAGCGCATCGATCCACTGCCGCACGGCAAAGCGCGTGCGCTCCTTCGCCTGCGCGTCGAGCTCGGCGCCCTCCACCAGCTCCTCCAGATAGCGCGACGCGAGGAGATACGATTGCTTGAGGTAATCGTAGTAGACGTTGTCGCGCCATTCCTTCGCCGAAAAGCGCCGGTCGCCCGGATCGGGATCGGCCAGCGACGCGGGCTGCCCGGCGAGCAGGCCCGACCACAGCTTCGACTGCTTCTCGAAGTACGCGGCCTGCATTGCGCCCAGCTTTGCGCTGTTGCGCTGCAGGTCCGCCAGCCACGGCGCCGCGCCGGCCGAAGCAGGCGCGCTCGCCATCAGCCGCATCCATCCCTGGGTCACTTCGTTGCTCGATTGCGCGATCGCGGCCAGGACGGCGTCTGGGGAGCCAGGTTGCATCGCGGCCGATTTTGCGACGCACAAGAGGCGCCGTCAATGATTATTAAGCTACTGAATATAGTACTTTTTACTAGGTGAGCCAGACGAGTGCCGCCATCCGGCCGGTGGCGCGCTCGCGACGGTAGGAGAAGAAGCGCTCCGGCTCTGAATACGTGCAGAAGCCGCCGCCATAGACGCGCTTGACTCCGCTCGACTCGAGCCGGCGCCGGGCAACGGCGTACAGATCGAGCAGCCAATGCCCGGGGCGGGTGGCCACGAAAGCGCTTTGTTCCTCGGGGAGAAAGGCAGCGCGAACCTCGTCGCCCACTTCGTAAACGCGCGGCCCGATCGCCGGCCCGAGCCAGGCGATCAATGTCCCGGACCCCATGGCTCGCACCGTAGCCTCGATCACGCCGGAGGACAGGCCGCGCCATCCTGCGTGTGCGACGCCGACGACGCTCCCGCTCGCATCGGCGAGGATCACCGGCATGCAATCGGCAATCATTACCGCGCACACCGTTCCCCGGTGGCGGCCTACGGCGGCGTCTGCCTGCGGCTTCCCGCTGGCCGTGTCTGCATCGATCACCTCGTTGCCGTGCACCTGGCGCAGCCACTTCGGTTCCGCGGGCAGCTGCGCGCGCAGCCTTGCTCGACCCGGGGCGCCGGTCGCCATATCGCCAAGCAGGCGCGTCGTGACGATCGCCTTCACGTTGGAGGGCGCCGGCCAGTCGGGTCGGATCAGCTCCATCAGCCTTCGTCGCGCAGCTTGGCGAGCAGGCGCTTGAGGTCGCGCGGCAGCGGCGAGTGCCAGGTCATCAGCTTCCCGTCACCCGGATGCCGCAGCGACAGCTCGGCCGCGTGCAGTGCCTGGCGCGGGAAGGCGAAGCCATGGCGCGTGCCGCGACGGTACACCACGTCGCCGACCAGCGGATGACGGATGTGCTGGAAGTGAACGCGGATCTGGTGCGTGCGCCCCGTTTCCAGCCTGCATTCGACCAGCGCCGCGTGACCGAAGCGCTCCAGGACGCGAAATGCGGTGCGCGCCGGCTTGCCGCGGTGCGTCACCGCCATGCGAATCCGCGCCCGAGCGTCGCGGCCCACCGGGGCGTCGATCACGCCGCTCGCCGGCGGATCGCCCTGCACGATCGCAAGGTACACGCGGCGCATCGTGCGATCGGCGAGCTGCTTCGCCAGGTCGGCCTGCGCGCTGACGGTTTTCGCCACCACCAGCAAGCCGCTCGTGTCCTTGTCGAGACGATGCACGATGCCGGCTCGCGGCACCCCGGCCAGCGCGGGCGCATGCGCCAGCAGCGCGTTGAGAAGCGTGCGGTCCGGCTGGCCCGCGCCCGGATGCACGACCAGGCCTGCCGGCTTGTCGATCACGATCAGCTGGGCGTCCTCGTGCACCACCTTGAGCGGCATGCGCTGCGCCTGCGGCGAGGCGAGCTCGGGCGCGGGCGGCGGCTCGAGCACGATGCGTTCGCCGCCCGCGACGGGATGGCTGGGATCCGCGCTCCTGCCGTCGAGGGTGATATGGCCCGACTTGAGCCATGCCTGCAGGCGGTTCCTCGAGTACTGCGGGAACAGGCGCGCCAGCGCCTGGTCGAGCCGCATGCCGCCGAGCGCCGGCGGCACGGTCGCGCTCATCGCCGCGACGAAGGCCGCGTCCCAGTCGGCGTTATAATTTTCCCTTCCCATGCGTTCAAGTTTACTTGGTGGTCTCGCCATCGTGACCACGCTGTTGTTCGCCGGCTGCGGACTGCTTTCCTCGGCCCAGGAGGACGAGTCGATCGGCTGGTCGGCCCAGCGCCTCTATGGCGAGGCGAAGGACGCGATGAACGCGAAGGAATGGCAGAAGGCCATCAAGCTGCTGGAGAAGCTGGAAGCGCGCTACCCCTATGGCCGCTTCGCGCAGCAGGCGCAGCTCGAGGTAGCGTATGCGCAATACAAGGACGGCGAGCGCGCCTCGGCGATCGCCGCCGCGGATCGCTTCATCAAGCTGTATCCGAATCATCCCAACGTCGACTACGCCTACTACCTGAAGGGCCTGATCAACTTCAACGAGCTGCAAGGCGGGCCGCTCTCGTTCCTCACCACCCCGGACATGACCGACCGCGACCCGAAGGCCTCGCGCGAGGCGTTCGAGGCGTTCAAGGAGGTAGTGACCCGTTTTCCGGAATCGAAGTACGCGGAGGACTCCTCGGATCGCATGCGTTATCTCGTCAACGCGCTCGCCTCGCACGAAGTGCACGTAGCGCGGTATTACATGAAGCGCGGCGCCTACCTCGCCGCCGCCAACCGCGTGCAGTTCGCGATCCGCAACTACCCCCAGGCGCCGGCGATCGAGGAAGCGGTGTACATCCTCGCCCGCGCCTACGATTCGCTCGGCATGACCGACCTGCGGGACGCCGCGGACCGCGTGATGCATACCAACTTCCCCGACAGCCGCTACCTGAAGCCCGACGGCCGCCGCAGGAACGCCCCCTGGTGGCGGATCTGGGATCCGGACTGGTGATCAGGCCAGCTCGACCCGCTCGTCGGCGATGTAGTCGCGGAAGAAGTCCTCGACGTCCGCAAGGCGGCGCGTAAGTTTCATGGGCGGCAGGCTGCGCAGGATGCGCCGCCCGTACGGGCGCGCCACCAGGCGCGGATCGCAGAGCATCAGGATGCCGCGGTCGGTCTCGTCGCGGATCAAGCGCCCGGCGCCTTGCTTGAGCTGCAGCACCGCTTGCGGCAATTGCAGCTCCGTGAAAGGGTTGCCGCCCTCTGCGCGGATGCTCTCGATGCGCGCGGCAAGCACGGGATCGTCCGGCGGAGCGAACGGCAGCTTGTCGATCACCACCACGGAGAGCGCCTCGCCGCGCACGTCTACGCCTTCCCAGAAGGACTGGCTGCCGAGGAGCACCGCGTTGCCGAGCGCGCGGAAGCGCGACAGCAGCTCGCTGCGCGATCCTGTCCCCTGTACGAGAAGCGGAAAACCGATGCGGCTGCGCAGCAGCTCGTGCGCGCGCCGCAGCGCCCGCAGCGTGGTGAAGAGCAGGAACGCGCGCCCTCCACTCGCCTCGAGAACGGGCAGCGCCGCCTCGATCACCGCCTGCGTGAACGCCGGGTCGTTCGGGTCGAGCGGCAAGCCCTTGGGAATGTAGAGCAGCGCCTGGCGCGCGAAGTCGAACGGGCTTGCCCAGCGGCGCGTCTCGGCTTCGGGCACGCCGAGCTCGCGGGTGAAATGCCTGAAGTCCTCGCCGACGGCGAGGGTGGCGGAAGTGAAGATCCAGGCGCGCGGGTGGTCCATCATCTGCCGCCGGAACAGCTCCGCGGACGAAAGCGGCGTGACATGCAGCTGTGCCGCGTGCCCGTAGACTTCCACCCAGCGCACCTCGGCCTGGCCCTCGCTCTCGCGTATGCGCGCGAGAACCGCCGCCGCGCCGCCGGCCCTGCGCGCGCACGAATCCAGCCCCTCCGAGCGCTCGGCCTGCTCTGCGAGGGGCTGCTCCAGCTCTTTAAGGGACATCTGCAGCTTTTCAAGCGCGCCGGGGAAATCCGGCAGGCGCAATGCCTGCGTCCAGGCGAGGCGCGCGCCGGGCTCGCCGAGCGCCAGGCGCAGGTCGCGGGCGGCCTTGTCGAGCCGCGTTGCTACCCGGTCGAGCTCGGGAGACGCGCCGCCGGCGGCCCGCAGCTCGAGACGGGCATCGCGCGCCAGCTCGGTCAGCTGCGTGGTCGATACGTTTTCGCCGAAGAACATGCGCGCCGTCTCGGGCAGCTGGTGCGCCTCGTCGAAAATGAGGGTGTTGCAAGCCGGCAGCAGCTCGGCGATGCCTTCGTCGCGCAGCACCACGTCGGCGAAGAACAGGTGATGGTTCACCACCACCAGGTCCGCCGCGAGCGCATTCCTGCGCGCGCGCATCACGAAGCAGTCCCGGTAGTCGGGGCACTCCTGCCCAAGGCAGTTGTCGCGCGTCGACGTGGCGTGCGCCCACACCGGCGCGTCCTCGGGAACGTCAGCCAGGTCGGCGCGATCGCCGGTCGTGGTGCTGGCCGCAAAGCGCTCGATGCGGCGCAGTTGCGAAACTTCCTCCCGCGAGGCGAGGCGAGCTTCGCTCGCCGCGCGCTTCATGCGGTACAGGCATACATAGTTCGCGCGCCCCTTCAATAGCGCCGCCGTGGTGCCGCAGGCGAGCGCTTCGCGCACCGCGGGAAGATCGCGGTCGTACAGCTGGTCCTGCAGCGTTTTCGTCCCGGTCGAGATGATCACCTTGCCGCCGGCGAGCAGCGCCGGGACCAGGTAGGCGAAGGTCTTGCCGGTGCCGGTGCCTGCCTCGGCGACGAGCACGCCCGTCCGCTCGATCGCGGCGTGGATGGCCGCGGCCATCTCGAGCTGCTGGGGCCGCAGCTTGAATCCGGCGACGCGCGCGGCCAGCGGCCCGTCGGCTGCGAAAGCCCGTTGCAGCGCGCCGCTCAGTTTCCGATCTCCTCGACCTTCACCCAGACGCGCCGCGTCTCGGAAGTGCGTGAAGCGCTCGCCGAACCGATGCCGCGGTTGTCGCGCGCGCCGGCTTCGGCTACGGCGCCAAGAGAAAACCATTCGCCGAGCGGCCCGCTCACCGTGCTGACAATGCGCTGCGTTTCGCGCTGGGAACCGATGTCGATAAACACCCTGTCCCCGGCGACGCGCGGCGCCACATCGAAGCCGGTGCCGATGTCCTGCATCACGATCGTTTCCTGCGCCACCACTCCGGCCGGGGTCTGGATCCTCTGGCGCTGCATCACCGGCCTCGATTGTCCCGTGGTGATGAGGGCGCGGCCGCCTTCGAGGACAACGAGACGCTGGTCGACACGGTCGGCGGTCGCAGACCGGGCGCCTTGCGCGCGCACGTCGACGCGCGAGCCACCGCTTCCGATTCTGCCGCCCGCCTCGACGCCCTGGCGAGCGGCCTCGAGCGCGTCATCGAAGCGCACCGAGATCTGCAGGCGCCGCAGCGGCCGGTCGATCGCCTCCAGCGCGCGCTTGATCTCGGCCAGGTTCGCCGGGCTGGTGCGCACGATGAGCTGTCCGGACTGCCCGGTGAGCGCGCCGCCGGGCTCGAGGAGCGGCTGCAAGGCCGGAACCACCTGGTCGACCGTCCGATGCCGCAACGGAATGATTTCCAGCGCCTGCTGGGCCAGGCTGTGCACGGCGCAGCCCGCCAAGACCGCGGCCAGGATTGATCGGACCCATTGCATGCGGTTCATTCTCATTGGATCAACGCGCGATCTGCCGTTGCGTCTACCATCAGGTTGTAGATCGCCCGCAGCTCGAGGATGAACTCCTTCCCGAGCAGCGCCAACGGGATCGGCACCAGGGGCTTGGCCCGCTTGAACATCTCGAGCGCCTGCGAATCGAGCACCTCGTGTCCGGAGCCGGTCTTCACGCTCACCGAGGCGATCATGCCGTCGGCGCCGATCACCATGCGCACCACGACGTCGCCTTCCCAGTTGTTGTCCATGGCAATGCGCGGGTAGCGCTTGTAGCGCTTCGCCGCGCTGACCAGCTGCAGCCGGTACTGATCGACCGATCCGGCATCCTCCTGCGCGGCACTCGGCGCGATCGGGCCCGCCTCGGGCTCCGCCTCTGCGCTCGGCGCCGGTGCTGCGGACGTGCTCTCGGCTGAAGCCGCAGGGGATGCCGGGATGCTCGGAGCGAGCGGAGCGGCCGGCTCGAGTCGCGGCGCGGGTCTCAAAGCGGGCCTGGCAATCGGCGCCGGCGGCGCCACGGCAGGCGCGGCCGGCAGGGCCTGCGGTGGTGCGAGCCGGGCAGTGATCAAGCCCGGAGCAATGCTCGGCCGCTTCGCATCCCTGAATCCCGGCAGGCCGAACAGAAGCAGCGCGTGCAGCAGCAGCGACAACGCGAGCGCGTAGTTGAACGCGCGGCCCTCCCGGTATCGGCGCAGCTCCCTTTGCATGACCGCGCTCATGGAGCCGGTCAATATAGCATTTACGCTCTGCGTAAAGCGCGCCAGACCTTCTCCGGCGTGAGCGGCATCTCCAGGTGCAGCACGCCGCGCTCGTGGAGCGCATCGAGAACCGCGTGCACGACCGCCGGTACGGCGCCGATCGTGCCGAGCTCGCCGCAGCCTTTGACGCCGAGGAGGTTGGTCCTGCACGGCACGCTTTCATCGAAGGCGCTGCGCAGCGGGGGCAGCTGGTCGGCGCGCGGCACGCAGTAGTCCATGAAGGATCCGGAAAGCAGCTGCCCGCTGTCCTGATCGTAGATCGCCTGCTCGTACAAGGCCTGGCCGACGCCCTGCGCAACGCCGCCCTGGATCTGTCCTTCGACGATCATGTGATTGATGATCCGGCCGATGTCGTCGCAACTGACGATGCTGGCAAGCTGGACCTCGCCGGTCTCGGGATCGACCTCGACCTCGCAGACCTGGGCGCCGTTGGGCCAGGAAGGCGTCGAGGGCGTCTCGGTAGCCGAGACGCGGAACGCCTTCTGCGGCTGGCGCGCCGCGAGCTCGGCCAGCCCGATGGCGCGGTCGGTGCCGGCGATCCTGAAGGCCCCATCGCGATACTCGAGGTCGCCCGCGGCCGTCTCGAGCGCCTCCGCGGCAAGCTCCCTGCCGCGCGCAATGGTCTTGCGGCCCGCCGCCACCACGGCCGAGCCGCCCACGAAAGCGGAGCGCGAGCCGACGCTGCCTACGCCATTCGCCAGGTCGGTGTCGCCCTGAACGATATGGATTTTCTCGAGAGAGATTCCCAGCACTTCGGCGACGAGCTGCGTGTACGTGGTTTCCAGCCCCTGTCCCATCGCCTGCGTGCCGGAGAACACCGTGACCGTGCCATCGGCGCCGACCCGGATGTCGACCGTCTCGGTCGGAAGGGCGCCGGTCCATTCCAGGTACACCGACAGCCCCCGGCCGCGCAGCCGCCCGCGGCGGCGCGATTGCTCGCGCCGCGCCGCGAAACCCTGCCAGTCGGCCAGCTCGACAAGGCGCTCGACGATGCGCGGGAAATTGCCGCTGTCGTAGACATCGCCGAGGTGCGTGCGATAAGGGAAGTTCTCCGGCCGGATGAAATTGCGCCGCCGGATCTCTACAGGGTCGAGCCGCATCTCGCGCGCGGCTTTTTCGATCAGCCGCTCCATGAGATAGTTTGCCTCCGGTCTGCCAGCCCCGCGGTAGGCGCCGGTTGCCATGGTATTGGTCAGCACCGCCTTGACGCGGTAATCGACCACGGGAACGTCGTAGACGGTCGTCTGTACCTTCGGGCCCAGCGAGAGCGGAATGATCGCCGAGGAGCCGACCGGTAGCGCGCCGAGGTTGCCGAGCGTTTCCACGCGCAAGGCCAGGATGCGGCCCTCGCGGTCGAGCGCCAGCCTCGCCTTGAAATGCTGGTCGCGCCCCATGTGCGCCGCGAGGAACTCCTCGCTGCGCTCGCCGCGCCATTTCACCGGCCGCCCGAGCTTCTTCGCCGCATAGCACACCAGCACGTCCTCGGGCGCCAGGCCGGTCTTCATCCCGAAGCCGCCGCCGATGTCGCCGACGACGACCCGGAAGTCGTCGGGCCGCCCGCGGAACACCGCGCCCAGCAGCTCGCGCGCGCCGCTCGGGGTCTGGTTCTGCGTGTGGAGTGTCGTGCGGCCGTCGGCGGAGACGCCGATCGAGCAGCGCGGCTCGAGCGCCGCCGCGACCAGGCGCTGGTTGTGCAGCTCGAGCTCGGTAATGTGCGCTGCCGCCGCGAGCGCCTTGTCGACCGCGCCCGCATCGCCGTAGGCCGCCTCGGCAGCGATATTTCCGGTCGCCTCCGGCCAGACGAGCGGAGCGCCCGCCTCTACCGCGCGGCGCGCGTCCACCACGCAAGGCAGCTCCTCATACCGAGCTGCAACAAGATCGGCGGCATCTTCGGCCTGCCTGCGCGTTTCGGCGACGATGGCCGCCACCGGCTGCCCAACGTAGTAAACCCGGTCCTCGGCAAGCGGGGTACGCGGCGGCGCGGCCATCGGCGAGCCGTCGGCCCGCTTGAAGAGCGGCGGAAACGGAATATGGGCCACGCCATCGGCGCGCAGGTCGGCCATGCTCCAGGCGGCGATCACCCCCGGGGCGCTCTTGCATCCCGACAGATCCAATGCAGAGATATTTGCATGGGCGTGCGGCGAGCGCACCACCACCAGCCACGCCAGAGCCGGAAACTCCAGGTCGTCGCTGTAGCGCCCCTTGCCGACGAGAAGGCGGTCGTCCTCCAGACGCTTCTGGGAGCGCGAGGCGCCGAAGCGCGCCGACGACGGATCGAACTGGACCTGCAGCGAGGGTGAGCTCATGGGATAAGCGGGGCGGTGAGCCCACCGAGTCGAACCCCGCGCGGGGCCTCGAGTTGAGCGACCTTTCTTTTCGCGGGGATCGCTGACTATCTACTTCTTCTTTTTCTTGCCTTTCTTCTTTGCTGCCATGACAAACTCTCCTCTAGGAGTTGAACGACACGCTCAATCCGATCATTCAGGAACGAGCTATGCAGACTAATACTCCGTTCCGGCGCGCAGTGCAACTGAGCTGCCGCCTCACTGCAACCAGAGTTGATAGATCGTAAGCAGGATCTGCACGATCAGACTCACGATGCACCACTCGACTCGCAGTGAATGCCTGGTGCTGAGCGCTCGTGGATCACGAACTCGTGAGGTTGCCCGATGCTTCCGCGCCCTGACATCGCTGACAGCCAAGAAAGCTCTTGTGACGCTCGGATCGGCATTTGTGACAGCCATAGGATGGATATGCGAAACCAACGGCCATCTCCCGTTGTAATGCGGTTGCGCTCGTCATACGCTTTTCGGGCCATGAAGCTGGATCAACAAGAACACGAAGCGGTCGTTCGAGCACTTTCGGCGCTGCCCCACGATCATCCCGCGCGCATCGCCTTCGACCGGGGCGCGGATCCCATTGCGCTGATGCATCTCCTCGAAGGCGACGAGACGGTCGAGAACCTCAAGGAGATCTGGCTCGCCGCCTATCACCGGCTGTTGCAGCGGCAGGGCAGCTACTTCGAGCGCTGACCCGGTAATTATCCCGTCGCGCGAGCCGCGATGAACATGAACGCCGCACCCAGGCAGGTAATCCCTATCAGGCTGATCGCGGCGCTCGGACCGGCCTGGGAGTGGGCCTCGGGCAGGATGTCGGAAGCGCCGATATACAGCAGGAAGCCCGCGAAGAATCCCAAAAAGAGGATCAGCACGGAAGGCGGCACCTGAAACAACAGGGTGGAAGCCATGCCCAGGACTGGAGCAAGCGCATCCAGCGCCAGCATCGCCACCGAGCGAGAAGTCGTGTTCCGATGTACCAGCATCAGGCTCACGGTGTTCACGCCATCGCAGAAATCGTGCGCTATGACCGCGATGGCAACCGGGATCCCGACGGCCGGCGAAACCTGAAACGCCAAGCCGATCGCGACACCGTCCATGAAGCTGTGGCCGACCAGGGCGAGCGCCGACAAGACACCCACCCGGGGATGGCGATGCGTCGCGTAATCGCCTTCGTGCCCGTGATGGATCAGCACGAATTTTTCCAGCCCGTGAAACAGAAGAAACCCGGTCACCAGGGCGATCATTGCGCCCGTGGCATCGAGCCCTTGCTCCTGGGCCAGTCCAAAGATCTCCGGCAGGATGTCGAAGCTGACGACGCCGAGGAGAACGCCGGCGGTGAAGGCGAGAATGAAATGCAGCCCGTCGCGGAACTTGAGCGCGAAGAGCCCCCCGGCGATGGTTGCGCTAAAAGCAGCAAGGGCGAGCAGGAATCCGGTCATCGGCCTGGTCGGTAATATCACTCATGACAGATAGTCATTGATACAGGTGTGGACAATAACGTGTGCACGTAGTTATCTGGCAGCTTCGCCGAGGAGAATGACATGTTCAGGGAATTATTGCTGCTGCTCGCTGCAGGCTCGTTATTGCTGCCTGGCACATCTTCAGCCCGCCTGACGCGGCTGGTGATTACGCAAACCGTCCCGCTTGCGGGAGGCGTATCGTGGGGCAGCACCGGGCCCTATGAGAGGTTGACGGGTACGGCGTATTTCGAGGTGGACCCGAACCATCCCCGGAATGCCGTCATCGTTGATGTCGGCAACGCTCCGCGCAACTCGCACCGGATGGTCGAATTCAGTACGCAGTTCATGATCGTCAAGCCGGTCGACATGTCGCTCGGTAACCACAAGCTGTTCTACCGCGTAAACAACCGCGGCAACAACAGCTTGCTCGCCGCGCAGACGGCTGCTCAAGTGGGCACCAATGACGTCTACTTGAGGATGGGCTACACGATTGTGGATGCCGGATGGGAGGGGGACGTGCTCCCCACCCCGACCAAGCTCGTCGCCAGCCTGCCGATCGCGACCAATAAGGACGGCAGCCCGATTGTTGGATTAATGCGCGTCGAGTACTCCGACCGCACCATTCCCTTGGCTGGCACGTTCTCGATGAATCTCGAGGGCAATGCCGCATTCCGTTCATACGAAAGCGCGGATACGAACACGACACGCTCGACATTCACGGTCCGCGACACGGTGAACGGCTCCGAGATGCTCATTCCGTCCGACCGCTGGGCATTTGGCCGCTGCCCGACGGGGCAGGCAAGCCTGGTGCCCTCCACCTTCGACATCTGCTATTTCGACGGCTTCCAGAACAACAAGCTGTACGAGCTCATCTACTCGGCGAAAAACCCCGTTGTGATGGGGCTGGGGCACGCGACGACGCGCGACTTCGCGTCCTTCCTGCGCTACCGCACACAAGACGATGCCGGCACTCCGAACCCACTCGGCCCGGGGATCCGGCGCGTCTACGCCGATGGTGGCTCGCAAACCGCCGGGTACCTGCGCGACTTCATGTACCTCGGTTTCAATGAAGACGAGTCGCACCGCAAAGCGTTCGACGGCATCATGCCGCTTTACGGCGGCACCGATCGGGTCTTCATCAATGTGCGGTTCGCCGACCCCAACATCTGGTCCGACCAGGACGACCGGCACAATTTCCTGCAGTCGAGCTATCCGCCGTTCACGTATGCGGTCACGACCGACCCCATCTCGGGCATCCACGATGGTGTATTGCACCGGCGCACGACCGACCCGTTCGTTTTTCAGATCGACTCGGCCGCGGAATTCTGGCAGCTCCGCGGGTCGCTCAACGCCGCCAATGGCAAGGGCCGCCCGGTACCGATCCCGGAGAATGTGCGGCTGTACTTCAATTCCAGCATGTCGCATGGGTTTGGGACCGCAGGCCTGAGGAGCACAGGGGGTGTCTCAGTTCCGGGACAGAGCGCTTTGTGCGAGAACCCCACCACGGGAGGGGCGGTCGCAGAAACGGTTCGAGCGCTGCTCGTCGCCATGGACCAGTGGGCAGACCAGGGCGTCGAGCCCCCGGCGAGCAACTATCCGACTCTGGCCGACCGCGGCCGCGGCCGCGACGGCGACCGCGACGACGAGGATGACGACAAAGGGAAGGGCCGAGAGGGCAAAGACAAGGCCGCGACGCTGGTTTCCCTGGAGGAAGCAAGCGAATCGTTCCCCGCCATTCCCGGCGTAAGCTTTCCCACGGTCATGAACCAGTACGAGCTGCTGGACTTCGGACACGATTTCGGCAAAACGGGGGGAATACTCACGCTGCAGCCACCGGTCCTCGGGCCCAGCTACAAGATGTTCGTGCCCAGGCCCGACAAGGACGGCCTCGACGTCGCGGGGATCCGGCCAATGCAGATCCGAGTGCCGCTGGGCACGACGATGGCCTGGAACATACGGGCGCCTGGCCATCGCAGCCCGGACCTTTGCGGTCTGACCGGTTCTTTCATACCGTTTGCGCGAACCAAGGCGGAGCGACTGGCCGGCGGCGACCCGAGGCTCTCGCTCGAGGAGCGGTACACGAACCATGAAGGTTTTGTCAGCGCGGTCCGTGCAGCGGCGCAACAGCTGGTAAGGGAGCGCTTTCTGCTTCAGGTGGATGCTGATGGCTTCATCAACGCCGCGGAGGCAAGCGACGTCCTAAGATAAGCGGAATCCTCGCTCCTTAGTCGAGCGGCTCGACCTTGACGAGCGTGGCGTGGTGGTTGTTGCCGGCCCAGAACGTCGGCGGCATCGTCGCGTTGTCGACGAACACGCGGCGGATGTTGGTCTGGCTGGGCAGAGGATATTCGGCGTACTCGCCGCTCTCGAGGTCCACGCGCAGGATGCGATCGAGCTTCGCCGCCGGGAAGCTGAATCGGCCCTCGGCGTCGCTCACCAGGCTGAGCGTGACGCGGGAGCCGGCTTTCCTCGCGCTGACGACTACACCCTCGAGGGCGCCCTCAGGCGAAATCACTCGCCCGGCGAGTTGCGCGAATGCCGGAAAGGCAAAGCCGGCGGCCAACAGGAACAGTAAGCGCATCGTCGGGATGGCTCACTCCGCTGATTTCGGAGAATCCTATATCAGCTCAGCCTTCGAATGTCCGCTTCTTACCCGCTTCGAATCGCAGTTCGAGATCATTCTCCGGCGCCGAGAGAAACGGCGCCGGAGCTCAAGACTGTATGGCGGTGGTGGCAGTCCCAAGCGAACTCGTCTCTACTGGGAATTCCCTGTAACAGGGATTTTTCGCCCTCGGACTTGCGTGTTACGCGATCAGTACGGATTTTTCACCCGAGAAACACCTCCTACCGTGGCTTCCCCTGGGCGACGACGGCCTCGATCTCTCCTACAAACCGGGCCTCGTCGACGCCTCGAGCCCTTTCGGCCACGGGCCCCGGCCCGATCGGATGCGCGGTGCCGCGCTCAAGCCGATAGCGGCCCTGGGGGAGAACGACATACCGGTGGCCCTCGCCTTCGCGCATGAAGAGCACGTCGCGCTCCCCGAGCTTGTATGGAGGCCCCACCTCGGAGCTGACCACGCGGCCGGCCGGCGCCACCTGCTCGACAACGATGGTGGCGGGCGGATCCCCCTTCAGGCGCCGTTCGACGCTGATGTGGACGTCGTTGAAATGGAGTCGCCCCTCGCCGCTGCCGGCACTCCGGCCCGCCCGGACCTCGACGACCCTCCCGACGACGACGAGCGAGGCAGCCTGGACGAGGCCCTGGAGGTCCTCGGCGCCGCCGCCCGGCGGAGGGGCGGCTGCCGCCCGCCCCACCGTGCCCGGGCTCCCCACCGTCAGAACGGCGCCCAGCAGGATCGGCAGGACAGGGATCCCGTTGTGACTCAGGGCTAGTG
>Ga0210382_10000168_pt1 | contig 26172 bp, 22 predicted proteins | sample PLMedo_FD_155452 | JGI IMG/M metagenome (GOLD analysis project Ga0210382, IMG submission 155452) | Groundwater sediment microbial communities from an aquifer in East River, Colorado, USA - PLM0_60_coex redo | ecosystem: Environmental > Terrestrial > Soil > Riparian zone | place: USA: East... | reverse complement strand
GGAACCCGGTCATGATCGGAATGAGGGCGTTGCGGAACACGTGCCGCCATAGCACCTTGCGCTCCTCGACGCCCTTTGCCCGGGCAGTCATCACGTATTGCTTGCGGATCTCCTCCAGCACGGAGTTCTTGGTCAGCGTCGTGATGACGGCGAACCCGCCTACCGTCATCGCCGTGACCGGAAGCGCGATGTGCCAGAAGTAATCGGTGATCTTGCCGAAGAGGCTCAAATCATTCCAGCTCGGCGAAGTAAGGCTGCGCAGCGGAAACCACTGCACGAACGTTCCGCCAGCGAAGAACACGAGGAGCACCACCCCGAGCACGAAGCTCGGGATGGCATAGCCAAGCAGCACGATGAACGTGGTGGCGGTATCGAACGCCGCGCCCGCCTTCACCGCTTTTGCGATGCCGAGCGGGACCGAAATCAGGTAGCTGAGAAGAAACGTCCATAGTCCCAGGCTGATGGACACCGGGAGCTTCTCCGCGATGAGCTGGGACACTCTCTTGTTGTGGAAGAAGCTGGTCCCCAGGTCGAAGCGCGCGAACTGCCCGATCATCTGCACGAAGCGCTCGTGCGCCGGCTTGTCGAACCCGTAAAGCTTCTTGATCTCCTCGATCTGCGCTGCGTCCACGCCCTGGCGACCGCGATAGCCGCCGAGCCCCGGGCCGCGCGCCGTTCCACCACCGCCTTCCATGCCGCCTTCGCGGCCTTCGAGCTGGTAGACGAGCTGCTCGACCGGCCCGCCGGGGACGAACTGGATGACGACGAAAGTGATGAGGAGGATTCCGAACAGCGTCGGGATCATGAGCAGCAGCCGCTTCAGGAGGTACGACCACATTCAGCGTTTCCTCCACCACGTGAAGACGACCCAGTCGTCGGCGGTGTAATAGTGCGGCTTCACCTCGGGCTGCTCGAATTTGCCCGCGCGGTATGCAACGCGGTGAGTGCTCGAATACCACTGCGGGATGACGTAGTGGCCATGGCGCAGAACGCGGTCGAGCGCGCGCAGCCGGGCGACGAGCTGCGGCCGCGTGGCGGCGGACAGCGCCAGGTTGACGATGGCGTCTACCGCCGGGTCGCGCACGCCGATCCAGTTGCTCGAGCCTTCGGTGTCGGCCGATTGCGAGCCCAGGAAGTCGAGCAGGTCGGCCCCTGGTGCCTCGTTGCCGGGAACGCGCAGCGTGAAGAGATCGAAGTCGAAAACGTTGAGCCGCTTCCGGTACAGGGCGAAGTCCACGCGGCGATAGTCGAGCCGGATGCCGAGCTTCGCGAGCGCCTGGATGTACGGCGTCATGACGCGCTCTTGGCCGCCGCTGTCCATGTACTCCAGTGTAAACGCCTCGCCCTGCGCATTGCGCAGCGCACCGTCGCGGTAGGTCCATCCGGCGGCGGCAAGAAGATCGCGCGCCTTCTGCAGGTTGCCGCGCAAGCTGCCGGGCGGATCGGTGGAAGGCGGCTGCGGCACTTCCTGGCTGAAGATTTTCTCGGATAATTTGTTTCTCAAAGGTTCGAGAACCTGGAGCTCGTCCGGCCCGGGCAGGCCCCTGGCCTCGAAATCGCTGTTGTTGAAATAGCCGCGGCAGCGGAGGTACGAGTTGTACATCAGCCGGCGGCTCATCCATTCGAAGTCGAAGGCGAGCGCAAGCGCCTCGCGCACCCGGACATCCTTGAACTTGTCGCGGCGCGTGTTGATGAGGAAGCCCTGGAAATCGCCGGCGTTGCTGAATGGCAGCTCGGCCTTGACGAGCTCGCCCGAGTCGAATTTCTTGCCGGTGTAGATGCGCGCCCATTCCCGTGCCGAGAACACCCGCAGGAAGTCGAACTCGCCCGCCTTGAAGGCTTCGGTCTGCGCCACGTTGTCGCGATAGATCTTGTAGGTGATGCGGTCGAAGTTGAACATGCCGCGGCGCACGCCCAGATCCCGCGCCCAGTAGTCCGCGTCGCGCTCGTAGGTGATATCGCGGCCGAAGTTCACGCGGCCGACCCGGTAGGGACCGCTGGCGATGGGAATGTCCATCACGACCTTGTCGAAGGGTTTTCCCGCTCCCCAGTCCCGGCTGAAAACGGCGAGCCCCCCGACGAGAAGCGGCAGCTCCGCGCTCGCCCGTGCAAAATCGAAGCGGACGGTGCGCGGCTCGACGACTACAGCGCGCTTCACATCGCCGTACACGACGCGGTATTGGGGGTTCGCTTCCTTGGTCATCAGGAGGTCGAAGCTGTGCTTGACGTCCGCCGCCATCACCGGCTTGCCGTCGTGGAAGCGCGCTTTCGGGTTGAGGCGGAAAGTCACCGAGAGCCCGTCCTGCGCGACCTCGATATCCTCGGCGAGGAGGCCATAGGCCGTGGTCGGCTCGTCGAGGGTCGGGGTGAGCAGCGTGTCGAATACGATAGCCAGCCCGGGCGGGGACGTGCCCTTGAGCGTGAACGGGTTGTATTTGTCGAAATTGGTGATGCGCAACGCGGCGACCAGCTCGAGCTCGCCGCCTTTCGGCGCGTTCGGGTTCACCCAGTCGAAGTGCGCGAACCCGGCCGGATACTTCACATCGCCGAACTGGGCATAGGCATGAGCCGCCGATGCCAGCGGGGTAAATGCTATTCCGAGAAGGAAAAGTGCGATTCTCACTGCTGTGCGCGGCCAGGCATCGAGGAAAGGAGCAGACGCGTGTAAGGATGCTTCGGGTCCGAGTAGATCTCGTCCGGGCCGGCGATCTCGACGATCTCGCCGTCCTTCATCACCATCACCTGGTCGGCCATGTAGCGGACCACCGCCAGGTCGTGCGAGATGAACAGGTAGCTCATTGCGTATTCGTCCTGCAGATCCTGCAGGAGGTTCAACAGCTGTGCCTGGACCGAGACGTCGAGCGCCGAGACCGACTCGTCGCAGATCAGGACCTCCGGGCGCAGGGTGAGCGCGCGGGCGATCGCGATCCTCTGGCGCTGGCCGCCGGAGAACTCGTGCGGGTACTTGGCGAACGAGTCCGCGGCGAGGCCCACCTTGTCGAGCAGCTCCAGGCTGAGCGCGCGCCGCCCGGCCTCGCCGCTGCCGACGCCGTGGATCTGCATCGGCTCCATCAGGATCTGGCCCACCGTGAAGCGCGGATTGAGCGAGGCGTACGGATTCTGGAACACGATCTGGATGCGCCGCTTGTAGGAGTACGCCGCCTTCGGCGGCAGCGGCAGCAGGTCCCTGCCCTCGAACAGCACTGCGCCGCCGGAAGCCTTGTGCAGCCGCATGAGCAGCAGGCCGACCGTGGTCTTGCCGGACCCGGATTCGCCGACCACCCCGAGCGTCTTGCCCTTGGCCACCTTGAACGAAGCGCCCTTCACGGCCTTCAGCTCGCGCTTCCCGAAGAGCCCCTCGCGGAAGTAGAAGCTTTTCGCGAGCCCGCGCGCCTCGAGGATGATCGGCTCGTCGCCGCGCAGGCCACGCTTGCGCTCGCCGGGTTTGGGCCCTGTTCCTCCCATGAAGTCATCGATGACCGGCAGGCGCTGCGGCCGGCGATCGAGAGGTGGGCGGCAGGCAAGCAGCGCCCGAGTATAGGGGTCCTGGGGGGCGGCAAAAATCTTCTCGACGCTGCCCTGCTCGCGGATCTCACCGTCGCGCATCACCACCACTTGATCGGCGATCTCGCCTACGAGCGACAGGTCGTGCGTGATGAACAGCACCGACATCCGGCGCCGCGCCTGAAGGCCGGCGATCAGCTCCAGGATCTGCCTCTGTACGGTCACGTCCAGGGCGGTGGTTGGCTCGTCGGCGATGAGCAGCTTCGGCTCGCAGGCGATCGCCATGGCGATCATGACGCGCTGCTGCTCGCCTCCGGAGAGCTGGAACGGGTAGGCGCCGAGCCTGGCCTGCGGCTCGGCCAGGCCGACCTCGCCGAGCAGCTGGAGCGCGCGCGGCCGCGCCTGCGACGCGGGCAGGGCGCGGTGCTGCTTCAGCGCCTCCGCGATCTGGAATCCCACCGTGAACACCGGGTTGAGCGAGCTCATCGGCTCCTGGAAGATCATCGAGATCTCGGCGCCGCGCAGCGCCCGCAGCTCGCGGCCGGGGAGCCCGAGCAGATTGCGCCCGAGGTAATCGATGCGGCTCGCAGGGTGCAGGCGTGCGTTCTCGCGCGGCAGCAGGCCCATGATGGCGAGCGCAGTCACCGATTTGCCGCTGCCCGATTCGCCGACCAGCGCGACGGTGCTGCGCTCGGCGATGTCGAAGCTGATGCCCTTGACGGCGCGCAGCGTCGTCGATTCGTCGATGCGGAAGTCGACCGCCAGGTCGCGCACGCTGAGCAGGCTCATTTCAGCCTTGGATCCAGCGCGTCGCGCAGCGCATCGGTGAGCAGGCTGAAGGCGGTTACCAGCACCGCCATGGCGAAGGTCGCCGCGGCGATCTGCCACCATTTGCCGAGGATCAGCTCGCTTTGCGCCTCGGCGAGCATGCTGCCCCAGGACACGGTGTCGACGCCGACGCCGAAGCCGAGGAAGCTCAGGATCACCTCGGACTTGATGAACAGCACGACGTGCAGCGACAGCTGCACCAGCACCACGTGGCTCACGTTCGGAAGGATGTGGACGAACATGCGGCGCCCGTCAGATGCGCCGATCGCGTCCGCCGCGAGTACGTACTCGCGCACTTTGTGCTTCATGTACTCGGCGCGGATCAGCCGGAAAATTCCCGTCCAGCCGGTGAGCCCGAGGATCAGGATCACCGTCAGCACGCCCTTCTGGTTGACCACCGCCGCGACGGAGAGCACGAGCAGCAGGTACGGAATCGAGGTGAATACGCTGTAGAGCCAGTTGAAGAGATCGTCGATCCACCCGCCCTGATAGCCGGCGAGCGCGCCGAACAGGGTGCCGAGGAAAGCGGCGAGCGCGGCGGCGACCAGCCCCACGAACAGCGAAGTCTCGGTCCCTTTTACCGCCTTCTTCAGGACGTCGCGGCCCCATTTGTCGGCGCCGAACGCCAGGGTGGCGGCGCGCGTCTCGGTCGCAGATGCGCCCGCCAGCTCTCTTGCGATCTCGGCGAGGTCGTCGGCGAGCGGATCGGGGATGCCGTAGTCCTCGCGCGCGCCCGGCGGCGCCGTCTCGGCCACGGCCGCCGGCGCGGCGCGCGGCGCCTCCGGCCCGAGGAAGGTTGGCGGCGCGTAGGTCACGGCCACTTCCTCCGACCAGTCGCGCACGATCCAGCCTGCCGCGGAGGCGGCCATCACCGCCCCATAGATGAGGACCACCACCAGGCAGGCGAGGCCGAGGCGGTCGCGCTCAAACCTGCGCCAGGCAAGCAGCCAGACCCCCGGCGATGCCTTCACTTGAGCTGCACGCGCGGGTCGATCGCCTTGTACAGCAGATCGGCGGCGAGGTTGACGATCATGGTGGCGGCGGCGACGTAGATGGTCACCGCCTTGATGATCGGAAAGTCGCTGCGCTCGACGGCGAGGATCACCTCGCGCCCGATGCCCGGGATGCCGAAGAAGCGCTCGATGAGGAAGGCGCCGGCCAGCAGCCCCGGAAGCTGCAGCAGGATATTGGTGACGATCGGAATCGCCGCGTTGCGCAGCACGTGCACCCACATCACGCGGTGCTCGCTCAGGCCCTTGGCGCGCGCCGTGCGCACGTAGTCCTGGTTGATCTCGTCGAGAAAGAAGCTGCGATAGAGGCGGATGTCCGGGGCAAGCGAAACCGCGACGCCGACGATGATCGCGAGCAAGCTGTAGCGCAGCAGGTTCTCGGCGAAGCTGACGCCCCAGCCCTGCACCGGGAACCAGCCGAGCTGGTAGGCGAGCACGTACTGGAAAACGAGGATGTACACCAGGATGCTGATCGACTGCCCGACTGTGCAGCCGATCATGATCGCGCGGTCGGTGAGCGAGCCGCGCACGTACGCGACCAGCATCGCCGCCGCCATCGCAAGCAGCGTGCTGATCGCGAGTAGCGGCACGAGCACCGTCAGCGACGGGCCGAGCCGCGTGGCGAAGATCTCCGACACGCGCTCGTTGGTCGACCAGCTCGCCCCGAAATCGCCGCTCGCGACCTGCTTGATGAAGATCCATAGCTGGACCGCATAGGGCTGGTCCACGCCCAGCTGGCGGCGGATGTTCTCGATCTGCGCAGGGTTGGAGATCTTGCCCGCCAGCAGGTAGGCCGGATCGCCGCCGACAAAGTTGAACAGGAAAAACACCAGCAGCACCACGCCGAGCAGCGTCGGGACGAACTGCCACAGGCGCCGTACTACGTACGCTAACAAGGCTTCAGTCCCCTGGTCTCGGCGCGAGATCGAGATACAGCCATTCGGCGTGCAGCACCGGGTGCTTGGTGAAGCCCACCACCTGCGGCTGCTGCAGCGCGTTGCGGATGCGGCTGTCGGCGAGCAGCCACACCGTGTCCACTTCCATTCGGCGGGTCATCTCGTGGTACAGGCGGTCGCGCTCCGGCCCGTCGGCGAGCCGCCGCGACTTCTCGTAGCGCCGGTCGAATTCCTTCGAGCGGTAGCAGGCGTTGTTGCTCTCGTTGATGTTCCGACCGTACAAGAGCTGCATGAAGTTGTCGCCGTCTGGATAGTCGGCGATCCAGGCCGCCATGCGCGTCATGAGGCGGCACTGCTTCTCGAGCTTGAGCAGCTCCGGGAAGCGCTCTTTCTGGATCTCGAGCCGCACGCCGATCGAATCGAGCGAGCGCTTGAGCAGCTCGTCGAACTGCCGGTCGCGCTCGGTGGGCGTCGAGGCGTTGCGGATGACGAGCGGCGCGCCATCGGGCTGCCTGCGGTAGCCGTCCGGGCCCTTGCGGTAGCCGAACTTCTCGAGCAGCGCATTCGCGGCGCGCGGATCGTAGGGAATGAGGCTGCGGTAGCCCGGATCGTGGCCGGCGACCCCCGGCGGCACCGGGTACTCGGCGCGCACCGCCTGGCCCTTGCGGATGATGCGGATCTGGTCGTCGACCTTGTAGGACATCGCGATCGCGCGCCGCAGCGCGATTCTCTCCTTGCCGAAGCCGCCGACCGGGTTGGGCGAGTTGCCGATGCGCTCCTGCATGTTGAAGTACAGGTAGGTGATCTCGGGATCGACGGTGCGGTCGAGCTGGATGCCGCGGCGCACGAACTCGGGCCTGAGCTTGCCGTCGTCGGTCATGTAGGTCGGCGCCACGTCCCACAGCTGGTATTCGATGTCGGTCTCGCTGCGCTGGAACGCGAGCCAGCGGCTCTGCGTCTCCTCCATGATGCTGACCTCCACCCCGTCGAGCCGCGGCAGCCTTTTGCCCTGCATCTGCGCGGCGATCTCGCGCTGCCGCGGATCGTCTCCCGGCGCGAAGTCCCACAGCTTGCCGCGATAGCCGGGGTTGGCCGCGAGCACGATCTTCGACGAGCGCGTGTAGCGCTTGAGCAGGAACGGCCCGCTGCCCACCGGATGCGAGGGCGATTCGTCGCCGTACGCTTCGACCGCCTCGCGCGCGACCGCGCCGGTGAGGGGAAACGCGAGCACGTACGAGAAGTTCAGGTCCGGCTGCTTCAGCCGGATGACGAGCGTGTGGCGATCCGGCGTCTGCAGGCCCGCCACCGGCGCGTCGTAGTCGAAGCTTCCGCTCGCCTTCGCCTGCTCGGCGAGCTCGTCGAGGCCGACGATCTTCCCGGTGAAGAGAAAGGCGTAGGGGGAGCGGTGCCTGGGATCGTAAAAGCGCCTGAACGAATACGCGTAATCGAGCGCCGTCAGCTCGCGCTTCCTGCCCTTGAACGCCGGATCGTCGGCGAAATAGATGCCCTTCCGAATCCTGAAGACGTAGGTGCGGCCGTCGGCTGAAATCTCGGGCGGGGATTCGGCGGCGTTGGCGACGAGCTTCGCGGGCCGCGCCAGGTAATCGTAGGTGAGCAGGGTGTCGAAGATGGCCTCGATGATCGTCCCGGAGTAATAGTCGTGCACCTTCACCGGATCGAATCCGGTCTCCGCGACCTGGAAGGTGATGCGCAGGATCTTCTCGCCGTTGGCCGCGTGCGCCGCCGCGCAGAAAAGGAAAATGAAGAGAAGGCGGTTCTTCATGCGGCGGAAAGTATAATCGGTTGATGGGCTTGCTTTCCGGCAGGAAGATCCTGGTCACCGGCCTGCTTTCCAACCGCTCGATCGCCTACGGCATCGCCAAGGCGGCGCGGCGCGAAGGCGCCGAGCTCGCGCTCACCTATCAGAACGAGCGCTTCAAGGACCGCGTCGCCGAGATGGCGCGCGAGTTCGGCTCCGACATCGCCCTGCCCTGCGAGGTGACGAGCGACGCTGAAATAAGCGGCTTGTTTCAAGAACTGAAAAAACACTGGGACGGCCTGGACGGCCTGGTGCACGCCATCGCCTTCGCGCCGCGCGAAGCGATCGCCGGCGACTTCCTGGAGGGCATCACGCGCGAAGCGTTCGCGCAGGCGCACGACATCTCGGTGTACAGCTTCGCGGCGCTCGCCAAGGGCGCGCTGCCGATGATGCGCGGGCGAAGGGCGTCGCTTCTCACGCTGACCTATCTCGGCGCGGAGCGCGTCGTGCCGAACTACAACACCATGGGCCTCGCCAAGGCGAGCCTCGAGGCTTCGGTGCGATACCTGGCGGCGAGCCTCGGCCCGCAGGGCATCCGCGTCAACGGCATTTCCGCCGGGCCGATCAAGACGCTCGCCGCGGCGGGCATCGGCGGCTTCGGCAAGATGCTCAAGTTCGTCGAGGAGCATTCCCCGCTGCGCCGCAATGTGACCACCGAGGACGTCGGCAACGCCGCCGCGTTCCTGCTGTCCGACCTGGCTGCCGCGATTACCGGCGAAATCCTCCACGTCGACGCCGGGTTCAGCCACGTGGTGGCCGGGATCGCCGGCGGCGCTACTTCTTCTCCAGATTAGCGTTGCTGACCTCGATCTCGGCGCGAGAGCGCAGGCTCGAGACGTAGGCGTCGTACTGGGCCGCGCCGAACAGCTGGCCCGCGCGGCCGGCGTCCGCGGCCTGCTGCTCCGCCGGCCTCGCCTCGGCCTCGATCACCTTCGAGATGCGGACCAGCAGGTAGCCCGTCTCCGGCACCGGCATGCCGAGATAGGCCGGCAGCTTGGAAACGTCCACCGCCACGATCCGCCGCAATACTTCCGCCGACAGCCCCTGCGCGTCGCGCCGCGACACCGTGCGCGACGCGCTCCACTTGACGCCGGCGTCGCCGCCCTTGCGCAGCTGCTCGAGCTTGGCTGCGCCGTCCTTCTCGGCGAGCGCCGCCGCTTCGCGCCGCCGCAGCAGGTCGGTGATCTCGCCCTTCACCTGGTCGAAGCCGCGCTGCGCGGCCGGCTGGTGCTCGACGACGCGCGCGGCCACCAGCGTGCTGGGCCCGACCTCGATGGCGTCGGTGTTGCGCTTGTTCTTGATCGAATCCTGCGAGAACAGGGCCGCCAGCAGCTTCGGGTTGTCGAGCGCGCCGAGCTCCTGGCTGGCCGACTTGGCGATCCAGCCGGTGCTCTGCACCGGCAGCTTGAAGCGCTCGGCGGCCGGCTGCAGGCTGTCGGGCTGCTCGTAGACCAGGTTGGTGAAGTTCTCCGCGGCCTCGGCGAATCTGCGCGCGCCCTTCTGCCTCGCCAGCTCGCCGCTCAGCTCCTTGCGCACCTCCTCGAGCGAGCGCGACTTGCCGGACTGGATGCCGGTCAGGCGCACGACGTGGTAGCCGAACTCGCTGTGCACGATCTGCAGGTCATTCTGCTTGAGCTTGAACACCGCGTCATCGAAGGGCTTCACCATCATGCCGCGGCCGAACCAGCCTAGGTCCCCGCCCTTCGCCGCCGATCCGGGGTCCTGCGAGTGCTTCTTTGCCAGCTCGGCGAAGCGCCCCGGGGATTCTTTCAGCTCGGCGAGCAGCTTGTCCGCCTCTTCCCTGGACTTCACCAGGATGTGGCTGGCGCGGCGCTGCTCATCGACGCGGTACTGGGCGGCGCGCGCTTCATAGGCGCTCTTGAGCTCCGCCTCGGTGACCGGCTCCCGCCCGGCAAGCAGCTCCGCCGAGAGCACGACGTACTCGGCGCGCACGCGCTCCGGGGTGCGGAAATCCGCCTGGTTAGCGTCGTAATGGGCCTTCGCCTTCGCCTCGTCGATCTTGGCCTCGGGAAGGAACTGCTGCGCCAGGATGCGCGCGTCGGCCACCTCGCGCTTCTGCGACTCGAGGGCCGACAGGCGCTGGGCCACGGCGCGGGGCGCGATCGCCGAGTCTCCGACCGCGCGCGCGAGCTGCTGCAGCGACAGGTCGTAGCGCAGCCGGGACTCGAACTGCGCCGGCGACATCGGCGGGTTCTGCGAGCGCAGCACCAGCTCGTAGCTCGACTTGGAGAACTGGCCGCGGTCCTGGAAGGCGGGAATCGAGCGGATCGTGTCGCGCAGCGTCTCGTCGGTCACGATCAGGTTGCTTTTGAGCGCCGCCGACGCGACCAGGCGCTGAGCGATCAGCGTGTCCAGCAGCGTGCGCCGCGACTCCGGCGTATCGAGCGCGGCCGGGTCGATGGCGCGCCCGAACATCTGGCGGATCTGGTCCTGCTGGCGGCGCAGCTCGTCCGTGAACTCGCGCTGCGAGATCTTCATGCCGTTGACCGAGGCCACGGCGTCGCCCGCGCCGCGAAAGCGCGTGTAGGACTCGATGCCCCAGGTGGCGAAGGTAAGCGCGATCAACCCGAGGAAGACCTGGATTACGCGCTTGTATTTGGTGACTAGATCGAACATTGTCGTTGATTCATTTTCCATAGGAACGGCCGCAATGCAAGCTCGAAGGACGTCATGGCCTTAACCCAGTCCGGCAACCACGAGGACTAGCGTGCGAGGATCGTTCGGTAGCGGTCGAAAACCGTATTTCCGATAAAACGCTGCAGCTTGATCGTCCTTGGCGTCGACGAAGAGCGCATGAACCCCTACGTGCTCAAGCACGAGCTTTGCGCGTTTGATCGCGTCCACAAGCAGCAGCTCCCCCAAACGCTGGCCCTGCATGGATCGGTCTACTGCGAGTCGGCCGAGCCGGATACCAGGCACACGGCGAGGCAGCTTCTTTGCGAGATCCTCGGGCAAGTCTTGCGCAACGACCTCGCAGACCGTTAATGCATAGAACCCAAGTATGCGGGCAGGGGCGTCGTCTGTGACGGCAACGAAGGTCTTGGATATCCCCTTGTTTTGGTGCTGCTGCGCGGTCTGGCGCAGCCAAACGTCAAGCTGCGCGCTTCCGCTCTCGAACGCGCCCCGGTTGTGGCGTCCAGTCAAAGGTTGAATGCTCAGCATCCAGCGTCCTCTTCTTGTAAGCCTGGAACGCCTTGCGGAGCCTTGTATTGGGCGCCGGCGGCTTTTCCAGCAAATTTAGTAAGAACGCCGCATCGACGCCGGACAAATGGACCACCTTATCGCGCTCAATTACACGCCGCGCCTCGCTAAGCGCAGCCTGCACGACAAACTGATTCAAAGTCGCCCCAAGCAGCTCAGCCGCTTGCTCGAGGGTGTCCTGTACGTCTTGCGGCACCCTGGCCGTAATTCGGCCTCGTTCCTGATTCGTAAGCGTCATAGCGTTTGGAGTGGCTTGTTTGGGTCGTGGAACACAATATTAGCATACTGGTGTCAAATTGTCACCATTGGACCAATGGCCGAATCTGGAGTTCATGGCAGTGAATGCGGCGCGCCAGGTGCTGAGCGCCGAGACGAGTTGGCGGAGCGGACGGGACTCGAACCCGCGACCCCCGGCGTGACAGGCCGGTATTCTAACCAACTGAACTACCGCTCCTCTAAGCGGCCCAACTGGACCGCGCATCATATTTGGTGGGTGCTGAGAGGGTCGAACTCCCGACATCTGCCTTGTAAGGGCAGCGCTCTACCGCTGAGCTAAGCACCCTCGGACGCACCCCAAAAAAGGGCGCTCAGTTTATCGCGTCCTTCAGCGCCTTTCCAGCGCGGAAGCTCGGCAGGCGCGCGGGTCCGTGGGCGGGACGGCCTACGCTGGCGTTGAACAGTGATCGACCTGGTGTCATACGTGGACACTAAGTTCTGCATTACGCCGGGTGGATCTGGCAGCCAGGCTCAGGCTGGATTCTGCGGACCGTCTCAGCGAGGGTGCGGGGCACCCGGCACCATGTCGAGCGCCGTGAGGTGGCGCCTCCGGGGCGGGCCGGTGCGGGCTGCCGGCCCGCCCCGGCCTGCACTAATCCAAACGGCTTAATCCAAACGGCTCAAACGGCGCCGTATACGCGCGTAACGCGCGTCGCATCTGATGACGGGGTTCATCCCAGCCTAAGGAGGCAAAATGCGTAGTAACGCGGATTCTTTCCTGCGCACCGCCACCGGTGCCGCCATGCTCGTGGCCAGCCTGCTGGCGTGGCCCGTAACCGGCGCGGCGCAGCTCGGGGCCCTGCCCCTTCCGATAGGGGGCGGCGGCACGACGCAAACGGTCACCGGGATCGCGAGCGCGGTGCAAGCCACCACCGGTCTCGGAACGATCACGACCCTTGCGAGCACCGGAACGCTCTCCGGTCTCACCGACGCGCGGCAAGCCTCGCAGCTCATGGGCAGCGTCCCGGCGCTGCTCAGCGCGGGAACGCTTCACGCGACCGCGATCGGTTTGTCCGACCGGGTTGCTTCGCAAGCTTCGCTCGGCAGCCTGGTCCTTGGCATCGGCTCGACCAGCATCAGCGCCGATGCAGTATTGGCTCAAGCCGAGGCGGCTGCGGGCAGCGCAACCGGCAGCTCGGTTCTCGGCAATCTCACGCTCGACGGCGTGCCCATTGACGTGAGCGGCGCTCCGAACCAGACGATCTCCCTTCCGGGGGGCCGGCTCGTGATCAACGAGCAGACGGCCACCGCTGGCGGCATCGTCGTGAACGCCCTGCATCTTGTCGTCGACGGTGTCGCAGACGTGGTCCTCGGGTCCGCCACCGCGGCCGTCCAGTAACGGAGGAATGATCATGCGTGCAATTTGGACACGACTTGCGCCCGGGATCGCGGCGCTCGCCCTCGCGCTTGCAAGCGGCGCGGCAAATGCTGTCTGCGACTTCCTGACCGGCGGCGGATTCATCGTCAATCCCACGACATCGAACGGCGCCAAGGCGAATTTCGGCGTCGGCGGCGGCTGCAAGGACGGCACGCCGACCTGGGGGCACCTGGAGTACATCGACCACGGCAGCGGCCTGAACGTCCACGGGACGAGCATCACGGCCTACATAGACCAGGGATCGAACACCGACTCCAAAGGCCGGCTGATCGGCGCTCGCGGCATCTGCGGCAAAGCGAGGACGAACCTCCCACCACCCAACGACAACGTCGATTTCGTCGTGCTGGCCAGGGATGCCGGCGAGCCGGGCGTCAATGACGAGTTCGACATCCGGCTGGTACAGAACGGCCGGATCGTCTACTCGACCGAGTTCTTCAACTTCAAGCACAAGCTGAACGACGGCAACGGCGGCGGCGGCAACATCCAGCTCCACGGGCCGACCACGGGAAACTTCAGCGACCTGAACCCGAGCTCGTGCCCCGCCCAATTCCCGGGCGCCGCCTAAAGCCGACTAAGGCAAAAAAAAGCACGCTAGTTTATGGCGCCCTTCAGCGCCTTTCCAGCGCGGAGCTTCGGCAGGCGCGCCGCCTTGATGTCGAGCGCCGTGACGCGTTTGTCTCATCGTCCAGGCGCTTGAAAGGTGGCGCCTCCGGGGATTACTATCGCCCCCGCAATCTAAACGACTTTCATTTCAGACTAAGGGGGCAGAATGCGTAACGCGGACTCTTTCCTGCGGACCGCCACCGGTGCCGCCATGCTCGTGGCCAGCCTGCTGGCGTGGCCCATAACCGGCGCAGCGCAGCTCGGGGGCCTGCCCCCGCCCCTGCCCCTGCCGATAGGAGGCGGCGGCGCGACGCAAACGGTCAACGGGATCGCAAGCGCGGTGCAAGCCACCACCGGTCTCGGAACGATCACGACCCTTGCGAGCACCGGAACGCTCTCCGGTCTCACCGACGCGCGGCAAGCCTCGCAGCTCATGGGCAGCGTCCCGGCGCTGCTCAGCGCGGAAACGCTTCACGCGACCGCGATCGGCCTGTCCGACCGGGTCGCGTCGCAAGCTTCGCTCGGCAACCTGGTCCTTGGCGTCGGCGCGATCAGCATCAGCGCCGATGCAGTATTGGCTCAAGCCCAGGCGGCTGCGGGCAGCGCAACCGGCAGCTCGGTTCTGGGCAATCTCACGCCCCCCGGAAGGGAGATCGACGTGAGCGGCGCTCCGAACCAGACGATCTCCCTTCCGGGGGGCCGGCTCGTGATCAACGAGCAGACGGCCACCGCGGGCGGCATCGTCGTGAACGCCCTGCATCTTGTCGTCGACGGTATCGCAGACGTGGTCCTCGGGTCCGCCACTGCGGCCCTTCAGTAACGGAGGAATGATCATGCGTGCAATTTGGACACGTCTTGCGCCCGGCATCGCGGCGCTCGCGCTTGCAAGCGGCGCGGCAAATGCTGACTGCGACTTCCTGACCGGCGGTGGATTCATCATCAATCCCACGACTTTGAACGGTGCCAAGGCGAATTTCGGCGTCGGCGGCGGCTGCAAGGACGGCACGCCGACCTGGGGGCACCTGGAGTACATCGACCACGGCATCGGCCTGAACGTCCACGCGACGAGCATCACGGGTTACAACGAGCAGTTCACTACTACCGACTCCCGAGGCCGGCGGTTCGGCAGCCGTTTCATCTGCGGCACCGCGAGGACGAACCTCCCATCACCCAACGACAACGTCAATTTCATCGTGCGGGCCAATGACACCGGCGAGCCGGGCACCACTGACGAGTTCGACATCCAGCTGTCGCTGTCACCGGGAGGGTTCCCTTTCTACACGACCAACTTCTTCTTCTTGGGCCCCCCCCACCAGCTGAACGACGGCAACGGCGGCGGCGGTAATATCCAACTCCACGGGCCGACCGCGGGGAACTTCGACCCCACGTGCACTAACATCGGCGCCTGAAAACCGACTAAGGCAAGGACGCTAGTTGATGGCGTCCTTCAGCGCCTTTCCAGCGCGGAACTTCGGCACGCGCGCCGCCTTGATGTCGAGCGGCTCGCCGGTGCGCGGGTTGCGGCCGGTGCGGGCGGCGCGCTTGGCGGCGTAGAACGTGCCGAAGCCCACCAGGGTCACCATCTCGTCCTTCCGCAGGCTGGATTTCACGGCGCCGACGAGGGCGTCGAGCGAGCGCTCGGCGGCGGACTTCGAAATCTCCGCCGCCTGCGCGATCTGCTCAATCAGATCGGCCTTGTTCATGGGACGGCGTCCTAATGCGTGGTGGCGGCGCCTGGCTGGTCGTCAGGCTTGGGCGCAATCGGCGCCGAATCGTCGACCTCGGGCAGCGGCTGGGGCGAGCGCTCGAGCGCGATCTCTAATACTTTGTCGATCCATTTCACCGGGATGATCTCGAGCCTGTTCTTGATGTTGTCCGGGATCTCGACCAGGTCTTTCACGTTCTCCTCGGGAATCAGCACCGTCTTGATGCCGCCGCGGTGCGCCGCGAGCAGCTTCTCCTTGAGGCCGCCGATCTGCAGCACCTCGCCGCGCAGCGTGATCTCCCCGGTCATGGCGACGTCGGCGCGCACCGGGATGCCGGACAGGATCGACACCATCGAGGTGGCGATGCCGATGCCGGCGCTCGGTCCGTCCTTCGGGGTCGCGCCCTCCGGCAGGTGGATGTGGATGTCGTTCTTCTGGTAGAAGTCTTCCTTCACGCCGAGCTTGCGTGAGCGCGCCCGCACCACCGACAGCGCGGCGTGGATCGACTCCTGCATCACTTCGCCCAGCTTGCCGGTGGTGATGGTCTTGCCCTTGCCGGGCATGGTCACCGCCTCGATGGTCAGCAGCTCGCCGCCGACCTCGGTCCAGGCGAGGCCCGTAACCTGGCCGACCTGATTCCGCTTTTCCGCCATGCCGAAGCTGTACTTGCGCACGCCGAGGAACTTGTCGAGATTCTTCGGCGACACCGTGATGCGATGCGCCTTCTCGTCGCCGGCCTGCTTCTCGGTGAGCAGCTGCTTCACCGCCTTGCGGCAGATCTTGGACAGCTCGCGCTCCAGCGCCCGCACGCCCGCCTCGCGGGTGAAGTAGCGCACGATGTCGCGGATCGCGATCTCGGACACCGACAGCTCGCCGTCCTTGAGCCCGGCGTTCTTCATCTGCTTGGGCAGCAGGTACTTGGTGCCGATGTTCATCTTCTCGTCCTCGGTGTAGCCCGAGAGGCGGATCACTTCCATGCGGTCGAGCAGCGCCGGCGGCACGTTCAGGGTATTCGCGGTGGCGACGAACATCACCTCCGACAGGTCGTACTCGACCTCGATGTAGTGGTCGACGAAAGTGTGGTTCTGCTCGGGGTCGAGGACCTCCAGCAGCGCCGACGAGGGATCGCCGCGCCAGTCCATGCCCATCTTGTCGACCTCGTCGAGCAGGAACAACGGGTTCTTCACCCCGACCTTGGACATGTTCTGCAGGATCTTGCCGGGCATCGAGCCGATATACGTGCGGCGGTGGCCGCGGATCTCGGCCTCGTCGCGCACGCCGCCGAGCGACATGCGCACGAACTTGCGGTTGGTCGCCCTGGCGATCGACTGGCCGAGCGAGGTCTTGCCCACGCCCGGCGCGCCCACCAGGCACAGGATCGGCGCCTTCATCTTGTCGACGCGCGTCTGCACCGCGAGGTACTCGACGATGCGCTCCTTCACCTTCTCGAGGCCGTAGTGGTCCTTGTCGAGGATCTCCTGCGCGTGCTTGATGTCCTTCGAGATCTTGGACTTCTTCTTCCAGGGCAGGTTGACGATGGTGTCGATGTAGTTGCGCACCACCGTGGCTTCGGCCGACATCGGCGACATCAGCTTCAGCTTCTTCAGCTCGGACTCGGCCTTCTTGCGCGCGTCCTTGGGCATGTGCGCGCGGCGGATGCGCTTTTCCATCTCCTCCAGATCCGCGCCCTCCTCGCCTTCGCCGAGCTCCTTCTGGATCGCCTTCACCTGCTCGTTCAGGTAGTACTCGCGCTGGCTCTTCTCCATCTGGCGCTTTACGCGCCCGCGGATGCGCTTCTCGACCTGCAGGATGTCGATCTCGGTCTCGAGCTGCGACAGCAGGTGCTCGAGCCGCTGGCGCACGTCGGACATCTCCAGCACCTGCTGCTTCTGCTCGAGCTTGAGCGGCAGGTGCGCGGCCACCGTGTCGGCGAGGCGGCCGGCCTCGTCGATTCCCGACAGCGAGGTCAGGATCTCGGGCGGAATCTTCTTGTTCAGCTTCACGTACTGGTCGAACGCGGACAGCAAGGCGCGGCGCAGCGCCTCGACCTCGGGCGCCGGCGTGGCGTCGAGCGGCACCGGTACCGCTTCCGCCACCCAGTGCGTGCGCACGTCGACCACTTCGCGGATTTGCGCGCGCGTGCCACCCTCGACCAGCACTTTCACCGTGCCGTCGGGCAGCTTCAGCATCTGCAGGATGTTCGACACGCAGCCGATCGCGTACATGTCCTGCGGGGCGGGATCGTCCTTGGCGGCCGACTTCTGCGCCACCAGCAGGATCGATTTCCCTGCTTCCATCGCGATCTCCATCGCCTTGATGGATTTCGGCCGCCCCACGAACAGCGGGATCACCATGTGCGGGAATACCACTACGTCGCGCAAGGGAAGCAGCGGGTACTGGACGATTTCAGTCGGGGAAGCCGGTTCGGACATTTAGATTGACCTCATGATCCGGTTGGACGCCTGCTCCAGATGCGGGTTCCCCCAGAAAAATCAATGGGCAAAGCCTACACGCATGGCGCGCCTACCGCAATGCGGAAACCGTCACGGAACTACAGCTTTATGGCGCCTTCAGCCGGTGCTGCCAGCCACCTTGTGCTGGTCGGAGTAGATGAGCAGCGGCTTGCCGTCGGCGGAGATCATCTGCTCGTCGACCACCACCTTGCTCACGTTCTCCAGCGTCGGCAGCTCGTACATCGTGTCGAGCAGGACCTGCTCCAGGATCGAGCGCAGGCCCCGCGCGCCGGTCTTGCGCGCGAGAGCGCGCTTGGCGACCGCCCCGAGGGCCGGCGTGCGCACTTCCAGCTCGACGCCTTCCATCAGGAACAGCCTCTGGTACTGCTTGATGAGCGCGTTTTTCGGCTCGGTGAGGATCTGGATCAGCGCGTGCTCGTCGAGCTCCTCGAGCGTGGCGAGCACCGGCAGCCGGCCGACGAACTCCGGGATGAGCCCGTACTTGATCAGGTCTTCCGGCTCGACGTTCTTCAGCAGATCGTAAGTCGCCTTGGAGTTCTTGGGGCTCTTGATCTCGGCGCCGAAGCCGATCCCGGTCTTTTCGGTGCGGTTGCGCACGATCTTCTCGAGGCCGTCGAAGGCGCCGCCGCAGACGAACAGGATGTTGGTGGTATCGACCTGGACGAAGTCCTGGTTCGGATGCTTGCGGCCGCCCTGCGGGGGCACCGAGGCGATGGTGCCCTCGACCAGCTTCAGCAGCGCCTGCTGCACGCCCTCGCCCGACACGTCCCGGGTAATCGAGGGGTTGTCCGACTTGCGCGAGATCTTGTCGATCTCGTCGATGTAGACGATGCCGCGCTTCGCCTTGTCGACGTCGTAGTCGCAGTTCTGCAGCAGCTTCTGGATGATGTTCTCGACGTCCTCGCCGACGTAGCCCGCTTCGGTCAGCGTGGTTGCATCCGCGATCACAAAGGGAACATTCAATAATCTTGCCAAAGTCTGGGCGAGAAGCGTCTTCCCGGATCCCGTCGGACCGATGAGCAGGATGTTGGACTTCGCCAGCTCCACCTCGTCGTTCTTCGACAGGTGCTTGAGCCGCTTGTAGTGGTTGTAGACCGCGACCGAGAGGATCTTCTTGGCCGTGTCCTGCCCGATCACGTACTGATCGAGGATCTGCCGGATTTCGCGGGGGGTCGGCAGGTCGGACTTGGCGCCCTTGCCGCCCTTGTCGGTGGCCGTCTCCTCGCGAATGATGTCGTTGCACAGCTCGATGCACTCGTCGCAGATGAACACCGAGGGGCCGGCGATGAGCTTGCGCACCTCGTGCTGGCTCTTCCCGCAGAAGGAGCAGTAGAGGAGCTTTTCGCCCGAGGAGCTCTTTTCCGACATGGACTTAGGTGTTCTCCCTGCCTTTTAGGTGTTTTCCCTAGAGACCAGCACCTTGTCGACAATGCCGTACTTTACCGCGTCCTGGGCTCCCATGAAAAAGTCGCGTTCCGTGTCGTGCTGGATGACCTCGATCGACTGCTTGCTGTGCTTCGCGAGGATCTCGTTCAGCCGCTGGCGCAGGTACAGGATCTCCTTGGCGTGGATTTCGACGTCCGAGGCCTGCCCCTGGAAGCCGCCCATCGGCTGGTGGATCATGACGCGCGAGTTGGGCAGGCAGAAGCGCTTGCCGGCATCGCCGGCGGCGAGGAGCAGCGCGCCCATGCTGGCCGCCTGCCCCACGCACAGCGTGCTCACGTCGGGCTTGATGAACTGCATGGTGTCGTAGATCGCGAGGCCGGCGGAAACCGAGCCGCCCGGCGAGTTGATGTAGAAGAAGATGTCCTTGTCCGGGTTCTCGGACTCGAGGAACAGCAGCTGGGCGACGATCAGGTTGGCGGTGATCTCGGTCACCGGCCCGACCAGGAACACCACGCGCTCCTTCAGCAGCCTGGAATAGATGTCGTAGGCGCGCTCGCCGCGCCCCGACTGCTCGATGACCATCGGGATCAGCCCGAGGTCTTTCGTCTCCGCCGCCGAGCTTTCCCAGTTCATGCGCCGCTGCCCATCAGCTCGTCGAAGGAAACCTGCTGGTCCGCCACTTTCGCTTTCGACAACACCCATTTGACTACATTGGCTTCGAGGGCCACGCCCTCCATCTCCGACAAGCGTTGCGGCTGCATATAAAGCCATCTTACTACCTCGGCGGGACTCTCGTAGGACTGCGCCTCCTGCTCGATGATCGCCCGCACCTCGCCGGGCTTCGGCTGCAGGTTTTCGGCGCGCGCGAGCTCGGCGATGATCAGCCCGAGCGCCACGCGGCGCTTCGCCGCGCCCTCGAACGATGCCGGATTGAGCGGCAGCTGCTCGGGCTTCACGCCGCGCGCCTGCAGGTCGGCGGCCGCCCGCTCGACGAGCTGCTGCGTTTCCATCTCGACCAGCGACTTCGGCAGCTCCATGGGCGCGGCATCGAGCAGCGCCTGCAGCGCCTGGCCCTTGATGCGCGCATCGACGCGCTTTTTCACCTCGCGCTCGACGTTGGCGCGGATCTCGCCGCGCATCTTGGCGAGGTCGCCGTCGGCGACGCCGAGCTGCCTGGCGAACTCGGCGTCGAGCGCCGGCAGCTGCGGCTCATCGACGCTTTTGACTTTCATTTCAAACGAAGCTTCTTTTCCGGCAACGTCCTTACCGTGGTAGCTGTCGGGAAACCTGACCGCGAACGTCTTGCTCTCGCCCGGCGACATGCCGCGCGCGGCGGCCTCGAACTCCGGCAGCATGCGGCCTTCGCCGAGCGGAAAGACGAAGTTCTCGGCCTTGCCGCCGTCGAAGGCCTGGCCGGCGATGGTCCCCTCGAAATCGACCGTCAGGCGATCGCCGTCGCGCGCCGGACGGCTCGCCGGCACGAAGCGCGTGCGCTGCTTGCGCAGGATCTCGATGGTCCTGTCGACCGCCGCATCGTCGACCTCGACCTGCGGGCGCTCGATGCTCGCGGCGCCGAGGTCGCCGAGCTTCACCTCCGGATAGACCTCGAAGGTCGCGCTGAACTCGAGCGCCTTGTCGTCGGCGGCGGCTTTTTTCTCGATGCGCGGATAGCCGGCAACGCGCAGGTTGGCTTCCTTCACGACCTCGGTGAAAGCCTTTTGCACGGCGTCGCCGAGCACTTCCGAGCGCACCTGCGGCCCGTAAGTCTGCGCCACCAGCTTGAGCGGCACCTTGCCGGGGCGGAATCCGGGCATGCGCACGTCGCGCGCGAGCTTCTTCAGCCGCTCATCCACCTGCCGGTCGATTTCCTCGACCGGAACGCTCATCGATACGCGCCGCTCCAGCGCCCCCAACGACTCTACGTTCGCCGCCATTCAGCCGCTTCCCCGGTTGACCCGCCCGCCGCGGTTGGTGCGAAGGGAGGGACTCGAACCCTCATGCCTCGCGGCGTCGGCTCCTAAGGCCGGTGCGTCTACCAATTCCGCCACCTTCGCTGCCGTTTAACGACCCGAAAAGCGGGATAAAAACAACGTATTATACCCTCGCGTGTCGGTCGGCCATTACGAGAACTTCCCCGTCGCGTCGCTTCTGCTGCCGGCGGCGCTGCGCGAGCCGGTCGGCGCCATCTACCGCTTTGCGCGCGGCGCCGACGACATCGCCGATGAAGGCGACGACGCTCCGCAGGCACGCCTCGAAAAATTAAGAAGCTATCGAATGCAGCTCGAACCGCCCTCGGAGGTAGCCAGCCTCATCCGGCGGCACGATCTTCCCGTCGGGCTGTTCGAGGACCTGCTCGACGCATTCACTCAGGACGTCACGAAGAAGCGCTACGCCAGTTTTTCCGAGCTGCTCGACTACTGCCGGCGCTCCGCCAATCCGGTCGGCCGCCTGCTGCTGCATCTTTTCAAGCGCACCGCCGATTCGGATCTCGCCTGCTCGGACGCGATCTGCTCGGCGCTGCAGCTCGTCAATTTCTGGCAGGACGTGGAGATCGACTACGCGAGGGGCCGCATCTACCTGCCGCAGGACGAGATGGCGCGGCACCACGTGACCGAGCAGCATCTTCTGGAAAGGAGATGTGATGACTCCTGGCGTGCTCTGATGCGCTTCCAGGTCGATCGGTCAAGAACTCTTCTGCTTTCTGGTGAACCCCTCGGGCGCGCCCTGCCCGGCCGGGTCGGGCTCGAGATCCGCGCCACCATCCAGGGCGGCTTGCGCATCCTGCAGAAAATCGAGCATGTCGATTACGATGTTTTCCGTCGCCGCCCTGCACTGAGAGGCCTGGATTGGCCGCTTCTGCTCTGCAAAGCAGTATGACCCCGGACGAGTACTGCCAGCAGAAAGCGGCCGCGAGCGGCTCGAGCTTCTACTACTCGTTCCTGTTCCTCTCGCCGAAGCGGCGCCGCGCCATTACCGCGCTGTATGCTTTCTGCAGGGAAGTTGACGATGTGGTTGACGAAACGTCGGATCCGCAGGTAGCGGGCGCCAAGCTCGCGTGGTGGCGCGCCGAGATCGCCAATCTGGCCGCGGGCAAGGCGCAGCATCCGGTAAGCCTCGCGCTCGCGCCTTTCGTGGAGAAGTTCGATATCACTGCGCCGCGCCTCAACGAGATCATCGACGGGATGGAAATGGATCTCACGCAGACCCGCTATCTCGACTGGCGCGCGCTGGAGCATTACTGCTACCACGTCGCGGGCGTCGTCGGCCTGCTCGCCGCCGGCATCTTCGGCTATCGCGACGCACGCACGCTCGACTATGCGAAAGAGCTCGGTATCGCGTTCCAGCTCACCAACATCATCCGCGACGTCGGCGAAGACGCGCGCAAGAACAGGATCTACCTGCCCATGGAGGACATGCGGCGTTTCGGCGTGACGGCCGCCGAGATCCTGCAGGGACGGGACTCGCCCCGGTTCAAGGCGCTGATGGCATTCCAGGCCGAGCGCGCGCGGCAGCAATACAAGAACGCAATACAGGCTCTACCGCGCGAGGATCGTCGCGCGCAGCGCCCCGGCCTCATCATGGCGGCGATCTACCGCGCGCTGCTCGAAGAGATCGAGAGCGACGGCTTTCGCGTCCTGACCCAGCGCACCTCTTTGACGCCGCTGCGGAAATTCTGGATCGCCTGGAAAACGTGGGTCGCGCCGTCGCGGTCGTAGGCGCGGGGTATGCCGGCATGGCCGCCGCGGTGACGCTCGCCGAGCGCGGCATTCCCGTCACCGTCTTCGAAGCGGGACCGGTGCCCGGCGGCCGGGCCCGGCGGGTCATCTCACAGGGGCACGAGCTCGATAACGGCCAGCACCTCCTGGTCGGCGCCTATTCCGAGCTGTGGCGCATCCTGCGCACGGTGGGCGTGCCGCAGGACGCCTTCCTGCGCCTGCCGCTCGAAATCCGCTACGCGAAGGATTTTTCCTTCCGCGCACTCTGGTTTCCCGCGCCGTTCGACCTCCTCGGCGGCCTGCTCGCGGCGAAAGGCGTTTCGCTCGGCGAGCGGCTCGGCGCCGTTCGCTTCCTGATGGCGCTGAAGAGGGCGCGATTTCGCCTCGAGCCGGACATCTCTTTTCTGCAGCTTCTGAAGCACCACGGCCAGGACGGGGCGATCGGCCGCTACCTCTGGGCCCCGGTCTGCGTTGCGGCGCTCAACACGCCGATCGAGCAGGCCTCCGCCAACGTCTTCCTCGCGGTGCTGCGCGACACCCTGGCCGGACCGCCAGGATCCAGCGATTTGCTCCTGCCGCGGGTAGACCTTTCTCGCCTCTTCCCCGAGCCGGCAGCCGAGTTCGTGAAAAGCCACGGCGGCGAGATACGGCTCCGCACCACCATCCACAACTTAAGCGAGCTCAAATTCGACGCGACCATCGTAGCGGTGGGTCCGCACCAACTGAAGCAGCTCCTGCCCGACCACGCACCCGAATATTCCTACCAGCCGATCTACACCTGCTACCTGCAGTACCCAGATGAAGTCTCTCTACCGTTCCCCATGCTCGGCCTCGCCGAAGGCCTCGTGCAATGGGTCTTCGACCGCGGCGCCCTCACCGGCGAGCGCGGACGACTCGCCTGCGTCATCAGCGCGCAAGGCGCTCACCAGCAAATGACCCACGACGAGCTCGCCGACACTTGCGCGCGAGAACTGGCGCGGGCGTTCCCTACTCTGCCTGCGCCGCAATGGTCACAAGTCATCGCCGAGAAGCGCGCGACCATCGCGTGCACTCCTGGCCTTGACAGGCCAAACATTGAAATCGCAAAGGCAGTCTATCTGGCCGGCGATTACACCGACCCTGAGTATCCGCCGACCCTGGAAGCCGCTGTGCGCAGCGGCGTGCGAGCCGCGCAAAGAGTTATCGCGCCTTCACAGCGGTAACCGAGGTTCGAAGCCCCGTGGGGACGCCATAGAATCAAAGACATAAAAGGAAGCGCGGCGCGCGTACGAAAAAAATACGGAAAAAATTCTTCTACCGCGACGTGACGGCCGTTCACCTTCCGTACAACCGCTCTTAGCCGCAGCGCGCAAAGCACTCCTATGTAGGCTTCCTGACTCCGGCGCGTGTCCTCGTCGCAATAAATTGTGCTTCGGGAAAGACAACAGGCGGCTCGGAACGTGCTTTTCCTTAACTTCGAGAAGTTCGAGGTCAAGTCGCTCGAGATGGTGGGGGCGATCCGCAGCAAAGTCGCCGAGATCTGCGAGCCGCTCGGCCACAAAGTGGAAATCCTCGTGGATCTGCCCGGTTATCTAACGGCCCAGTCCGCGCTGGGCGGCACCACGTGGCTGCCAAGAGGGAAAACCACCCGGTCGCCCGGATGTTACCGCGTGTAATAACCCACACCGAGAACGAAGTTTTCCACTCTCTTCAGAAAGGTATGTTTCTTTTCAACCTTATTGGTCTCGTAATTGAGCCACATGTATTCCACCGGAGCACTCTGCTGAGTTGTGACTGCCTCCATGACCAGGTTTCCAATGGGCTGGCCAGTGGCATCTCTCGTGTCGCGCAACGATGTTCCTATGAGGGTCGGGGCCGCACTGTGGGCAAAGTAGACTCCGTCCATGTTGATGGCAAATACATAGAGCGGACCCTTGTGGAAGGCGCCATTGGTGTCGTTGAATGCGCAGAATGCCCGTGCCACTCCGTTGCTATCAAAGTAGGCCACCGCTTTGTCGAGAAGGGCCTTAGCTTCTGCGGCGTCGGGGCTCGCGGCCAGGCAAGAACAATTCACCGCGAACATGAAGACAGCTGCGGCGGCGCTGCAAAACACTGCTCGGAGTCTCATGGACGTCCTTCTTGGTTGCAAAGCCGAGGCCAAGCTCGAGCAGAGTGTCGCACGAAAGCTCGGGCTCGTGCCACGGACCAGTGGATTGAACATCAGCACCGCTGTACGCAAAAAAGCCTTTAGCGAGCCGACAACATTGATCGTTGATGCCTCGTACCGGTCGAGACGGAGGCACAATGAAGCAGCCGCCTACCAGTAGACCTCACGCGGACGCGCGCGAGCGCATTGCTTTTGCAACGGCCTTCCGACGCGCGCTGGTGCGCCGACTACCGGATCCCGTTCGCGGAGTGCGGGCTGGCCGAGAATCGAGTACTGTGTGAGCAGCGATGCCAACTTCTAACGTCCACCCCCACTGCGTCGTGCCGCCGCGAAGGCGTAACTGAAGCAGCTCCTGCCCGATCACGCGCCCGAGTATTCCTACCAGCCGATCTACACCTGCTACCTGCAATACCCGGACAAAGTCTCTCTACCGTTTCCCATGCTCGGCCTCGCCGAAGGCCTCGTGCAATGGGTCTTCGACCGCGGCGCCTCACCGGCGAGCGCGGACGACTCGCGTGCGTTATCAGCGCACAAGGCGCTCACCAGCAGATGACACACGACGAACTCGCCGATACCTACACGCGAGAACTAGCGCGGGCGTTCCCCACTCTGCCTGCGCCGCAATGGTCGCGTGTTATCGCCGAGAAGCGCGCGACCTTTGCTTGCATTCCGGGAATAAAGAGACCTTCTCTCGAGACCCCTCTTCCGGGCGTGTATCTCGCCGGCGATTACGTCGACCCGGACTACCCACCAACGCTAGAAGCGAGCCCGGCCCATCCCCAATCAACTTCAATATCATCCCCAACAAGGACTCATGAGCACCTGCCATGAATGAGCGCCGACGTTCAAGATACGATGAAAAGATCAAAAACGCATATTGGCTGCGAAGTGCTCGCGCCTGAACACGCTTCAGGCGCGGGCAAACCGCGTTGGATCACCACCACGTTTTCGAGGAGAAGCGCTATGAACAATTGCCCGGTACCCTTCGCCCCGAGGCGAGGCGAGCGTCGATATTTCTTGAAGTCCGCCGCGGCGGCGATGTTCGCCGTGCTCACTCTGGGCAGCCCCTGGGCCGCGCTCGCCGACAGGGACGACGATCGCGGTCACGGCCAGCAGTGGGTGGCGAGTTGGGCAACGGCTCCCGCAGCCTATTTCGTATACGCCGCGCCGGTGCCGCAGAACCAGGCGCTGGCACCCTCTCCCACGCG
>Ga0210382_10000167_pt1 | contig 26188 bp, 21 predicted proteins | sample PLMedo_FD_155452 | JGI IMG/M metagenome (GOLD analysis project Ga0210382, IMG submission 155452) | Groundwater sediment microbial communities from an aquifer in East River, Colorado, USA - PLM0_60_coex redo | ecosystem: Environmental > Terrestrial > Soil > Riparian zone | place: USA: East... | reverse complement strand
GCACGTCGTAGGCCATCATGTCGAGCGTGTATTCGCCTTCGGGCGCGTCGCTCGTTCCATGGCCGCGCGTGTCGAAGCGCAGCACCTTGAAATTGCGCCTGAGCACCGCCGCCTGCTCGTCCCACATGGTCAGATCGCAGGCGAGCGAATGGCTCATGACGAGCCACGGGCCGTTGCCTTCGACGACGTAGTTCAACTCGATGCCGTTGGTTTTGATTTTCATGTTTTCGCTCCGGAGATGGCGCCCGTGTGTTCTGAAAGACCGCCCTCCCGGGCCAGAAAATCCTTGTATGCCGCGGCGATCCCGGTCTTGAGATCGATCTTGGGCGACCACCCGAGCCTGCGGAGCCGGCCGACATCGAGGAGCTTCCGCGGCGTTCCGTCGGGCTTGCTCGTGTCGAATTCCAGCGCGCCGCGAAATCCGACGACAGCCGCCACCGCGCGAGCAAGATCCGCGATGGTCTGGTCTTCGCCGCATCCGACGTTGATGAGCGGGAAGTCGTTGGGGCCCCGCAGGACTTCGTCGAAAGCTTCATCCGGAAGGCCCATCATCATCACGCAGGCGTCGGCCATTTCGTCGCTGTAAAGGAACTCCCGCCGGGGCGAGCCCGTGCCCCAGATCACCACGCGATCGAGCCCGCCCGTCTTCGCTTCGTGCACCTTGCGTATGAGCGCCGGCAGCACGTGCGCCACTTCGAGATCGTAGGTGTCGTTGGGGCCGTAGAGATTCGTCGGCATGGCGGCCAGGTAGCGGGTGCCGTATTGGCGGTTGTAGCTTCGGCACATCTCCACACCCGCTATCTTTGCGACCGCATAAGCCCGGTTGGTGAATTCCAGCGGGCCGGTCAGGAGATACTCCTCCTTGATCGGCTGGGGACAGTCCCGGGGATAGATGCAGGACGAGCCCAGGAAAAGGAGGCGCTTGACGCCGTTCCGCCAGGCTTCGTGCATGACGTTGGTCTGGACGGCGAGGTTGGACTGGATGAATTCCGCGGGGTAGTTGTTGTTCGCCAGGATCCCGCCGACCTTCGCGGCCGCCAGGAAGACATAGGCGGGTTTCTCCTGCTCGAAGAATTTCCTGACGGCGGTTTGGTCGGTGAGCTCGAGCTCGGCGTGGGTTCGGGTGAGAAGATTTCGAAAGCCCCCGCTCGCCAGACGACGCACGAGCGCCGACCCCGCAAGGCCCCGGTGACCCGCGACATAGATCAGCGCGTTCAACTCCATGTGTCGCCAGGATTCCTCGGGTTCGCCCTACTCGTGCCGTCGATCCGTCGCAAAGCCGTGCCGTTTTACGAGTTGATCGCGCTCGGCTTCCTTGAGATCCTCGCGGACCATCTCGGCGACGAGTTCCGGGAAGCGCACCTTGGGTTTCCAGCCGAGCTTCTCCCGCGCCCTGCTCGCGTCGCCCACCAGACTGTCCACTTCGGTCGGACGGAAATGGCGCGGATCGACGGCCACGATGCAGCGCCCCTTCTGATCGAATCCGCGCTCGTCCGCGCCTTTTCCCTTCCAGCTGACCTGCATGCCGAGTTCCTTCGCCGCGGCGACGACGAATTCGCGCACGCTGTGCTGCTCGCCGGTGGCGATCACGAAATCCTCGGGCTTATCCTGCTGCAGCATCAGCCATTGCGCTTCGACATACTCGCGAGCGTGGCCCCAGTCCCGGCGCGCCTCGAGGTTCCCCAGGTAGAGGCATTCCTGGAGGCCGAGGCTGATTCGGGCGAATGCCCGCGTGATCTTTCGGCTGACGAAAGTCTCGCCCCGCACCGGGGATTCGTGGTTGAACAAGATGCCGTTGCAGGCGAAGAGGCCGTAGGCTTCGCGATAGTTGACGGTGATCCAGTAGGCGTAGAGCTTGGCGACGCCGTAGGGCGAGCGCGGATAAAACGGCGTTCTCTCGGTCTGAGGCGTTTCGGGCGCGAGCCCGAACAACTCGGAGGTCGAAGCCTGGTAGAAGCGCGTCTTGTCCTTGAGTCCCAGGATTCGGATCGCTTCGAGCAGCCGCAACGCGCCGAGCGCGTCGGCGTTCGCGGTGTATTCCGGCTCCTCGAACGACACCACGACATGGCTTTGCGCGGCGAGGTTGTAGATTTCGTCCGGTTGCACCTGCTCGGTGATGTGGACAAGGCTGCTCGAATCGGTCATGTCGCCGTGATGAAGGATGAATCGCCGATCCGAGACGTGGGGGTCCTGATAGAGATGGTCGATCCGCTTGGTATTGAACAGAGAAGTGCGCCGCTTGATGCCGTGCACCACATAGCCCTTGTTCAGGAGAAATTCGGCCAGATAGGCGCCGTCCTGGCCGGTGATTCCGGTGATCAGCGCGACCTTCGGGTTTTTCATGATGTTGAGTATTGTAGCGTGCGCCGCATTCATCCCCTTGTTAAAGGGGGTGGCGCGTAGCGCCGGGGAATTTACCGCCTTCCGCCCAGCTTCGCCAGTTCCCGCACGCAATCCTGCAGCGGCAGCGCCTCGACTTTCTTTCCGAGCGGAAAGCGCGAACTTCCCGCATGGACCACGAACAGCCGGTGTAATCGGAGATCGACGAGCGCGGAGGCCATGGACTTGGTCATGGCCGGCGCATCTCCGTATTTCACCTCGACCCCGATGCGCTTGCCGCCGAGGAAAAGCAGCAGATCCAGCTCGGCCCCGGCCTGCGTGCGCCAGTAGTAGGCCTCGCGGGCGCCGGCCTGGAGCAGCACCTGCTCGATCGCGAAGGATTCCCACGACGCGCCGAGTTTCGGGTGGCTTTCGAGCGCGTCGATGTCGGGCACGCCGAGCAGCGCGTGCAGGAGGCCGGTGTCGCGCACGTAGACCTTCGGCGCCTTGACCTGGCGCTTGCCGAGGTTTTCGAGCCAGGGTTGAAGAATGCGGACGACGAGCGCCGAAGCCAGCAGGTCGAGGTATCGCCGAACGGTGGTATGCGCGTCGCCAAGCGAGCGTCCGATCTCCGAGCCGTTCCAGATAGCGCCCGCGTAATGGGCGAGCATCGTCCAGAATCGTCGCATCGTGGCGGCCGGCACGCGCATGCCCAGTTGCGGCAGGTCCCGCTCCAGGAACGTGCGAATGAAATCTTCGCGCCAACGCATGCTTTCCGCCTCGGACCGCGCCAGATAAGAGCGGGGAAATCCCCCGCGCGCCCAGAGCCGACGCCAATTCTGCGCGCCCGTCTCGTCGAGCGAGAAACCGCCCATTTCGACAAAGCGCACGCGCCCGGCGAGCGTTTCGGAAGTCTGGCGCAGCAGCTCGGGCGAGGCGCTCCCCAGCACCAGGAAACGCGCCGGCGCCGGACGCCGGTCGGCCAATACGCGCAGCACCGGAAACAAGTCCGGGCGGCGCTGCACTTCGTCGATCACCGCCAGGCCTTTCACCCGCTCGAGCGCCAGCATGGGCTCGGCGAGGCGGGCGAGATCCGCGGGATTCTCGAGATCGAAATAGCTCGTCGTGACGCTCTCGGCCAGGCCGCGCGCGAGCGTAGTCTTGCCGCACTGACGCGGGCCGAGCAAGGCCACGACCGGATTGGCTTTCAGGCCGTCGCGCAGAGTTTTCAGCAGGGCAGGGCGGGCGATCATCCTCGTATTTTGAGCGATTACAGATCAATTTACAAGGAAGGGGCCTTTGCCGTCGAGCCTCGCCCGAGGACCTTGCGTACGAATCGAGGGACTCAACGAGATCATCGGCTGAGGAACCGTGGCCCGAAGGACGGGCGGGATTTCGACTCACCCCCTTGTCAAAGGGGGTCGCTGCGAAGCAGCGGGGGTGATTTCGCTGTTCGAACTCAGCGCTCGGAAGCCGCGGCCGCCAGCGCCTCGTTAGTGCTCAACTGTTAGCCGCGAGTTCTTCGCGCACGATCTTGCGCACGAGCTCCTGAGTTACGGGAGGGTCCACCAATCCAAGGTGGGTTCGGAGCGCGTCGTTGATAAGGGTTGGATAGCCCTTTCCGGACTTTTCGGACTCGGTCTTGAAGCGCTTGAGAGTCGCGTCATCGATATAAATGGTAATCCGTGTTTTCCCGGTGGTGGGAATCCCCGCGCCACGCTTGCCTTTGGAGAAGTCATATACCTTTTTCATAATTTCTTCGCTCTTTAGGATCAGGATCAGCCTTCCGCACCGATATTGATTCGCGCTCCGTCTTGCCGGGGAGTGTGAACCACGACCATTAACGACTCGAACAAGTTCATACCGACCGTAACGAAGCGACGCTCGCCTTCAGCTGAGTCATCTTCAACGGTTATCGCGAGCAAATCCCGGCGGTTTCAAAGTAATAGCGTGAATACCTTCGTACCGGCCTCCGGGACCGCCGCTCGGCAAGAACCACTCGACCGCTACGCTCGCGTCAAGAACGAAGCGCTTAGCGGGCATGTCGCGTTGCGCGAATTTCCCTTAGATACCTAAGTCCCGTCTTTTTGCCATGCGCGTGACTGACCCGCCGCAAACCTTTCAATAACAAGGCCGCTGTACGACGACGCGACGAGCGCGCTTTCGCGGGCGCAGGTCGGATGATGTAAATGCCGGGCGCCAATGAAATCTTGAGGAGCTTGTCGGGGGCGTTCATGGTTGCATTCGACTCTGTTCGAATCAATTCTCTCATTATAAAGGGAGCGGGCTGCTCGCTGAGGAACCGTGACCCGAAGGACGGCGGGATTTGGACTCACCCCCTTGTCAAAGGGGCCGACGCGCCGAAGGCGCGCGGGGGGTTTCCTCGGCGCAATCACTCGCTGGGCCCGCGATGATAATATGTCCGTTGGCTCAGTTGGACGAATCATGCGACAGCTCGCACTGACTACGGCGCAACAGCGACGTTTAGAACGCCTCGCCCGCGAAGCGGGACGCACGTCGAAAGCCATGCTTCAGTTCGTCCTTCGCGATGGGTTCGAAGCCTGTGAGGAGGATGTGCGCGAGAACCTTGCCGCGGACGCGGAGTTCGCCTCGGGGAAAAGCGTCACTCACGAGGAAGCGATGAGGCGGGCGCGGTCGGCGATCGAATCGCATGCGCGCAGGCACAAGCAAGCCGCCTAGATGGTCGGCGCGAGCGCTCGCCGCTTTCGAGAACACACTGAATCATATCTGGGCTGACGACCCGCTTACCGCCGAGGTTGTGCTTGCCCGAGTAGAACGCTCAATAGCATTGATCCAATCTCACCCAGGATCGGGACGCCAACCGCGACACCCGGGGTGCGCCGTTACCCGATTCCGAATAGCGGGCACGTCATTACTTATCGAGTCGTCAAAGGTGAGGTGCGAATTCTGCGCTGGTTCAGCGCGCGGCAGGACGTGCGCGGTTGATCGCGGTGCCGCAACCCCCCCTGGCGCTGCGCGCCACTCCCCTTAACAAGGGGCTTGCGTCCATTGGACTCACCTGCACAATGGGTATAAGATTCAACGCCCTGCTGGTACCTCCTGCAGGGAATTCGTAAGTTCCCGATCAGTATTTTTCGAAACGGATCTTATATGCGGACACCTTTTCGCTTTCTTGCATCGGGCCTCGGCGCTCTCGCTTGCGTATCCGCGTGGGCGCAGATGGATCCGACTCAACAGCAGTCCACCGCGGCTCCCGCCGTTTCCCAGGACCAGATTCCGGCCACCCCGGGCCTCGGGGACGTCCGCGGCCCGCTCAACACGATCAGCAACCGCCCGCGCGCGATAACGGGCACGCAGGCGGGCGCCGCGGCGGGTGCGCGCACCGTGTTCCCCGGCAGCGATCTGCAGGAGCGCATCAAGGAGTTCGAATTCGAGCAGCTTCAGCGGGACCTTCAAGCCGAGCAGAGGGAGCGCAACGAGTTCCAGCAATTCGTGATGCAGTCGATCGGCCGCGATCTGCCGATGTTCGGCGCCAACCTCTTCCGCACCGTGCCGAGCACCTTCGCCCCGGTCGACAATATTCCGGTCGCGGCCGACTACGTCGTGGGTCCGGGCGACGAGATCCAGATCCGCGCCTGGGGCCAGATCGACGTCGATTACAACGCAACGGTGGACCGCGACGGCACGATCAGCGTGCCCAAGGTGGGCACGATCAACGTCGCGGGGATCAAGGCCAACGATCTGCCCGCCTTTCTCAAGACCGTGTTCGGACGCACGTTCCGCAATTTCCAGTTGACCGCGACGCTCGGCAGGCTGCGCTCGATCCAGATTTACGTCGTCGGGCAGGCGAAGCGTCCCGGCACCTTTACCGTGAGCTCGCTCAGCACGCTGGTGACCGCGGTGTTCGCTGCCGGCGGGCCTTCGAGCAAAGGCTCCATGCGCAACATCCAGTTGAAGCGCGGCAACCAGGTCGTCGCCGAGTTCGACTTGTACGATCTGCTGCTGTCCGGCGACAAATCGCGGGACGCGAAGCTGCTGCCGGGCGACGTGATCTACATCCCGCCGGTGGGGCCGCTCGTTGCGGTCACCGGCAGCGTCAATGTCCCCGCGGTCTACGAGCTCAGGCAGAGCACGGTGCTCTTCGACCTCATCCGCTGGGCGGGAGGACTCGCCACCACCGCTGCGGGGCAGAAAGCCACCGTCGAGCGCATCGAAGACCACAAGGTGCGCAAGGTCGAGGAATTCCCGCTCGACATGGGCGGGCTCTCCCGCTCGATCCGCGACGGCGATCTCGTGTCCGTGTATTCGCTCGTGCCGCGCTTCGACAACGCCGTGGCGCTGCGCGGAAACGTCGCGCAGCCGGGCCGCTTCCCCTGGCGCGAAGGCATGCGCGTGCGCGACCTCATCCCGGACCGGGAAGCGCTGCTCTCGCGCGATTATTGGATCAAGCGCAACCAGGCCGTGGGCCTGGACGACAACGTCGCGGCCATTCTCAGGCAGCAGAGCGCGACCGGCACGCGGCTCACCGTCGAAGACCTCAACCAGAAGCGCAGGCGCGAAGGCGAGCTGGATATGACCGTAGGGGACAATATTCGACGGGCACAGACGGAGACCGAGGCGGCGAAGTTTCTGGATCCGAACCAGACTTCCAGCGCCGTGCAGATCGCCCGGCTTCAGGACGCTACCAAGAGCACCATCGAGGCGGCGAAAGCCGACGCGCAGCGCCTGGTCAACCTGATCAAACCCTCGCAGCGCGAGGTCAACTGGGACTACGCGGTGATCGAGCGCCTCAACCGCAACGATCTCAGCACTTCGTTGATACCCTTCAATCTCGGCAAGGCGGTCATCGACGGGGATCCCGAGCAAAACCTGCTGCTCCAGCCCGGCGACATCGTCACGGTCTTCTCGAAGCAGGACATCAAGGTGCCGGTTTCGAAACAGACCCAGTACATCCGCCTGGAGGGAGAATTCAAAGGCGCCGGGGTCTATCAGATCCAGCCCGGAGAAACCCTGCGGCAGCTCGTCGAGCGGGTGGGCGGATTCACGCCGAACGCCTACCTCTACGGCGCCCAGTTCACGCGCGAATCCACGCGCGTCCAGCAGGAAGAGACGCTCGAAGAAGCGCTCAACCGGCTGGAGCGCGACATCCAGCGCTTCAACACGCTGCGCGCGCAAAACGTGACCTCCCCCGAAGACGCCGCCTCGCTCAAGCAGCAAGCGGAAAACCAGCAGGCATTGCTCACGCGCCTGCGCCAGATCCGGCCCATCGGCCGCATCGTGCTCGAGTTGTCCGAGAACCCGCAATCCAAAGACCTTCCCGACCTGCCCCTGGAGGACGGCGACCGCTTCACCGTGCCGCCGCCGCCTTCGATGGTGAGCGTGTTCGGCTCGGTGTACAGCGAGAGCTCGTTCGTCTACAAGCCGGACAAGCGCATGGTGGATTACCTCACGCAGGCGGGCGGCCCGACCAAGGGCGCCGACGAAGGCAGCATCTATGTTCTGCGTGCCGACGGCTCCGTGAAGAGCAAGCGGCAGGAAGGATTCTTCACCGCTTCGCTGGAGCGTAGCCGCCTCATGCCTGGCGACAGCATCGTCGTGCCGGAGGAGCTGGACCGCACCACGGTCACCCGGGCGCTCAAGGACATCTCGCAGATCTTCTACCAGTTCGGCTTGGGAGCGGCGGCGATACAGGTTATCCGGACAAGGTAGTTGGCGGCCGCCGTGGCTGAGCAGGCTCACCCGGAGATTCGCAAAGACGCTTCGGCGGACCAACCTGCCGACGACGAAGTCAGCTTGCTCGATCTCCTCATCGTACTCGCGAAGCACAAGCGGACTGTGGTTGGCGCGCCATTTGTTGCGGCGCTTTTGGCTGCGACCGTCAGCTTGCTGTTGCCTAACGTTTACACCGCAACGACCCGGATACTACCGCCGCAGCAGAGCGCGTCGGCGGCCTCTGCCCTGCTGAATCAGCTCGGCGGTGTACTGGGAGGACTGGCGGGGGCGGGTGGTGGTGCGCTGGGGGTGAGAAACCCGAGCGATCTTTACGTCGGAATGCTCAAGAGTCGAACGGTTGCAGACAATCTGATCTCCCGATTTGACTTGGGCAAGGTCTACGACCAGGACTATCTCTCCAGCACGCGCACGCGCCTCGAGAATCTGACAACTATTACTTCGGGAAGGGACGGGATCATCATCATTGAAGTCGATGACAAGGACCCGAAGCGGGCGGCCGAACTAGCCAACGCTTTCGTAGACGAGGTGATGAAGCTCACAAAAACTCTTGCGGTTACGGAAGCGGCGCAGCGCCGCTTGTTCTTCGAGCGGCAGCTTCTCCAAGCGAAAGACAACCTCACGGGGGCTGAAATCGCCGCGAGGCACGGCCTTCAAAAGGGAGGCCTCGCCCAAGTGGATGCACAGGGACGCAGCATGATCGAGGTGACTGCCCGCTTGCGGGCACAGATTTCCGTCAAGGAAGTCCAACTTGGCGCGATGCGTACTTTTGCCGCCGAGGGCAACCCGGAACTACAGAGAACTCAGCAGGAGCTCGAAGCGCTCAGACGTGAGCTCGGGCGTATCGAAGGCTCGTCGCCGGTGTCTATTTCTGGCAAAGGGGGTGCGTCCGGAAATGCCGGTCTCGATAACCTCGGCCGATTGCGGGACGTAAAGTATTACGAATTTCTCTACGAGCTGCTCGCGAAGCAGTATGAACTGGCCAAGATAGACGAGGCCAAAGACTCCACCATTATTCAGGTATTGGACAAGGCAATCGAGCCAGACCGTAAATCCAAGCCAAAGCGGGTTTTAGTCACGCTGCTCACGGCGTTCGTGGCGCTTTTTATGGCAGTGGCTTGGGCGTTCATTCATGAGGCAGCCCAGAGGGCAAGAGCAGACCCCGAACGGGGTTCCAGAGTCGAGACGCTTCGTAACTATCTTCGCTGGAAATAGCGAATCGCTTTTCTGCGTCGCGGTGTTTCTCCGCTAGGGTAGAGCTCTCGGGATGAGTAGGAGCGCTCAGTATGTTAGTGCGGAGTACCCAGGCTCAGCAATGGAAATTAGCTAGGTAAAGAAGATACCTTGGTGGCCCTCGGCCTCTACGCTGTAGCTTCCAGAGTGGCGCGTGCAAAGGTGAGCATTTCGTAGTTGCGCGATAACTGAGCATGACGATATCCGATCATCTGAATGGTAAGGTATGCATGATCACGGGCGGTGTGGGCACCGTGGGTTCCGAATTGATTAAGCAGGTACTTCGGTATGAGCCAGCAGAAGTTAGGGTGGTCGACAACAACGAAACCGGGGTCTTCTTTCTTGAGGAACAATTCGGGCGCGCGTACCGCGATTACTCAGGGCCAAGCAACCCGACCGCATCGCGGTTTAATGCCTATGTGGGAGACGTTAGGGATCCTGACAAGCTCAACCGCATGTTCGAGGATGTCGATATCGTATTTCACTGCGCTGCACTCAAGCATGTCATCTTGTGCGAGCGATCGCCGTATGACGCGATCCAGAGCAATGTTCTGGGCGTCAAGAACGTAATTGACGCCGCAACACTCAACAACGTGGGACACGTGATATTCACAAGTTCCGACAAGGCCGTCAATCCGACGAGCGTTATGGGAACAAGCAAGCTGATGGGGGAGCGGCTTATTACGGCAGCGAACAATGTCAAGAATTCCCGCCGAACCGTATTTTCATCCACGAGATTTGGAAACGTGATTGGCTCTCGCGGATCCGTGCTTAGAATCTTCTACGATCAAATCAAAGCGGGGGGACCCGTAACGCTCACGGACGATAGTATGACCCGTTTTGTAATGACTGTTGAGGACGCAGTCGGGTTAGTGCTCGAGAGCGCAGGTATTGCAAAGGGCGGCGAAGTATTCGTGTCGAAGATGCCAGTGATGCGGATCAAAGACCTGGCTCGAGTGATGATCGACACGCTTGCCCCGAGATTTGGGCACGATCCTTCCAAATTGGCGATCAAGGAAATCGGGAAAAAGGCTGGAGAGAAGCTGTTTGAGGAACTAATGACCCAAGAAGAAACGTCGCGAGCTTGGGAACTAAAAGAAATGTACACGGTTCTCCCGGCGTTTCGTTCTGTGTATCGGGATATCGGCTATGACTATCCGAACATTGTCAGCAAGTCCGTTACCGCGCCGTATGTGTCGGACGTGCACAACTCGATGACCTACGATCAATTGAGCACCTATATCGAAGACCATGGTGTCATTTCAAAACTCGAAATGGGAGGGTCTTGATGCGGGTGATCGTGCTCGGCGGCGACGGTTACCTTGGTTGGCCGACCGCAATGTCGCTTGCAAGCGGGGGCCACGAAGTATGTGTCGTAGACAACTACTTGCGGCGGAATATCGCACGAGAAACAAGCTCCGAGGCGTTAGTGCGGAATCCGAATCTCCACGATCGAGCGGCCATATTCGCTTCCTTGTCCAATCAAAAAATCCGCGTTGAGATCGCGGACTGTACAGACTACCGACGGCTGTCGCAGATTTTCGACGAAATACGGCCGCAGGCGATAGTTCACTATGCGGAGCAGCCCTCCGCGCCTTATTCGATGATGGGATTCGATGCCGCCCGTCTGACTCTGAGTAATAATCTGAGCGCAACGTTGAATGTCATCTGGGCCGTGATCCAGCATGCGCCGGATTGCCATATCATCAAACTGGGGACCATGGGCGAATACGGAACCCCTAACATCGACATTGAAGAGGGCTGGATAGATATTGAGCACAAAGGACGCAAGGACAGGTTTCTTTTTCCGCGGCAAGCGGGAAGCCTCTATCACACCACCAAGATTCTCGACACGGATTTGCTCTGGTTCTATGTGCGCGCACATGGACTAAAGGTTACGGATCTGATGCAGGGACCGGTATACGGAATATCCACTGAGATGGCGGACCGGGATGAACGGTTGATGCCGAATTTCCACTACGATGATATTTTCGGCACCGTGGTGAACCGATTTCTCGTGCAGGCTGTTGCCGGCATTCCGTTGACCGTGTACGGCAAAGGGGACCAGACGCGCGGCTACCTCAATCTCAAGGACACGATGCAGTGCGTGGAACTCGCCCTCGGCAATCCCGTGGAAGCGGGGGTGCTGCGCATCCTCAACCAGTTCACGGAGCAGTTGTCGGTAAACGACATTGCAGGGAAGGTATCCCGGGTCGGCAATCAACTAGGACTTGACGTGCGCGTTCAGTCGATCGCGAATCCTCGAAAAGAGAAGGAGGAACATTATTACAACGCAAAACACCGTGGACTGCTCGACTTGGGGTTAAACCCTCATTTCATGACAGATGATGTGTTAGCGGCAATGGTGGAGCAAGTTCTCAAGTACCGGAAACAAATCGACACGCACAAAATACTCCCTAGAGTACGATGGGCCTGAAATGAGCTGGCTCATCACCGGGGGCTGCGGCTTTATCGGAACCAGCTTGATGTCGCACCTGCTGGTACAACGCCCCCCTGCTATTCGGGTCCTCGACAATCTTTCCGTCGGGCTGCGGGAACAGCTTGCGGCAATCGCGGCTTTTCGCGAACTCACGCACGCTTCGATAGCGGGGGCGCCTCACGGAGTAGAACTAGTTGTTGGTGATGTGAGAGACGCGGATTGCTGCGACGCATCTTGCAAGGGTGTTGAGACGGTCATTCACCTTGCCGCCAACACAGGTGTTGCGCCGTCCGTCGACAATCCAAGACAGGACTTCGAGTCGAACGTGACTGGCACATTCAACATGCTCGAGGCGTCGAGGCGTTGCAAAGTAAAGAACTTTATTTTTGCATCGTCCGGTGCACCGGTTGGAGAAGTGGAGCCGCCGATCACTGAGGACAAGGCGCCGCGTCCCCTATCACCATACGGGGCAAGTAAACTTGCAGGCGAGGGGTATTGCTCCGCTTATTTTCGCAGCTATGGAGTCAGGACTGTCGCACTGCGTTTTGGAAATGTTTATGGTCCGCGCTCGCGCCACAAGAACAGCATTGTCGCAAAGTTCTTCAAGCAGGCAATGCGTGGCGAACCTCTGGAGATATACGGGGATGGCAATCAGACACGAGACTTCCTGTTCATCGACGATCTGGTTCAGGCAATCTTGCTTTCCGTCCGGGCAGACGTCGGCGGCGAAGTATTTCAGATAGCAACGAACATAGAAACGTCGGTTAACGAGATTGCCGACCTCATTCGTGGCATGGTCGAGACTCATACACGCAGTAACGTGACCGTCAATCGCGTTCAGCCCCGGATTGGCGATGTAAGGCGAAATGTTTCGGATATATCTAAGGCTCGGCACCTATTGGGTTATCGCCCGACATTCGATATCCGTACCGGGCTAAGGGCTACTTTTGAATACTTCAAACATCAAATGGCTGTCCCTTAGTAACAGATCGCCGGGGAATAGCGGACGCATGGAGGGCTTACATGTCTCTGAAAACCAGACTTAAGGTGCTCGAATATTACGTGCGGGGACGATGGCGAGACGTGCCCGCTAGCGAAGTGCTCGAATTCCTGACGCAGCCCTCTACTCGCACCAAGGGGATGAAATTCATCGAGAACATACGCACAGATGGAGACATCGAGCGCATAAGGTTCAAAGACCGCAGTGACGAGTTGTTTTGGCCCGCTGCCATGCCGCGCGCAAATTTGTTCGGCACCGTATACGAGCTTTTTAGTCGCGATTCGAGTAACTGGCATTACTATCAAATACCAGAGACGACAGTTCGTCCTGGCGATGTAGTGGCCGATTGCGGCGCAGCCGAGGGGTTGTTCGCGCTGATGGTGATGGATCGCTCCAGGGAGGTAGTCGTCGTGGAGCCTCATCCGCGCTTTGTCGCATCGCTTCAGCGCCTCTTTGCGAAAAGTCCGAGCGTAACCGTTGTTCCCTGTGCGCTGGGAGAGAAGTCCGGCTTCGCGCAGCTCACGGACATGTGCTCCGGATCGCACGTAAGCGACGCGGAAATCGGTTTTCGGGTGGACGTTACGACAATCGATGATCTTTTCTACAACAAGGGCCGGCGGCTTGACTATCTGAAGGCTGATCTGGAAGGATTTGAACAGCGCGCGTTGCAGGGGGCGCGACGCAGGATCAAGCACTTTAGACCGCGCATCGCTATTACCACCTACCACAAGGGAAACGATTACCGTGCCATGATCGAAGAGGTTCACGCGGTCGTACCCGAGTACCGGTGGAAAACGAAAGGCATCGAATGGCACGAGGGAAAACCGGTAGTGCTACATATGTGGTGCCCTGAGCAGTGAGCCGTGAGCGATACGACACCCGGTCCGCGCAGCACTATCTCATCCGGTACCGAGGTGCATTGGGGCGCTATTTCCGTCACCAGGAGCAAGATCTGGTGTTGGCGGGTCTCCAAGTCAGGGGTAAGCGCGTTCTCGACCTTGGTTGCGGAGCAGGTCGATTGGCCGAGGTACTGGCGAAAATGAATGCGCGTGCCGTCCTGGCATGCGATCTATCTTATGCAATGGTAGAGGCGGCGTTCTCGCACGGCGCGCCCGATCGCGTCTTTCATTTTGTCTGCGACGGGAAGAAACTTCCCTTACCGGGTTCTTCTATAGATGTAGCGTTCGCTCTTGGCACTTTGGAAGCCACCGGGGACATCGTCCCGTTCGCCAGAGAAGTTCGCCGCGTGCTGTGCCCCGAAGGGACGTTCGTGTTCACCGTTTGGAACCGTCATCGTTGGTACCGACTGGGATTTCTCGATGGACGTCGCGTGGGGTCGATTGATCACGATGCGGATGAGTTGCGCCGGGTTCTGGAAGCAAACGCATTCGACGATGTGAACGTACGTACTACACTATTTCTGCCGCGAAGGCTTTTCTGGGCAGGATATCGCTTCTCCAGGCTCTTTCTTCTGGATGGAGTCTTCGTCTGGATATGCAATCTCGCAGCAGGTTTCCTGCGTAGTTTCAAATTGAGCGGAAAGCGAGGGTGGGTTCTAGTGGTATCAGCCAAGGCCGCAGTAGAGTGACTCACGTCCAGGGGAATCCCAGCGGCAGATGAATACCAAGACCATTGGAAAGCGGATTTTGGGTCGGTTGATTCGCCATGTGCTTCCCCAGCCGATCGTGCCGCTCGCCGTGTTGACCTATCATTCGATCGGAACGGGGGCACCCGGCAGCCAGCCGGAGGAGCGATTCAGAAGGCAATTGCAATGGTTGCGAGAACGCCCGGAGAGTTTTTTTGTGCCTCAACGAGATTTTGCAATCCCTGTGCACGAGAATAGAACAAGAGTCGTGCTCACGTTCGACGACGGGTACCTGGACAACTGGGAAGGCGCGCGGCCGATACTTGACGAGTTCGGCTTCAAGGCTCATTTTTTTGTGACAACCAGTTTCATCGAAGGGGACCGGAGCGTAACCAGGAACTTCAGGAACTATCGTGATCTGCCCCCAATGACTTGGGATCATGTCGGGGCGCTTGCGGAGCAGGGGCACGTCGTCGGGCTGCATGGGGATCGGCACGCCAATTTTCGCTCTCTCTCGCGAGAGGAGGCTGTTGAGGAAATGCAGCGGTCCGCGGGAAAACTTTTTGGGCGGACTGGATTGCGTGCCACGACCTTTGCATATCCGTTTGGACTGCTTGAGCATCAGCGTGACGATCTGGATACGGTTTTTGTCGAACTCGGTCTCCGATTTGCGTTCACCTCCGTGCATGCACGGGCGGATGCCAAGGCGATTGAACGTGACCGTGGGTACCGGTATCGCGTTCCAAGACTCAGGATCGACCCTGGCGATTCAATTGGCGTGTTCGCCGAAAAAGTGAACGGGTACTGGGATTTTGTCTCCTATGTTCAAAGGGTATTCAGTACCGTTCCGCGCAGGGTCGACGACTCGGTCCGGACCGTATGAGCGTCTCTGCAGGTTAGTCGCGTGCCACGCCCGCCGGCTGAGCCTTGATGTCGATCCGCGGGTCGTTCTCAGATCAAGCACTGGTCGTTGCCGGAAACTTCGCCTTCACGATCGCGATGGTCCGCGTGGCAGGCGTGGATGCGTACGGCGTGTACACGCTTCTCTGGGGCGTGGTGCAGTTGCTCATAGCTGTCCAGGGCAGCCTGTTCATCGCGCCATTCCAAAGTCTTGGGCATGAACTGCAATCGCGCTACGGGGAGTCATATCTCTACGCTGTCTTCGGTCAGCAGCAATTGTTTTCGCTCACCGTTGCGACTTGCTTGTTCTTGGGACTCTTCGCCTTTCCGTCCCAGTATGGTCCGGTGTCGCTCCCACTGGCGGCGGGTGGGGCAGCGTACTTTCTCCTGACTCAGGAGTATTTCCGGCGTCTGCAACTGGCGACCGGGCGCACTCAGAGGGCAGTTATCGGGGACGCCTTTCGGTACATCGGTCCCGTTGTTTGGCTGGCAATGCTTGCGCCGCGGACATCTGTGACTTTGAGTGACATCTTTTTGTTTCTCGGCTTGGCGTGCGTGCCATCCCTGGCGCTCAATCTGAAATACTTCGGCTTTTTCCGCGGGAAAGGCTACGCCGCATTAGCAGAGGTGCTGAGGATTCACTGGCCTTTCGTGCGTTGGCTGACGCCGTCCATTGCTTTCCAATGGATCAATGCGAACCTGGTTTTTTACGCGGTCGGTTGGTTTGTCGGGGAGACCGAGGTTGGGCTGCTGCGCATGGCGCAGACCCTGTCGATTCTCTACCTTATCTTGCTTGAGGTATTGGAAAACGTGGTGCCGCGGCAGGCTGCGATCCGCATGAAAGCTGGCGGCCGCGCCGAAATGGAACGCTACGTGATCCGAATCGGCGCGTGGGCAGGTCTGGCGTTCGCAGGCTTCCTGAGTATCGTGTTGCCATGGATTGAGTTCTGGCTCAATTTCATATTCGGAGCGAAGGCGGCGAGCGTACCCGTTGAGTTCGTCTGGCTATTTTGTATCGTCCCCGCACTAATGGTGCCAACCTATTGCTTTAACGTGTTGCTTCGAAGTATGAGTTTGACGAGCGCGATCTTCGCAGCTGATCTACTCGCGTCGCTCGTTTCGACGGCTGGCGTGCTGAGCATAATGTGGTTTGGTGCCCTTGCAGCGGTCGCCACAATACTTGTTGCGCAGGCGCTGCGCTTAGCGTTGCTGGTCGCAACGTATAGGCAGTCTACGGGGCATTGGCATAGTTAGGATATAAATGGATCCAAGAACGATCAGTGAGATCTGGACCAAGCTCGTGAAGGATGGTTTCTTCACGACGCTTACGTACGAGGCGGAACGACGATATCGTAAATCGATTCAGCACTTCAGTATTGGAAAGGAGTCGTGGATTCTCGAGGTCGGATGTGGAACGGGGCGTTTCCACAATCTTCTTCGAAATGTCGGTTTCGAAAACATCGTAAGCTGCGACATTACGTTTGAGCATATCGCTCGATCACGCGAGCTAAATACACGAGGTCTGTTTGTAGTGGCCCGAGGAGAGTCACTTCCATTCCGCGATTCGAGCTTTCAGCATCTCGTCTCCAATGCTGCGATCGAACATTTCTCGGCTCCGGAGAAGGGCATAGTCGAGTTTGCAAGGGTGACAGAGCCCGGTTCCCAACTGGTGATAACTTCGGACTGTTTTGTTTGGCGCATCCTTCAAATTCTCGGACTCTATCGTTCGAGAATGCCAGTCGACAAAGCGATCGCCTTTCCGGAATTTGGTCGGATGTTTGATGCAGCCTCGCTTGAAATAGTGGATTTCGATGCATGGGGAGTTACTCACTATCTCCGGCGGTTGCAGAAGGCAATCCCCACAATCAGCAGTAAGTTGCTCGAATCAACACAGAGAGATGAGTCCTGGGTAAACCGGAAACCCAGAAGCTACTGGATGAACCGACTGCGAATGGTATTTCTTGATGAAAATCTCTTTCTGTTACGTAATGTGAAGACTGCCCTTGCGACCTCATCACAACGCGAAGCCAATATTGATTTAGCATCCGTGTTGGGGTGCCCAGTGTGCAAGAACGCCGTGCTGCATGACGCTGTCTCTGGGGCGTTCGCATGTTCAGTGTGTCGAGTATCTTATCCCCTTAGAGAGGGTGTTCCGATTATGCTCGTGGAACAAGCGCGTCCATTGTGAACGTTGCTAGCCGAAACGAAAACTTGTGAAGCGCTAACTCCGGTCGGATACATGACGGAATCTACTCTAGAACAACATGTTCGCTGTCGTCTTTGGGCTCAACGACGCGAGCTCTGGGATTCCGTAGCACTATTGTTATGATTCTGGAAAAACAAACGATTGGATTTACTAAGACGGCGACGGTTACCGCATTGGCGTCGCTTTTTCTGTTTTTCGTCTTTTTCCCATATCTGACAATTATTCCTCTGGGAACTGATCTTCAGCCCTATGCATTGTTGGTGGCGGTTGCGCTCCTCACATTGGTGTCGTCTTGGCGTTGGCCAGCGCAGATTTGGCTGCTGGCCGGACCAATAGTCGCAAGCCTGCTGATCGGAGTAGTGCAGCTTTTTTCGTTTTCGGCGCTGAGGGGCATCGGCGCCTATGCAACACCTTTTTTCGTAGCAGGGGCTACGTACGCCGTCCTTCGCGCCAGGCCTCGACTTGTAGATAACTTCATCAAATATGTACCGTACATCTGGCTCGCTGTGGGATTGATTCAGGCTACGCTCGATCAGGAATTCATGAAGGCACTTCTTCCCAATATGAGTCTCGATCCGGACCGTGGTGTCACCGGGCTTGCGACCGAACCTTCCTTCTATGGCATCTTTTGCTTGTTTCTGTTAGTGCTTAACTATCTAAGGAACTCTCGCGACAAGTTGGTTGCGTTCGTGCTCTTGTTTCAAATTCTGTTTCTTGCGAAGTCCTCCGTTGCAGTGTTCTCTTTAGTAACCCTTCTCCTTTACTTCGGCCTGGTCAACTTATCAATCAAGCAGATAGCGTTGTGCGCGATCGTGATGGTAGGTGGTTACTACGCCATCGTTACGCTATTCCCGGACGACTGGCGTATCGTGACTCTCACGTCCGCTCTCCTTCAAGATCCTTCGCTGTTGCTGCTTACGGACACGAGTGTCAATTCTCGGTTTGGCCACTTTCTGTTTTCTACAGTCGGATTCTTCCAGGATGGCCTTATGCCTCACGGGTATGGCTCGTTTACGCACTACGTGAAAGAGGCGCTTGCTGTTCGCTACCCAGAGTATGTGTGGCTAGGGAGTCTCGATGACGATTTGAAGATAATGAGCGGATACGGGAGTGCGCTCTTTGAGTTGGGGTTCGTTGGATTGCTCTATTTGGTGTCACTTACCGTCGCAAGCTATAAGTACTTTCGGGGAGATGTTAAAAGCTTCTTGGTGCTGACCGCGTTCGTTCATACCATCATGTTTGCCGCTGTTCAAATGTCCCTGCCACTCTTAGGACTCTTGATAGGCTATCTGTCTTTCTATGGACATGCGAATAGGAAGAAGCTGAAGCAGATCGATCGGCGCGAGCTGCCGCGCCGCAGCGTGACCACGCGTATCAAATATGACGTTGGACCTTTTGCGTGATCAGTGTAGCCAATGTTATCGAAGACGGTCGACTAGCCGGGCCGCAGATCAGGATAGCAGACGTTGCCGCACGCTTAAAGGCGCGTGGCGTGAGGACCGTGGTGGTCGTGCCAGAACAGGAATCGGGGCCATTCAGGACGCGACTCGCGGCTGGAAGCACAGAGATTTGCACGCTACCTCTTCACAGACCCGAGCGGCGATTACCGGGTTTGTTACGTTATCTCGTGTACTTCCCTTGGGAGGTACTGCTGCTTTATCGGCATTTTCGGATGAATGAATACAGCGTCGTTCACTGTAGCGGAGGGGCATGGCAGGTCAAAGGTGTAATTGCAGCGTGGTTGTGCGGGACGCGAGTTGTATGGCACCTCAATGATTCATCGATGCCTTGGTTCGTGAGGCTTTCATTCAGGGTGCTGTCGCACATGGCAGATGTGTTTGTTGTCGCGGGAGCTCGCGTCAAGGAATACTACTTGGGACAATTCTCAATTAGCAAGCCAATCGTCGAGATTCAAGCCCCCGTGGACTGCTCGATATTCGATCCCAAGAAGGTTATCGCGAGCAAGCAGCTATCGAGGAACAAACTCAACGTGGTCCTCGTAGCAAACATAAACCCTTTAAAGGGTATCGAATATTTCATCGAAATGGCTTTCAAACTGAACCAAGTAACGAAAGACGCGTTGGAATATTACATTGTGGGTCCTGTTTATGAGAGTCAAACCAGTTATGCAAAGAAACTCAGAGTGATAGTTGAGCGCGCAAATCTTGGCAACGTACATTTCCTGGGGCCGACTTCGGACGTGGCGAGCATTCTCAGTGCCACGGACATCTATGTTTGCAGTTCAGTGGCCGAAGCCTCACCAATTGCCGTCTGGGAAGCCATGTCTATGGCGAGAGCGATTGTTTCAACCGACGTTGGGGACGTAAGGCGCTTCCTTGTCAACGGGGTCGCTGGCTATGTCGTTCCCCCGAGAAGCAGCGAAGACTTGGCTAAGGCCGTCGGATTGTTGGTCGCGGACGCCGAGCTTAGGGCGCAATTCGGTCGCAAAGCAAGAGAGGTCGCACTGCAGAACCTGGACATCACAATCTGCGTTGAAAAGCATTTTCAGACTTACTCGAGCCTGATTCGATCAAGCGATAGTGTCGCCGGCGCGTAACCTAGTGCGCCTAGTTTTCGTCAATCGCTACTTCTTTCCCGACTATTCCGCGACCAGTCAGATTCTTTCAGACTTGGCTTTCGCTTTGGCAGAGAGAGGCGAAGAAATTCATGTGGTAACGAGCCGCCTTTCGTATGACGATCCTTTGGCGCTTTTTCCTGCACGTGAACACCTTCGAGGAGTGACAGTGCATCGGGTTTGGACTTCCCGCTTCGGACGCAAATCCCTGACAGGGCGGTTGGTCGATTACTTCACCTTTTACCCGTGGGCGTTCTTCGTCCTCTTTAGAATCCTCCGAAATGGCGACGTGGTAGTCGCTAAGACTGATCCACCGCTAATTTCGATTCCTGTTTGGATTGCGGTATGGTTGCGGGGCGCAGTTCTCGTGAACTGGCTACAAGATCTGTTCCCTGAAGTAGCAGCGGCCCTTGGGGTCCGAGCGGCGCGCGGAATACCTGGGCTGCTGCTGGCATGGATGCGAGACCAGACTCTCAAGGCTGCCACGGTGAACGTCGTACTGGGTTCAAGGATGGCTGCGGCAATACGCCGGCGCGGGATCAGCGATGAGCAGGTGGTCGTCGTGCCGAACTGGGCCGACGGAGAACTGATCCGTCCCTTGCTAACCGAGCCAAACCCTTTGCGGCTCGAATGGCATCTCACCGGGAAATTTGTAGTAGGCTATTCCGGGAATTTGGGCCGAGCTCACGAATTCGGTACCATCCTCAGAGCTGCCGAACTGCTGCGGAATGATCACGATATAGTGTTCCTCTTTATTGGACAGGGACACCAACACGCCTGGCTGCAGGCCGAGGTCGCGCGCCGCCGCCTGAACAACGTCGTCTTCAAACCCTATCAACCTCGCGAGCGGTTAAGAATCAGTCTTACACTCCCCGATGTACATCTGATTTCACTTCTTCCTGAAATGGAAGGATACGTTGTCCCCTCGAAGTTCTATGGGATAGCGGCGGCCGGCTGTCCTGTGGCCTTTATAGGCGCCTCGGATGGAGAGCTTGCCGAAGTGATCCAGCGGTTTCAGTGCGGAGTCGTTATCAAGCCTTGCCATAGCGAAGAACTCGTAAGCTTTCTACGTGAACTTCGGGATGCCCCGGTGTTGAGGGCTGATTTTGGACGGCGCATTCGTATTGCGTTTGAGGAAAACTACGACAGGAAGCATGCAATACTGACCTGGCAAATGCTAATCGGCCGCTTCAAAACGAAAACTTGAGCTATCCTTTGTCCTTTAGCGATGGAGATTTGGATTTGAACTTCGTAGACGAGACCTATGCGCTCACGGTTCGAATCCCCACGGTATGCTGATGGAGTACCGGTACGTGGCCTTGACTTGAGGGTGCCGTGAAAAACATAGTTCTCTTCGAACTGAACGAGGTTCCTCTTAGAATAATCAAATACTTTGTAGAGGAATCGCCTACCTCAAACCTTGCCAAGTTCTACGGGAAGTTCAGGAGATACGAAACCTATACAGAAGACACAGGCCATCTTTCCCCTTGGGCGACTTGGCCGACGCTCCATCGCGGCATCACAAACGAACGGCATCTGCTGCATGACTTTGGGCAACCATTGGAGGAGATCGATCGACAATACCCGCCGGTCTGGAAGATTTTGTCCACCCAAGGTGTTAGGACGGGGGTATTTGGCTCGTTTCACAGCTACCCACTGCCAAAGAAAGAGGCGTACTGCTTCTATGTTCCCGATGTCTTCGCTCCGAGCTCGGAGTGCAGCCCTGATTACCTTGAGCCACTTCAGGACTTGACTCTCAAGATGTCGCGTGAATCGGGACGGAATGTCTCAAGCTCCGTCCCGCTGAAAGAAGTCTTAGCGTTTCTCTGGAGTCTGCCGAAGGCCGGCATACGGCTGAAGACCGTAGGCAGCATTGCCGGTCAGCTTGCCTCGGAAAGAACCCAGAAGTGGAAATCTGTCCGTCGGCGAACGTTTCAGACGGTGATCACCTTTGATGCATTTTTGAGGCAGTTGGATCTCCACAAGCCCCAGTTTGCGACGTTCTTTACCAACCACGTAGCGTCCTCGATGCATCGGTATTGGGCTGCTGCATTCCCCGCAGAGTACAAGAACTTCGGATTTGATCAAAAATGGGTCAGCACGTACAAGGGTGAAATTCTCTTTGCGATGCGTAAGGCCGACGAGATGCTCGGAGACTTAATAGAGTTCGCGGACAAGAACGACTACCAGCTTGTCGTTGCCTCCTCAATGGGGCAGACGGCGATTGAAAACGAGCCCTTGGAAACCCAACTCTGGATCGCGTCGCCGCAGAAGTTTTTTGACAGGATTAACCTGCAAGGATGGGACAAGCGCCCAGCCATGTTCCCGCAATACAACTTCATCGTAGAGGATGAAGCGGCGGATCGCACCGAACTCGGGATTCAGTCTGTAAAGGTTAACGGAAAGAAATTAACGTACAGAAAACAGGGTGCATTCTTCTCCGTGGATTTTGGACATGAAAATCTGAAAAACATTAACGTCACAATTGGAGGCGTTCCCGTTGACCCGAAGGAATGCGGCCTGGAAAACATCTCCATCGAGGATAAGTCTACATCGTCAGCCTATCATGTCCCCGAGGGATCTCTGTTGATCTACGATACCAATCAAGATGGCGGCGATGGTGGAAAGGTCTCAACGCTTGAAATCGCACCCTACATACTTAAAAACTTTCGTCTTGGCATACCAGGATATATGCGCACCGGGAACCTGAACTAATGGAGTGACACGACGCAAGTGAACAAAGAGGAACGCTCCACTTCAACCAGCCGCGAATCAAACCCTACTGCGGTTTGAGAAAAACAGCCAGAGATAAAGCGTAATATAGGCGGCGCAAAAAACAAGCGACGCCGCGACTAACCATGACGTCTCCCGCCAGAACAGCAAAGCTGGCACGGCGCAGCACAAAGTCATCAGCCAGCCGAAGGGCGCGACCGTGCTGTTCAGTCGGGTCAGTGACGCAGAGTCGGAGACGTCGGCGCGGGTCCGCGTCAGTCGCATGTAGATCACTTGATGCATGTGCATGCGGTCCGGCTGCCCGGGCGACTGGCCTTGTACGAACTTCCTGCGATACATGGAAAAAAGCGTCTCGAATATCGGGTAGACGAGCAGCAGCATCGGAAACCACGGTGATACTTCGGGGTGTCGCGCCACCAGGAGCACCGAGATCTCCGCCAGCCAGAAGCCGAGCAGATAGGCGCCGCCGTCTCCCAGGAAGATCTTTCCCTTGGGGTAGTTCCAGGCCAGAAACCCGAGCAAACCACCGATCATCGCAAGCGCGGAGATGAAAAGGAACGCATCTCCCACGAGAGCTGAAACGTAGGCCATGGCAGCGAGCACGATCACCGCGTGGCCAGCCGCGAGGCCGTTGTAGCCGTCGATGATGTTGATCGAGTTGGCGACGCCGCCGACCGCGAACAAGGTGAATGCAATCGCGAACGGCGCCCACTTGAGCAGAGCATCGAAGCCGGGAATATCGAGTCGCGGGATGACCGCGCCCAGCAACCACACGCCGACCGCGGCAGCGAGCATGGTGAGGAGGAGCCGAGCCAGGACGCCTACGTTCTTGGTGGCGTCCTCGGTGATCCCTCCCAGGAACGCGGGCAGGCTCGCGAGCAGCAGATAGCCGAATTGTTCGCTCGATGCGCTCTGCGCGACCGCGATCAGGACCGCTCCGGATACGAAAAGGCCGGCCATCACTTCCAGGCCGCCGATCCGCGGGGTGGGCGCCGAATGAAATTTCTGGGGACCTGTGTGGGCGGGGTCGTGGCTCCAATTTGCGTGAAAAGCGTCGTAACGCACGATCAGGTGACCGACGAAAACGGAAATCAATCCGGTAAGCAACAGGATCATCAACCCGGCGAAGACTTGCGCCGATTCGAAGCGCTGCGGCTTCGCCTGGAATGGACGCTCGGTGTCGGGCGGATGGCAGACGGCCGCAGTTCCCCCGTTTGCGCCCGTCAAGCGTTCCGTTTCCCGGCAGGCGGCAAGAGCGAGCGCCTTGTTGTCCGATGCATAAGTCACGACTCCGTGAGGCAAACGGGAACTCGGCCGTTCGATCGGATCCTCGGAGAGCAGCTTCTCGTAGGCGGGTTCGAGCTTGCCGGAGCATTCCCGTATCGAGATTCGACAGGCGGGACAGCTGACCCTGATGGCGTCGGCGATGGTGGCGACGGCGGTCTGACAGGCTTCGTCCTTGCGCAAGCCATGCTGCAGGAACTCGAGCCTGACGTTTTCCTGGGCTTCTACCACCACGTGAGGGTAATACACGCGGCCGTGGAAGAAATAGGTAGCGGTTACGACCGCGATGAACAAGGCCGCAGCCACGATCGGGGCGTGCGCTTTCTTTGCGTGTATTGACGTATTCACGTTGCGGGCTGCGAGGGACTCCCCAGGGAGCCATGATACTCAGCCGGGGACTCGGAATGGGAGCGTCATTGGGAAAGCGGGTTTCACGGATCATTGGCAATTGCTCATACAGTGCGAAGCTTGCAAGTCATTAAAATGTAACGAATAGACATTAGGATTTCCCTTCGGCCTCTTGCTCGAATCGACGCCGATGCCAGGCCGTGGAATAGAGTGGAGAGCGGTGATGTTTACGACCTGGGCTCGGATGGGCTCGGTTTGCGAGGGCTTGACTGGATATGCTAATGTCGTAGCACCATCAAGTTCACCTGTGTGGTTTCTCTGGGGGGTCTACATGAAAAAACTGGCGGCGGTGATTTTCTTTGCAATGGTCGGGACCAACGCGATGGCGCAGGCGGGTGGCGCCTCTTCGGGTGCCGGTGGCACGGGCGCCAGCGCGGCGGCAGGTGCGACAGCAGGCACCGTAGCCACGGTTGCGGCGGTGGTAGCGGGAGTCGCGGCGGCGAGCACAAAGTCCTCGTCCAACCACTAGCGGTTTCCAGACCGAGCACTTCCGGAACCCTGCCAGGGAAACCCTGGCGGGGTTTTGTTGCTTTTGCAGGTGCATGAAAGCCCGGAGTTCCAACTCTCCGGGCTGAGCCTTCCTTCTTGTATCCTCAGGTCCTGAGCGCGGAGCCCTGCCCGCGCTTTCCGCGTTTTTGAGATGGTGAAGGCAAGCATCTCTGTAAGGGGGCTATGCGCCGTTTCCTAGCGTGTTGGGTCGGAGTCGTTGCGTGCTGCGTAACCTCCTTTGCGAGGGCCGGACCCACCGGGCTCATCAACATGCCCGATGCCCGTTTCAATCCGGACGGCACATTGCGTTTCGGCATGGCTTACGCGCGGCCGTATTTTGATCTCAGTGCGAATGCCACGCTGCTTCCGTGGCTTGAGACTAATCTCGCTGTTACTCGGATCACGGGTATTCCAGGATTTAATGCCGACGACCCGAACGGATTCGGTTCAGCCTACGGAGCCTACAAGGACAAAAATGCGGGTTTCAAGGTTCGGCTCGTAGCGGAAGAAGGCTGGTGGCCCTCGGTCGCGGTCGGCGCGCAGGACCCCTTCGGCACCAGCCTTTTCCCGAGGCAGTTTGCCGCTGCGACCAAGACTCTGGGCGATGCGCAAGTCACGTTTGGATACGGGCGCCAACAGATCGACGGAGCGTTCGGAGGCCTGCGCTACTCGCCGTCGTGGCTGGGAAGCTGGTCGTTCGTCACCGAATACGACGCGAGCGACTACAGGAATTTTCCATTCGCCGAGGAAACGCACGTCGCCGGGCGCCGGCACGGGATTTCCAGCGCGATCGAGTATCGCATCGGGTGGATGAGCGCGGCGGTCTCGAATCAGCGCGGCGTGGCGGGAATCAGCACCTACGTTTCGATCCCACTCGAGCAAAAGGAATGGATACCGAAGACCGCGGAACCCGAGCCCTACGCGAAAGTGATTCCGCGGCCGACGCTTGCGCAGTGGGAGCGCGACGCAAGCTACAGGAAGCGCATGTACGCGGCGCTCTTCCGGCAGGACTTCAAGGACGTGCGCCTCCGCATGGAGCCCAACGCGCGCCTTTCGCTGACGCTCACCAACAGCCGCATCTCCCAGATGAGCCGCGCGGTCGGCCGCGCGGCAAGGACGGCGCTGCTCCTCGCTCCCCTCGAAACCACGGAAATCCGCGTCACCTACACGACCAGCGGCCTCCCCGTGGCGACCTATGAGTTCACCGATCTGCGCAAGCTCAATCGCTACTTCAACGGCCTGCTGACGCGAAGCGAGCTCGCCGAATCCGTTTCCATCCGCTACGCGGCGCCGTCTTCTTATTC
>Ga0210382_10000166_pt1 | contig 26260 bp, 23 predicted proteins | sample PLMedo_FD_155452 | JGI IMG/M metagenome (GOLD analysis project Ga0210382, IMG submission 155452) | Groundwater sediment microbial communities from an aquifer in East River, Colorado, USA - PLM0_60_coex redo | ecosystem: Environmental > Terrestrial > Soil > Riparian zone | place: USA: East... | reverse complement strand
GGAACGTCACCGTCGTGCCCACCGGAACCGTCCGCACTGACGGCACCATCGATGAGGTCGCCGTGCTGTCCGGAGTGGAGTTGGCGTTGCCGTTCGAGCGCGCCATCCAGATTTCGTTGGGCGGCACGATGCCGGGGGCGGTGTTGTCCACCGGCCGACGCCAGTTTGCGATGGGTAGCGGGGCGGGAGCCTCTTGGCTGCCCGAGACGTAGACCGGATTGGAGCGGGGACCGGTGTGATACTTCGCCGTGCCGCCGAGCTTGAACGCCCACACGGCGTCGCCGTTCCCGCCTTGGGAGTACGGCTGGCTGCCCGCCATGTTCGTCGTCGCGATGTACTGCTCGCCGTTGATCTCGTACGAGATCGTGCCGGCCTGGCTCGGGGCGCCCATCTGGAAGCGCCACAACTCATCGCCAGTCGTGGCGTCCCGGCCGACCAACCAGCCGTCCATTTGCGTGTGGAATAGCAGGTCGGTGGCCGTGACCAGCGGGTTGTGCTGTCTCGAGAGGTCGAACTTGAGCGCCTTGTACCAGACGACTTTGCCGGTCGAGTTGTCGACCGCGAGGATGGCACCCGTCTGGTACCCGCCGATCTGCCGCAGGCCGTTGCCGCCTTGTTGCAGCGGGTGTCCGACGGGACTGAACGAGAGCCCGACATAGCGCAGGTTGAGCCTCGGGCTGATCGACGTGTTCGTCATGTCGTTGCCGCCGTTCTGGCCGGTCATCGACATTTGCACGAAGCCGTCGTACGAGCCGTCGTACATGCAGCCCAACCGGGGCGGTCCGACTAGGAATGGCTCGGTCGGGGTCAGATAGTTGGGCGTGCGCAAGACCAGCTTCAGTTGACCGGGGTTGGCCGGATCGGGCTCGGCCTGGTAGCCGTTCCAGTTCGGGACCATGCGGTTCTGCAGGCCGGGGACGTCCGAGCCCAGGTTCTGCAACGCGACGCACTGCGGCATGTGCGGCTCTTGCAGCGGGAAAGGCTGCGTCAGCGCTGGCTCGCTACGAATGTCCGCCGGGACCGCACGGTATTCGATGGGCAGCGCCCGCTTGCCGTTGGTGCGATCCAGCGTGAACTGAAAGCCCGACTTGCTCCCGTAAAAGAGGACCTTTTTCAGCTGACCGCCGATCATCACATTGGCGAGCGCCGGCGGAAGGGCGTTGTCCATGTCCCAGATGTCGTGACGGACCGCTTGGAAGTGCCACTTGTATGCACCCGTCTTGAGGTCCAGCGCGACCACCGAGCTGCCGAACAGGTTGTCGCCCGGCCGGTTCTGGCCATTCTGCGAGCCGTTGCAGCTGCGCACGTTGCCGAACGCCTGGTACAACAGCCCGAGCTCGGGATCGATGGTGGGGTGCTGCCATGCCGTCGCCCCGCCGGTGAGATAGCAGTTGTTCGGCGTGTCGTTGGGCGTGACCTTCGTGGTCCACGTATCGCCGGCATCGAAGGTGTTGGCGTTCACGTCGGTGAACACGCTTCCGTGCGGATAGGTGCTGAAGAAATGCCACACCAGGGCGCCGTCGCTCGCCCGCAGGGCGAAGACCGAGCCACGCGCGGAGTCGTTCGTGCCTTGGTAGACCAGGCCGTCGTAGTACGTCGTGCGGACCTTGGCAATGGTGCCCAGCGTCGCGCCGCCGGGGGCGGTGGGTTGCACCGCCCAGACGATCGCGCCCGTGTCCTTGTCGAGCGCCACGACGCGGTTGCCGGCGGCCGTGGTGAAGACCTTGCCCTCGCCGACGCTCACGCCGCGGTGCTGGCTGTTGCCACCGAAGCCGTTGGCCGCGACCGACGGCTGCCACTTCCATTTGACGGCGCCGGTGGCGCCGTCGAGCGCGATGACGCCGCCACTGGGCGTGTCCAGATACATGACGCCGTCGACGACGATCGGGATCGTTTGTTGCGCCGTGGCGTTGTTGCCGGGACCCGGCACCGGCGTGGTCACCGGCTCGGCGGAAACGTGGGTCACCCACGCCGGGCCCAGTTGTTCGATGTTCTTCTTGTTGATCTGGGTCAGCGACGTGTACCCCCAGCCGCCGAGGTTGCCGGTGGTATAGGGCCAGTCTTCACCGGCGGGCGAACAGCAGTTTTCAGGGAGTGCCGCCCCGATCGCGAACTCGGCATAGACCAGCGGAGCGCCGACGGTGACCGCCAGCACTGCGCATAAGCGACTCATTCTCATGGGACTCCTCGATTTCGTTTGGAGATGACCGACAAGAGCGATCTTGTCGCCTCGCGATGGTGTCATTCACGCGGCAAAAAAACGCGTGTGACATGTTTGGTTGCGCCCCGCGCCGGCACGACCCGCCGCGAGGCCATCGACTTGATGGATCGGCGGAAGGCGCGGCCAATGGGTTCGGCACAGGCGTGATCGGTGCGACCGGGTCCCAACGCTGTCAACGACACGGGCGGCGACGCGCCTGCGCGACGCAGTTCTTCGAAGTCTTTTCAACCGCGCCTTCCGCCGGGAGAGTCGTTCTGTTCAGCCCACGCCCGACCGGCAAGATCGAGGTTTACTGAGCTCCTCCGGGCCGTAGTAAGCTGAAAGCCCCGTCCGCAATGGCGGGTCTTTTTCGCCGGGAGGGCGCACGGCCATGCTGGGAAGCGCGGCGATGGTGCTGTCGTTCGATATCGAGCCGGCGGCGGTAGTCGAGCACGATGAATGGCACACGCGCGAGCATCTGCCCGAAAGGCTCGCAATCGACGGTTTCCTCTGTGGCTCGCGCTGGAGAGCGCTCGAAGGACTCCCGCGCTATCTCGTCGTCTACGAGGTGGCTGAGCTCGCCGTACTGAGTTCCTCGGCGTATCAGGAGCGCCTCAACAACCCCACGCCTTGGACGCAGAAGATGATGAAGAGCTACCGCGACATGCGCCGCGGATTCTGTGGCGTCGAGGCAAGCCTCGGGCGTGGGCTCGGCTGTGCAACGCTGCTTGTTCGCTTCGCGCCCGCGCCGGGGCGCGAAGCAGATCTACGCGGCTGGCTGACGCGCCGGGTGCTGCCCGACTTGGCAGAATTGCCCGGCTTTGCCGGCGCACATTTGCTGCGGGCTGCTGCCACGCCGGCGATGACCGCGGAGCAGCAGATCCGCGGCAGCGACCAGGGGCTCGACTGGGTGCTGCTCGTCATGAGTCATCGCGCGCAAGCGCTGACGTCCCTTGCGATGACGAAGCTCGACCCGCAACCGTTCGTGGAAAACGGCGCTGCCCGCCTGCCGATGACGCAGGCCTACGGCTTGCAATATGCGCTATCGCGCGACGACCTTGCTACTTCGCCAGTGCGGCCGCCGTGAGGCGGTAGAAGATGCCGCTGGGCTCGGCTTTCAGCACCGATAGCTTTCCCATGAGCGTGATTGGATCGTCGCTGTAGGGGAGCGGCCGCTCGGCATGCACCTCGATCACCGCTTCCGGTCCGCCGGGCATGTGGATGTCGCACTCCGGCGCAACCGCGGAAAGGATGAATACCGCGTGAGCGTCGTTGTCGTCCAGGGGAAACATGAAACCTTCCACTGTGATCGTCTTCTGGTCGAGCGCCGCTACAGCCTGCGAAAACTCCGGTACAAAGCGGCCGTTCGCACGCCGCACCGCGACCTGCGCCAACGTCCTCCATGGCACGACGCCGGCGCGCTCCGGAAGCGGCGGTTTGACTGAAACGCCGTGATCATGGGCGCCTGCCATCGATCGGGTAGGACTGACGTCTACGCTGTGCAGAAACGTGCTGCCGGCCGAGTCTTCAGCAATCGCGAAGAGCTTGCCGAGCGATAGAACCAGCTCGCGTGGATTCGAGAGGAACGTCTGCGGATCTTCCAGTGGAAGCGTGCCAGGCGCGCTGCCATCGCTCTGCCAAAGGCGCGTGCCAAGCTCGCCGTTGGCGGCAAAGACCAGCCGCCCTCCCAATTTGGTCAATTGTCTCGGCAAGGAACTGCCCGCGCCCGGGAGGATGTCTTTCACCAACGCGGTGCCGTCCGCGGTGCCGTCACTTTTCCATAGCTCCACGCCCTGCAAACCGTCGGACGCGGCGAAGAATACGGTGCCGTTGACCTCCGTGAGAAAACTCGGGACGGAGCTGCCGCGACCTGGATATATGTCCTTCACCAGCAGGGTGCCTTGCTCCGTGCCGTCGCTTTTCCATAGCTCAAAGCCAGTTTTGCCATCGGTGGCAGCGAAGAGAAGTATGCCGCCGACATTCGTGAGGTAGCGCGGCTGCGCGCTATCCGGGCCTACATAGATGTCCTTGACCATCTGCGTGCCGGTTTCGGTGCCGTCGCTCTTCCACAGTTCGAGGCCGTGCTTGCCGTCGCGGGCGACGAAGAACAGCGTGCCGTTGACATCCACCAGGAAGTCCGGACTCGAGTCTTCCATTCCCGGGCGGATGTCTCTAACGCGCCGAGTGCCGCTCGCCGTGCCGTCGCTTACCCATAGCTCACGGCCTGCCTGCTCGTCGTAAGCAGTGAAGAACAGCTTGCCACCTACCTTGACAAGCTGCCGCGGGATGGACCCGACAGCTCCGGGCACAAGGTCCACAACCAGCATCGTGCTCTCGGGCGTGCCCTGGGTCTTCCACAGCTCGAAACCGTGCTGCCCGTCATCAGCGACAAAGTACACAGTTCCGTTGAGCTCAGTAAATGAGTTCGGCAGAGAGTCTCCAGCGCCGGCACGGATGTCCTTCACAAGTGTCGTCCCGGCGGCCGTGCCATCGCTTCTCCATGGCTCAAAACCCGAGGCGCCATCGTTCGCCGTAAACAGGAGTGCCGCTCCGAAGCGGGTCAAGCTGCTGGGATATGAGCCGCGCGGGCCGGGAAAGATGTCTTTCACCAATACGGGCTTGCTCGCAGCTCGCTCGATTTTCCAAAGCTCGTAGCCGCGTTCATCGTCTTTCGCAACGACGAACAGAGTGCCGTTGACGTCGGTCAGCGCGCTTGGGGAAAAGCCCTGCCAGGCGGGTTCGGCGATCGCTGCCGAAGCGGCAATGAACGCCAACCCGGCGACCGTGCATCTAAGGAAGTTCATGTTCTAGGTCCTGAAACGATCCGGGACCTGCCACGGCAGGTCCCGGAATCACTGCGATAAGATCGACTTCGCGCTTTTAGTCGTCGTCCCTGTCGTGCCCGTCCGTCACGCAAAACGGCTTGCTGCCCATGGCGGAGAGGATGCCGTTGACGATCAGCTGCTTGAACTGCGCCTGGCCCGGAAAGCCTGATCCGTCGGTGAACGCGTCGCGGTCGTGACCGAGCGTAGTCAGCCAGGCACGGCCGCCGTCGTAATACTGGCACCAGGCGACCGGATGGAAGGTGCCATGGCCAGGATGGACGGTGCGCTTGGTGGCGAGTGAGTTTTCGTCGACGGTGGCGAGAAACTTCACCTTGGTTGGGAACGGAACGAGGTTGTACCACTCATCCTTGAAGCCGAAGCTGCTCGGCAAGCCGTCGGTGGACGAATCGTGCCGGGCTACGATGTTCACAGTGCCGTTCTGGAACTGGCCGTGGTCGTAGTAGTTGGCGTTGCCGAGAAGGCCTTCGTAATACGGCCAGTTGTACTCGGTCCCGAAGGCGTTGTGAATGGCTACGAAGCCGCCGCCCGCGCGCATGAACTGCCGCAGCGCAGTCTTGCCCGCGTCGAGGTGCGCGCCCGTGGTGGTGTCGACGGCCCTTGCAGGCACTACGGCCGTGCCGTGCTTCCAGAGCGTGTCGCGGCTGGTGCTGGCGAAGATCACCGCCTTGTACCTCGAACCCGGGCCCAGGGCGCCGGCGAGCGTATTGACGTCCTCGGTATAGTCGACTCCCACGCCTTGCTCGCCCATCCACTTGACGAGTGCGTTTTGGACGACGTGTGCAGGGGTCAGCGGCGGGTTCAAGCCGGGCGTAAGCGCCGGGCCTAGGTTCGCATGACGCGGCCCCGCGGTGCGCGTATAAAGCAGCACCTTGTTCAGGCGATCTGTCATCCAGCCGTCGTGGTAGCAGTTGGGGTTGGTGCCGCGGCATACGCCGTAGTCGAAATTTCCCACGATCTTCGGATCGTTTTCGGGTGTCTTGACCCCGCGACCATCCGCCGCAAACGAGGCGGTCGACATTCCCCAGACTGATGCCGCGGCGAATGCCGCGATTAGAGCTTTTCCTGTGACTTCCGCCCTGCTTCTCATATGTCTCCCTGAGTATCTTTGCGGCTTTTAAAAATGCTTCCGCGAGCGCCCTTGCATTCGCCTACGATGCCTACGTTGCATTGGAGCGAACGCCGTGTCGTTATAAGGCCGGCGCAACAAAACGTCAGCGCGTGGCTGCTTTGGTACCCTCTGTGCGACCCTTATCAGGTTCGCGTCGGCGGTAGAAAAATACAACGATGTTCTGTACGATGGAACGGCCTCGTCGGTGGGGCGCCGGTGCTACCCGCGGGCATTTCTCGTTTGACGTAGCTTCATTAATCGAATCGCAAGGAGCATGAAAGTGAGAATGCACAAACCGCTTTGCGCCCTGCTGGTGCTGGCCGGCCTCGTGGGCGTCGCGGCGAGCGTGATGGCGCAGGAGATCCAGGAGCGCACCATTCGCTTTGGCCATCTAAATAATCCGGACCATCCCATCAGTGCCGGGGTAAAGAAGTTCGCCGAGATCGTGGCTGCCAAGAGCGGCGGCAAGCACACGGTCCGCGAATTCCCCTCGAACCAGCTCGGCAACGAAATGCAGCAGCAGTCGGCGCTGCAGGGTGGCGTTCAGGAAATGACGGCACCCGCGCCAACCTCCCTGGCTGGAATCGTGAAAGAGTTCGGCCTGCTCGACTTTCCGTTCATTGTGAGCAACTCACAGCAGGCCGATGCGCTGACCGACGGTCCGGTCGGCAAGATGCTGTTCGCGAAGCTTCCCGAAAAGGGTCTGGTCGGCCTCGCGTTTTGGGACCTGGGCTTCCGCAACGTCACCAACAGCAAGCGCCCCATCACGAAGGCGGAAGACCTGGAAGGCATCAAGCTGCGCGTAATCCCGAACCCGGTATTCCTCGAGACCTTCAAGACGTTCAAGGCTAATCCTGTGCCGATGGCTTTCTCCGAGCTCTACAGCGCCCTCGATACCAGGGCGGTCGATGGTCAGGAGAACCCCTTCGCAGTGATTCTTTCGAACAAGTTCTTCGAGGTGCAGAAGTACCTGAGCGCGACGAACCACGTCTACACGGCCAACACGATCCTGATCAGCAAGAAGTTCTGGGACCGGTTGTCACCGACCGAGCAAAAATTGTTGCAGGACGCTGCCTTGGAGGCGCGCGATTACCAGCGCAAAGTGAGCCGGGAGGCGGCGCAGAAGGCGGTCGCTGAGCTTCGTGCGAAAGGCATGCAAGTGAACGAGCTGGCGCCCGCTGAGCTGAGCCGGATGCGCCAGATGGTGCGGCCGGTCCACGACAAGTTCATGGCCGAGTACGACCCCGCTATGGTCAAGACCTTTCGCGGAGAGCTCGAGCGTATCCAAAACCAATAGCACTGGGCGCACGCCACAGACGGTAGCCGTATGCGCATTCTCGTCCTTCACGGTCCCAACCTGAATCTGTTCGGTCGTCGCGAGCCGCACCTATACGGCTCCAAGACCCTGGCGGAGATCAACGACAAGCTCAACGCCCTGGCCCGCGAGCTGGACGTCGAGCTGACGATCGTGCAATCGAATCACGAAGGCGAACTCCTCGACAGGCTGCACGCGCATGTCGATGAAGTTCAGGGTGCGCTGCTTAACCCAGCACAGCGTGTCGTTGCATGACGCGATTAAGGCGATGCCCTTTCCAACGGTGGAAGTCCACATGACCAACATCGAAGCGCGAGAGCAGTGGCGCGGCCATTCGATTATTTCGCCGGCAGTGAAGGCGACAGTCCAGGGGCTGGGCTGGAGGTCCTACACGACTGCGCTACGGGGTCTGGTCGAGACCCTGCGCGAATCTGAGCCCTGATCCTGGGCTACCGCCCGGCGCGGGAGGCCGCGGCGGGACGGTACTTCTTGACTGCGACGGCGAGGTGCTGGGGCGCGCTGCGCGAGCCCTTTGGCACCTTTAGCCATGCGGAGAATTCCGCCACCTCCGGATTCCCGCCCATGATCCGCGTCAGATTGCGCGCGTGGCGGAACAGTACCGGGAGGATGGCTTGCACGCCAAGCGCCTCGATCCGGTAGCGCGGGCCGGATACGCTCAGGGCGCCGATGAACTGCTGATCCAGTCCGAAGACCGGGCAGGCGACCGCCGCGGTCTCGGGATCGCGCTCACCGAAGGACGCGGCGTACATGCTATTGCGGATTGCGTCGTACTTGTTGCCGGTCAGCCCGCTGAAGGCGAGGATCACGTGCCCCGCGGCCCCGACCGTGAGCGCAAGGCGATCACCGATGTGGACGGAGTCGCGCACCGCCCGATCGGATTCGACCCGATGCAGGCAAAGCCGCTGGGATTCGTCCCGCACGTAGAACGAGGCTCCTTCCTGCAGCTCGTCGACGATCTGCCGCAGCGTCTGGGGAACAATCTCGACCGTGCCGAAGTGCTTTTGGTACATCGCGCCCAGAGACAGCAGCTTGGAGCCCAGGCGGTAGGTCCCGTCGTCGCTGCGGTGAAGATGGCGCGCCTTCTCCAGGGATTTCGCCAGACGAATCACCGTACTCTTGTACAGACCGGTGCGCTTGGCCACTTCCGCGAGCGTCAGTTTCTGGTCCTGGTCGGTAAAGGCGTCGAGAATCGCCAACGCACGATCCACCGCCGCCACCCCGCCCAAGACCGTCATTTGGTCATCTCCGTCTAGGAAATCGATGTGCCGCGCAGTGTAACAGAGCCCGTTGCTGCGGCGTTGTGGCTGTACGGCGTTCCGCCGGGGCCTGCGCGGGTTGGATCAAAATGGCGAGGGCCCGGGCCGCGTCAACTATCCTTTGCGAAAAATAGAATCATGTTATGCTGGATGACACGCTGGCATCCGTACCGCTTCGCTTCGAATTACACTACACAACTGCACGTGGGTCCGATGGGCATCAGGGAGGCAGCACAGAGGAAGATGCCGACGTCCGATCAGCTCCGGAGCTATCAGCATTACATCGACGGAGCGAGTGTCCCCCCTGCCTCCGGCGCGTACCTCCCGACCGAGGATCCCTATACCGGCGCTGCCTGGGCGCGGATCGCTCGCGGCAACCGCGCGGACGCCGCAGCCGCGGTCCAAGCGGCCGACGCCGCCTTCCAGGGCCCCTGGTCACGCCTTTCCGCCACCGAACGCGGCCACCTGCTGTGGAAGCTCGGTGAGTTGATCCAGGTGAACGCCGCGCAGCTCGCAGAAACGGAACGCCGCGACAACGGTAAGCTCGCAACCGAAGTGCTTGCCCAGGTGAAATACATGGGGGATTACTTCAAGTATTACGCCGGCCTCGCGGACAAGGTGCAGAGCCAGGTGATCCCTACCGACAAGAAGGGCGTTTTCGCCTATACGAAATACGAGCCGAAGGGCGTGGTCGTCATCATCACGCCGTGGAATTCGCCGCTTACCCTGACCAGCTGGAAGCTCGCGCCGGCGCTTGCCGCCGGCTGCACTGCCGTGGTGAAGCCCTCGGAATTCACTTCGGCTTCAATGCTCGAGCTCGCCGAGCTGTTCTCCCAGGCCGGATTTCCGAAGGGGGTCGTCAACGTCGTGACGGGTCTTGGCACGGAAGTCGGCGAGGCGCTGGTCACGCACTCCAAGACCGCGCACATCGGATTTACGGGTGGCGAGCTGGCGGGCCGCAAGATCTACGAGCTTGCGGCTCATAACTTCAAGACAGTTACGCTCGAGCTTGGCGGAAAGTCGCCGAACATCGTCTTCGACGACGCCGATCTTCCCCAGGCAGTGAAGGGAGTGGTGTCCGGCATCTTTGCGGCCTCTGGACAGAGCTGCCAGGCTGGGTCGCGTCTGCTGGTGCAACGGAATATTCACGACAGGTTTGTCGAGATGCTGGTCGAGTTCGTCCGCACCGCGAAGCTGGGCGACCCGGCGCTTCCCGACACCCAGGTCGGCCCCATCTCAACGCGGCCCCAATTCGAAAAGATCCTGCGCTACATCGGAATTGCCAAGGACGAAGGCGCGCGTTGCGTGCTCGGCGGCAAAAGCCGCCCGGACCTGGGCGCCGGGATGTTCGTGGAACCCACCATCTTCACCGGCGTGCGCAATGACATGCGCATCGCGCAGGAAGAGGTGTTCGGCCCGGTGCTGTGCGTCATTCCGTTCGAGGATGAAGCCGACGCGATCAGAATCGGAAACGACGTCGCCTACGGCCTGGCGGCGGCGGTTTGGACCAGGAACCTGCATCGCGCCATGCTGCTCACGGACAAGCTCAAGGCCGGAACAGTATGGGTGAACAACTACCGGGCCACCAGCTTCACCTCGCCCTTCGGCGGCTACAAGAATTCGGGCATCGGGCGCGAATCAGGAACTGAAGCCATCAAGGAGTATCTGCACACCAAGTCGGTGTGGATCTCCACCGACTTGGACGTGCCGAACCCCTTTATCCGCCGCTGAATTCCCGGACATGACACAGGCTCTTGCAGGGATACGCGTGCTCGACCTTACGAATGTGCTCGCCGGGCCTTTGTGCGCCTACCAACTCGCATTGCTCGGCGCGCACGTCGTCAAGGTGGAGATGCCCAAGAACGGCGACCTTGCCCGTCAGCTGGGCGCCGATCCGGTCCTCAATCGCCAGCGCATGGGGGCTTCATTTCTGGCGCAGAACGGCGGAAAGAAGTCGATCACCGTAAATCTGAAAGTGGATGCCGGCAAGGATGTGCTGCGGCGCCTGATCGAAACCGCCGACGTGCTGGTGGAAAATTTCCGCCCTGGCGTAATGGACCGGCTGGGACTTGGCTACAGCGACGCACGGGAGATCAACCCGTCGCTCGTTTATTGTGCAATCTCGGGATTCGGTCAGAGCGGACCCATGAAGGACGCCCCGGCCTACGATCAGATCATCCAGGGGCTCTCTGGCATGATGAGTGTCACCGGCGACGAAAAGTGCGCGCCGTTGCGCGCCGGCTATCCGGTCGCCGACACCGTCGGCGGCATCACCGCGGCATTCGCGATCGCCAGCGCGCTGGTGGGTCGCCAGAAGACCGGAGAGGGTTCGTTCATCGATGTCTCGATGCTGGACTCGGCGATGGTGAGCATGGGATGGATCGTTTCCAACTACCTGCTTGCCGACGAGAAGCCGTGCCCCATCGGCAACGACAATTTCACCGCGGCACCGTCGGGAACTTTCAAGACCGGCAGCGGCCTCCTCAATATCGCCGCCAACAAGCAGGAGCAGTTCGAGACGCTTGCGAAGTCGGTAGGGCGCGAGGACCTCGTCACCGACGAGCGCTTTGCGGATCGCGAGAGCCGAAAGCGCTATCGGCCCGCCCTGACGATGGAGCTTGAATCGGCATTGGCCCGCAAATCCGCCGCAGAGTGGGAGGTGCTCCTGAATCGCGTAGGCGTGCCGGCGGGCCAGGTGCTCACCGTGCCTCAGGCGCTGCAGACAGCGCAGATCAAGCACAGAGAGCTGCTCCAGGTTTTCGAAGACGTTCCCGGCCTGGACCGGCGACTCGTCCTGGCGCGCGCAGGATTCAAGATGTCGAGCGGCGATCCTGCGGTGTCTTCGGCGCCGCCGCGCCTGGGCGCGCATACCACCGAAATCCTGAACGCCATCGGCTACTCGGCGTCGGAGATCAGCCACCTGAAGGAAGCGGGCGCCGTATGAGCGCAAAGAGCGCCGATCAGTTGCTCGCGGAAGCCACCGCCTGGTGGTCGACGGCCCTCATCGATATCCGTCCGGGAAAAATCGACATCCGCGGCTATCCGATCCAGGATCTCATCGGCAAGCTGAGCTTTCCGGAGATGATCTGGCTCATGCTGCGTGGCGAGCTGCCTTCACCGGAGCGGGCGAAACTGCTCGAAGCGGCGCTGGTCGCGGCCGTCGATCACGGCCCTCAGGCGCCATCGATTGCGATCTCGCGCATGGCCGTGACCTGCGGGTTACCAATCAACGGCGCCATGGCCTGCGCCATCAATGTCCTCGACGATGTGCATGGCGGCGCCGGGCAACAATGCATGGAGCTGTATCAGTCCATCGCCAAAGCACACGACGAAGGCGCAGCCGACCCAGTGGAATCGATGCTGGACCGCTTCATAGCGCAGCGCGGCAAGATCATCCCGGGCTTCGGCCACCGGTTTCATCCGGTAGATCCGCGGGCCGGCAAGCTGCTCGGGCTGGTGCAGACCGCGAGCTCGAAAGGAGCGGTGTCCGGTCGCTTCGCAAAGATCGGAGCCTCGGTCGAACGATCGCTCGAGCGCCGCAAGGGGGGCTGATTCCGATGAACATTGACGGCGCCACTGCGGTGATCTATTGCGAGTTGGGCTTTGCACCCGAGCTGGGACGGGGCCTTTTCATCCTGTCACGCTCCGTAGGCATACTTGCGCACGCATGGGAGCAGACTTTGCAAGGAGGCCGTATCAAGGGGCCCATGCCCCCCGCAATTCCCTACCGATACACTGGACCGAAAACGCGTAGCCCCGAACTCGAAGGAGTGAGCCCCCATGAATCAAGCCCGTGACCTGAAGCAGATTCTTGTTTCGCATCAGCTGGTGAAGTACCTCGAAGATCGTGGCATCGAATACATCTTCGGTCTGTGCGGGCACACCAACATCGCGGTTCTCGCTGCCTTGGCTGGCAGCTCAATCAAGTTCGTCAACACGCGCCATGAGCAGGTCGCGGCGCACATGGCGGATGGCTACGCGCGCGCCAAGCGGCAAACCGCGGTTCTGCTCAGCCATCTCGGGCCCGGACTAACAAACGCGGCGACCGGCGTCGCCAACGCGGCGCTGGATTCAATTCCCATGGTGGTCATCGCCGGCGATGTGCCGAGCCACTACTACGGCAAGAATCCCCACCAGGAGGTCAACCTCCACGCGGACGCGTCCCAGTACGAGATTTACCGGCCGTTCGTGAAGCGGGCCTGGCGCGTCGAGCGCCCAGAACTTTTCCCGGAAATCATCGAGAAAGCCTTCCAGCTCGCCGAGAGCGGCCGGCCAGGTCCGGTGCTGGTGTCGGTGCCGATGGATATTTTTTCCAAAGAAGTCGACCCGAGCCTCTTTGCCCGCCTCGGGCACAACACAAAGAGCCTGCACAAGCCATCGATCGATGACGAAACGGCAGCCCGGATCATCAAGGCGATCGCCGGCGCCAAGGACCCGGTCATTTATGCCGGCGGCGGCGTAATTCTCGCCGATGCCGCGAACGAGCTGCGTGAGCTCGCCGACCATTTTTCGCTTCCGGTCGCGCACAGCCTCATGGGCAAGGGCGTGCTGCCCGACGATCATCCTCTCGTCCTCGGGATGACGGGATTCTGGGGCACGAAGTTCATCAACGAGAAATGCAGGCAAGCCGATTATGTGCTTGGACTCGGTACCCGGTTCGCCGAAGCCGATTGCAGCTCGTGGGATCCGCGCTTCACCTTTAGCATGCCACCGACCAAGCTCATCCACATCGACATCGACCCGAGCGAGATCGGGCGCAATTTCCCGGTGGAAATCGGCGCGGTGGCCGATCTGAAGCAGGCGCTCCGCGTGCTGGTCCGGGTCGCAAGGAAGCTCTATCCAGCGGGCCGCAGGAACGATGCACTGACGGCGGAAATCGCGACCTATCGCAAAGACTTCATCAAAGGCAACGACGAGCACGTGCGCAACTCGGCATATCCGATGCGCCCGGAGCGAATCTTGGCGGCGGTGCGCGAGGTGCTGCCTAGGGACGCAATCATTACTACGGATGTCGGCTGGAACAAGAATGGAGTCGGCCAGCAGTTTCCGGTCTACACGCCCGGCAGCATTCTCACTCCGGGCGGATACGCAACCATGGGCTTCGGTGCGCCGGCCGCGTTGGGTGCGAAGCTTGCGTGTCCGCAACGGGTCGTGGTTGCGCTGGTGGGCGACGGCGGGTTCGGGCAGAACCCGGCGATGCTCGCGACGGCGGTCGAATCGGACATCGCAGTGGTCTGGGTGATCATGAACAACTATGCCTTCGGCACCATTGCCGGCCTGGAGATGGCCCACTTCGGAACGGCGTTCGGCTGCGTGTTTCGCAAGGACGGCCAGCCGTATTCGCCGGATTTTGCCGCGATTGCGCGCGCGTATGGCGCGGAGGGTGTCCAGATCCGGGCGGCGGAAGAATTCAAGCCCGCGCTCGAGCGCGCCGTCAAATCAGGCAAGCCGTTCGTCATCGACGTGGCGATGATGAACGAGCCCGTGCCGACCGGCGGTCACTGGAACATCAATGACATCTATTCGCCGGGTCGTACAGCGTCCCACGTGGCAATCGACTATGCCCCGCGGGCCGGCAACTAGGCTCAACGTGCGCAACAGCACGGAAGAGCCTACCCGATGTTAGGTTGAGCCTGCACAAGAAGTAGCAGCGAGGAGGAGGAATGTTGGGGAGAAGAGGGGAGACGCAAGCGTCTGCTCGGGAAGGCGAGCGCCCGATGATGAATGAATCGACGGCGCTGCTTTTCAATGCACAGTCCGCCAGTGGTGCGGTGGATGAAGGCGCCTTGCTGCAAGAGGAATTCGAGCGCGCCCAGCGCGTGGCGTGCGGACAGATCGGCGCGCAGGACCTCGACTGGCTGAGCAAGGGATTCGCCGCCTTCCTGGCAAATGGCGGCGCGCTGCCTTTGGAGCGCTGCCTCCGGCTGCCCTGGAAAGACGGCGCTCTTCGTCGTGCATGCCGAGACTATTGGCTGCGCCGCGCGTGGAAACTCGTCGGCGGCGAGCTGTCGCCGTGGCGTCGCTCTGAATTGCTCTCGACCACGGTGAGGGGCTTTTCCTGCCGCCAGTGGGCGCGCTGGCGGGGCCTGCAGGCGCCGCCCGCAGAAGCTGCCGAGCTGGAAACAGCGCTGTTCCATGCCTTCAGGGCCTGCGACCGCGTGCCGGCGACCGCCATGCAGTTGCATAACATCGCACACTATCGGCGGCATTCCTGACCGCGTGCGATGTCATGCAGCATCCGAACAAAATCAGTTTGCAGTGCCGCAGGAGGGACCGTCATGCGAAAGATCGTGGAAGGCTATTTCCACCTCCTGAAGGGCATCATCGTGCTTTGTCTTGCGGCGATGGTCGTACTGGTATTCGGCAACGTGGTGCTGCGTTACGGCTTTAACACCGGTATCGCGGTGTCGGAGGAGCTATCCAGATGGTTTTTCGTTTACCTCACATTTCTTGGCGCGGTGGTCGCCATGCGGGAGCATGGCCACCTCGGCGTCGATAGCCTCGTCAAGCGCCTGTCGGCGATGGGCAAGAAGGCCTGCCTGGCGGCGAGCCACGTGCTCATGCTCCTTGCCACGTGGCTGTTCCTGCAGGGAAGCTGGACGCAGACCAAAATCCAACTGGGCAACATCGCGCCGGCTTCGGGTCTTCCGGTTGCATGGGTGTATGGCGTAGGCATCGTCTTCAGCGTTTCGGTCATGCTGATCCTCCTGTACGACCTCTACCGGATCGTCAGCGGCCGCATTTCCGAGGACGAACTGGTGATGGTCAAGGAGTCTGAAGAGCAGGCCGAGTTGGAAGCGCTGCAGCGCGGTATGGACAGGAGGCCGAGATGACTGTTGCCATATTCCTCGGCTCCCTCCTGGGCACAATGGCGCTAGGCATGCCGATCGCCTACGCGCTGCTGCTATGCGGCGTTGCTCTCATGTACCACCTGAACATGTTCGAAGCGCAGATCATCGCCCAGAACCTGATCAACGGCGCCGACAGCTTCCCACTGATTCGGAGTGTTCACCCCAACCGAGGCGGCCGTGGTTGCCGCCGTCTATTCGCTGTTTGTCGCCACGGTGGTATACCGGGAGCTGAAATTCAGGCAGCTCTATGACGTGTTTCTCACAGCGGCGAAGACCACGAGTGTGGTGATGTTCATCGTCGCGGCCGCCCTGGTGTCCGCATGGCTGATAACGGTGGCAGATCTGCCCAGCAAGGTGGTAAGCCTGCTCGCGCCCTTCGTCGGCAACAAGCTGGTGCTGATGACGGCGATGATGCTCCTTGTCCTGGTAGTGGGGACGGCTATGGACATGACGCCCACCATCGTGATCCTGACGCCGATACTCATGCCGCTAGTGAACGCCGCAGGGATCGACCCGATCTATTTCGGCGTGCTCTTCATCATCAATAATTCCATCGGCCTGATCACTCCGCCTGTCGGCGTGGTGCTCAACGTCGTGGCTGGCGTCACCAAAATCAGCATGGAGGACGTGATGCGCGGCGTCTGGCCTTTCATGATCGCGGAGACCGTCGTCCTGGCGCTGCTTGTAGTGTTTCCGCCGCTAGTCACGATACCGGCCAAGTGGTTCGCCGGTTAGCACTGTTAGGGCCGCGTCAGTGGGCAGAAACGTGGGTAAGCCCGATACTGACGTTGCGAGCCATTTAACTTCATAGCTTAGATCCATTCACGGCGGACTCACTCTCCGCCAGAACCCAGAAAAGAAAGACCCGCTTTGAGCGGGTCCTTTTGCTTTTTCCCTGAGCTTGGTTTGTTCGATATCTCTTTATGTGGCTCTTATTTGATCGGATTGGCCGCTGCGGCGGAAGCAAAAAAGTCGCAACCCGCCTTGATTCTTCCCGAGGCGCGCGACTTGCGTCACGAAACGTCGCACTGCGCCAAGTACGAAACAAAACGCCCGCTATAAGGCGGGCGTTTTGCCGATGACCAAAATTAGCGCTTATACATGTACCACCACACCGCCGCGACGATGATGATAACGAGGATCACTCCGCCACTACTCGATGCGCCGGCCGGCAGTGACTCGAGTCTGTTGGCGAGCGCCGTGATTTCTTGATCGCTCATTGCCTGGACGCGGTCCCTCGCCTGAGCGGGATCGATCCCAAGCGACTGGAGCTGGCCGGCCACATCCGTGCGGCCCAGCACGTTGAGCACCGTGGTGCGATCTGCGCTGCCAGCAGGGGAGACGAACTGTTCGGTGCCGATCATTCCTGCGTGCGCCATTTGGAACGGCGTCCAAGCCATCAGCGCGATTAAGAGGCGGCAAAGCATGTTGTTCATTCTGCGCTCCAGAGGTTGGTTGAGGGGGAGGGTTTACGGCCTACGATTGCCGTGAGACCGAATCTAGTTTGTGTGACTCCGAAAATCAAGAACGCACCAGGTGCGTCGCCAGTCTGTCAGCCTGCAGCAAGGAGCGCAGCAGACGGATTTTCCCCTTGAATCATAGACATCAGGCGGCGATGCGGGCTGCGTAGAAGCGGGCGAATCGCGCGTCGCGGCGACCCCGGGGCGTCTGAGTCCGCGCGGCGAACCCCCACGTGGCCCAGTACTCGTCGCACCGCTTCTCGACGCGCAGCGCGAGGATGGCATCGGGCTCGACCAGCGCCGCATCGCCGCAGACGAGCAGGCCATCGGCGCCGCCGTGCACGAGGGCAAGCCGGCAGTGCTCGAGCCGTTCCTGCTTGCTCGGCCGGTCCGCCCACTGCGTGATGCCCTCGATGGGCGGGGCCCACAGCAGGCAGCTGAAGCCGTCGTCATGGCCCTCGACGTCGCACTCGCGCAGGGCGAGCACCACCACGCCATCGTCAAAGCGCACGCCGCTCCAGCTTCGCGCCGGGTATCTGAGCGTCACGCCTTGAGCCTCGAACGCGTGCACGCGCGACAGCCGTCGCGCCGGATTTTGTCTGGGGATGATTCTGAAAGGCAGCATCGCTTTGTGAACCCTTATACACCCTTTATCAGAGGAGCAGCGCGGATTCGCTCGAGCACCCGATCGACCATCACTCCCGAAAGCCCGAGGTAGTTCGACGGGTCGCAAAGCTCGCTGAGCTTCTTGCGGTCGACGTGCTGCGTGATCGCCGCGTTCTCGCTCAGAAGATCCAGCAGGGGCCGGTCCTGCCTGATCGCCTCGCGGCACAGGTCGTAGACCAGGTCGTGGGCGCGCTCGCGGCCGAGGTGCGGGGCGAGACCCATCATGACCGCCTCCGAGACCACCAGGCCCTTCGTGGAATCCAGGTTGGCCCGCATGCGCTTCGCATCGACCTCGAGCCCGCCTACGACCGCCTTCGCCTGGCTCAGCGCTCCGGCGCTCAGCAGGAACGCCTCGGGCAGCGCGATCCATTCGATCTCCCATGGGCCGGTGGAGCGCTCGTGATCGGCGAGCATCGCATCGAGGAGGGCCGCAACCTGCTGCCGGACGACGCCGGCGCAGGCATGGATGTAGCAGCTCGAGATGGGGTTGCGCTTCTGCGGCATGGTGCTCGACGAGCCGCGGCCGTGCGCGAACGGCTCGTATACCTCGCCCACTTCGGTCTGCATCATCAGCTTGACATCCATCGCCAGCTTGCCGAGCGTGCCGGTGACCAGGCCGAGGAAACAGCCGACCTCCGCGATCGTGTCGCGGAGCGTGTGCCAGGCGATCACCGGCTGCGCGAGGCCCAGCTCCTTCATCAATCCGGCCTGGGTCTCGAGCCCGCCCTGGCCGAGAGAGGCGAGCGTGCCGGCAGCGCCCGCGAATTCACCCATCAGCACGCGCGGACGCAGCTCCGCGAGACGCGCGCGATGCCGCTCGATCGCGGAGAGAAGCCCGGCCATCTTGTAGCCGAAGGTCACGGGAACGGCCTGCTGCAGGTTGCTGCGCCCGATCATCGGCGTATCGCGGTGGCGGCGCGCGAGCTCCGCCATCGCAGCCGAGATCGCGGTGAGGTCGTCCTCGACGAGCGCGAGGCCCTCGCGGATTTGCAGCACCGTGGCGGTGTCGGTGATGTCCTGGGTGGTGGCGCCCCAATGGCACCATTCGCCCAGGTCGTCCGCGCACAGCTCCACGAGCTGCTGGACCACGCCCAGCACCGGGTAGCCGATGCGCTCGGTCTGCGCGCGCAGCTTCCGCAGGTCGATTTTCTCGAGCCTGCAGTTGCGCGCGATCTCCGCGGCCGCCTTTGCGGGGATGATGCCGAGCCGGGCCTGGACGCGCGCCAGCGCCGCCTCGATGTCGAGATATTTGCGCGTGCGGTTCTCGTCGGACCACACCTGGCGCATCGCCTCGGTGCTGAAGAGGTTGCCGAAGATGGCGGAGTCGACGATGGTTGCGGGCATGTTTTGCGGCTCCTGTTCAGGGCGGGGTGGTTTCGGCGAGCGCGGTGGCATCCATGGCCAGCCAGCCTTCATGGTCGCGGGCCCACAAGTGAAAGGTCCTGCCGTCCGGCCGCGGTTCGCCGCAGACGAAGAAGGGGTGGGTGTCGAAGATCGGGCGCATCGCGCGGAACTCGAACTTCGCGATCCGCGCCTCCGGCAGCTGCCAGCGCAGCAGATCGACGAGCAGCGTCGCGATCAGCGGACCATGCACGATCAGGCCGGGGTAGCCCTCGACTTGTGTCACGTAACGGCGATCGTAGTGGATGCGGTGGCCGTTGAACGTGAGCGCCGAATAGCGGAACAGCAGCACCTCGTCCGGCACCCACTTCTTCTCCCAGGCGGATGCGCCGGGCGCGGCCTGAGGAGTGGGCGCGACGTCGGCCGGCTTTGCCGCCTCGCGGTAGACGATGTCGTGGAACTCGGTCAGCGCGACGTCGTCCCGGCCGCTGGCGCGGAGCTCATGCCGGACTTTCACGAACACGAGCGCACCGCTGCGGCCGGATTTTTCGTTGACGCTCTGGATCGTCGACACGCGCGTTATCGAGTCGCCCACGCACAGCGGCCGGTGGAACTGCAACTGGCTGCCGGCCCACATGCGCCTGGGCAGCGCCACCGGGGGCAGGAACCCGCCGCGCCTGGCGTGGCCGTCCGGGCCGATTTCGGATTGGCGGTGCAGCGGCAGGAAGTAGAGCCAATGCCACAGCGCCGGCAGGGGCGTGCCCGGCTTCGGTCTTGCCGGCTCGCGGTCCAGGGTCGCCGAGAGCGCAGCATACGGCATGGCGGTGACGATGTCGTCCACCGTTTCAGTGCGGCCGATCCAGTCTTTCAGGTCCATCAGGTCTTCGCGCGCTCGAGGGCGAGCATCGCCTTGCCGTGGGCAACCACGACATCGGGGCTCTGCTGCAATGCCTCGGCGTATTTGCGGTGGAATTCGGTCGCGCCGGCGGCGGGCTTGAGCAGCTTGCGGATCTGCGCGACGCAGTGCTCGCGCTCGCTCGCCGGCTCAGGGCTGTCTTCCTCCAGCAGCTCGTCCAGGCGCACGATCAGCGCCGTCAGCGCGCTCAACCAGCCGAGGGCCGGATCGTTGATCAGCGCCTCCAGGAAAGCCCGGTCCGGCAAGCGGCCTCGTACCCGCTCGTAATTGCGCCGCTCCGCCTCGACCAGCGCGCGATGCAGGTCGAGCAGGTCATGGCGGACGTCTTGCAGGGAATCGAAGCGGGGGGCCATGGCGAGGGCTCCTCGGTATGACACCCGATACAGCCTGTAAAATCAATGCTTTTTTCCAGCCGCGAGCATGGCTCTGATCGTCCAGAAATTCGGCGGCACCTCGGTGGGCTCGGTGGAGCGCATCCGCAACGTCGCGCGCCGCGTCGCCAAGTGGAAGGCGGCGGGCCACGACCTGGTGGTGGTGCCCTCGGCGATGGCCGGCGAGACCGACCGCCTGATCGCCCTGGCGAAGGAGATCCAGGCGCTGCCCGATCCGCGCGAGCTCGACGTGGTCGCCGCCACCGGCGAGCAGGTCACCATCGGCTTGCTGGCGATGGCGCTGATGGACCTTGGCGTGAAGGCGAGAAGCTACACCGGCTGGCAGGTGAAGATCGTCTCCGACTCGGCCCACAACAAGGCCAGGATCGTCTCCATCGACCAGCAGAGAATTCGCGCCGACATTCATGCAGGTTACGTGGTGGTGGTGGCCGGCTTCCAGGGGGTGGACGGACACGGCAACCTCACCACGCTCGGGCGCGGCGGCTCCGACACCTCGGCGGTCGCGCTCGCCGCGGCGCTCAAGGCCCACGAGTGCCATATCTACACCGACGTCGACGGCGTCTACACGGCCGACCCGCGCCTGGTGCCCGAGGCGCGCCGCCTGCGCCACATCACCTTCGAGGAAATGATCGAGATGGCGGGCGCCGGCTCCAAGGTGCTGCAGATCCGCGCGGTGGAGTTCGCCGGCAAGTACAGAGTTCCCACGCGCGTGCTCTCCAGCCTCACCAACCCGGCGCTGCCGGTCGAAGAGGAGGCGCAGTCCGGCACGCTGATCACTTTCGAGGAAGACCCGCACATGGCGATGGAGAAGGCAGTGATTTCGGGTGTCGCGTTCAACCGCGACGAGGCGAAGATCACGGTGCACGACGTTCCCGACCGTCCCGGCATCGCGTACGCCATCCTCGGCCCGATCGCCGACTCGAACATCGACGTCGACGTCATCGTGCAGAACATCGGCCACGACGGCATGACCGACCTGTCGTTCACGGTGCACCGCAGCGATTACGCGAAGGCGATGAAGCTCCTGAAGAGCCAGGTGCAGCCGCACATCAAGTGCCGCGACGTCACGGGCGACGATCGCATCGCCAAGGTGTCGATCGTCGGCATGGGCATGCGCTCGCACGCCGGCATCGCCGCGCAGATGTTCCGCACGCTGGCCGAGGAGGGCATCAACATCCAGATGATCTCGACCTCGGAGATCAAGATCACCGTGGTGATCGAGGAGAAATACACCGAGCTCGCCGTGCGCGTGCTGCACAAGGCCTTTGAGCTCGACCAGGAATAGATTTCTCGTTGCGGCGGCAATCTTCTGCTGTTCGCACGCCCATGGCGCGCTGCCCGACGAGATCCAGGTTTACACCGACGACGTGAGCGCGCCCGGCGAGCGCGGCATCGAGCTGCACGTCAACACCACGCCGAGCGGCCGCTCCAGGCCCGACTACGCCGGAGAGGTCACGCCCTACCACGGGCTTCGCATCACGCCGGAGCTTTCGTGGGGTCTCGTGCCGGACGTCGACTGGGGCCTTTACCTGCCTTTCGTGAGGAGCGGCGACGGAACCGACTATTTCGCGGGACCGAGATTTCGCCTCAAATGGATGCCGCTGCGCGGCAAGCCGGGCTATTTTGCGGGCGTGAACATCGAGCTTTCGTTCGTCGAGCGCCGCTTCGAGGAAGCGCGCCGCACCGCAGAAATCCGCCCAATCGTCGGCTATCGTGACGCCGACTGGCTGCTTTCGTTCAATCCGATCGTCGGTACGGATCTCGCCGGGCCGCAGAAAGGCGTGCTGACCTTCGCCCCGGCGTTCAAGATCGCGCGCAGTGCGGGCGGCGGCTACGCGCTCGGCGCAGAGTACTACACCGAGCTCGGACGCCTGTCGCATTTCGCCCCGAGCAGCGAGCAGTCGCACATACTCTACTTCGTGCTCGACACGCAGAAGCTGAACTTCGGCGTTGGCCGTGGTCTGAACGGCGCCACCGACCGGTGGACCGTGAAGGCGATCTATTCCTTTTAGCCCGATGAAAATCGATCCGGACGACTTTCACGTTGCACCCGCCGAGCACGTCAAGCTCCACCAGCGGCCGACGCGCATCCGGCCGTTCTACAAGTCCAAAGAGCATTATCAGGCGCTGCTCGAGCGCCACGTCGAGGACCTCAGGTCGCTGCAGAACGTGCTCTACGCCTCGAACAGCTACGCCCTGCTGGTCATCTTCCAGGCGATGGACGCGGCGGGCAAGGACGGCATGATCAAGCACGTGATGTCCGGAGTGAACCCGCAAGGCTGCCAGGTCTACAGCTTCCAGCATCCGAGCGCGGAGGAGCTGAAGCACGATTTCCTGTGGCGCTGCGCGCGCGTGCTCCCCGAGCGCGGGCGCATCGGCATCTTCAACCGCTCGTATTACGAGGAAGTCCTGATTGTGCGCGTGCACCCGGAGATCCTGCGCAGCGAAGGCGTTCCCGACGGGCGCCGCGAAGAGAAGACGTGGGAAGAGCGCTACGAGTCGATCACCGACTTCGAGCGCCACCTGCACCGCAACGGCACGCGCGTGCTCAAGTTCTTCCTTCACATCTCGAAGGAGGAGCAGCGCAAGCGCTTGCTGGCGCGCATCGACGACCCGGAGAAAAACTGGAAATTCAGCAGGTCCGACATCGAGGAGCGCCGCCGCTGGAAGGACTACATGAAGGCTTACCAGGGCTGCCTGCGCGCCACCAGCAAGCGCTACGCGCGGTGGTACGTAGTGCCCGCGGACGACAAGCCGAATGCGCGGCTGATCGTCTCGCAGATCATCGTCGACACGCTGCGCGGCCTGCATCTCGAGCATCCGCGGCTCGATGCCGGGCGGCGCAGGGAGCTGCAGGCGATCCGCCGCCTGCTCATCGCCAAGCGCGTGTAGAATTCCGCGTACTTCGGAGAGATGCCCGAGTGGCCGAAGGGGGCGCCCTGCTAAGGCGTTATACGGGCTTAAACCCGTATCGAGGGTTCGAATCCCTCTCTCTCCGCCAAACAATTCAGCCGTCTCCGCCCTGAGTGCTGAAGCGACATTGGCCAGGATGAGCCGAACGAGCTCCGAGGTGTTTCCGCTGGATCCACAGATAGCCCAGCGGGTGGTATTGCTTGCGGGCTGCTTCCAAGGCGAACCTGGCTCGCGCCGGAGAACGACCCGGGACGAACGGTTCCGCCTGCGTCGGTCGATATTCGACATGGGCAGGGCATGTGCCGCCGAGCTTCTCGCCGACCTTGGTTCTCGCGAGACTTGGGTAGCCATGGCCGCGGACCGCTCGCCGGTGTGGCCCCAGGGTTATGTCGGCTCGATCACTCACACTGACGACCTCCTGGGAGTTGCCGTCGCGCGAGGCAAAGACTTTCGAGGCATCGGAATCGACGCAGAAGCGATCATTGAGCCGGAGACCACGGTCGAAATCGATGACCTTTACATGAACGAGAGAGAGCGTTCGCTGCGCGGCTCTGTTGAAATCAACCACCAAACGTTCTCGTCCTTGTGCTTCTCGGCGAAAGAATCGTTTTTCAAGTGCCTCTATCCCCTGACCGGGGTCTGGTTCGACTTTCAGGATGCAGAGATAGCCTCCCTCGATGCGGATCTGCGGGTACTTCAAATGCGATTGCTGCGGGATCTTCCTTCCGGATTCCGGCAGGGCCAGGTCTTCGGCGGCACATTCCGCTGGTCCGATCGGCGGGTGTACACGGCATTTGCCCTGCCCTCGCAGTAATTACACCTGAAACGGTTCGCGCCCGGCGCTGCAATAAACGCGCATTCGGCATCGCCGATGATGACGAGTCGAACGTTCCGAGCAGCACCACCGGCACCGCGATCGCGGGGATGAGCGTGGCTCTCCAGTTCTGCAGGAAGAGGAACATCACGAGGACCACGAGCACGATGCCCTCGAGCAGCGTCTTCACCACCTCCTGGATCGATATCTTGATGAACGGCGTCACGTCGTTGGGGTACACGACCTTCAAGCCGGGCGGAAAGTAGGGTGTGAGGTCCGCGACCTTGGCGCGAACGGCGTTGGCCGTGTCGAGGGCGTTGGCGCCGGTCGCGAGCTGGATGCCGATCGCGGAAGCGGGCACGCCGTTGTACTTGTTGTCGATGGCGAAGCTCTCCGCGCCGAGGGCGATGCGGGCCACGTCGCGCAGGCGCACCTGGGAGCCGTCGGGCAGGGCCTTCAGCACGATGGCGCCGAATTGATCGGGCGTGCTGAGCAGCGTCGCCTCCGTGATCGTCGCGGTGAGCTGCTGGTTGGCCACCGCCGGCGTGCCGCCCAGCTGTCCTCCGGAGATCTGCACGTTCTGGGCGAGCAGCGCCGCGCTCACGTCGAGCGGTGTCAGCGCGTAGTTGTTCAGCTTGTTGAGGTCCAGCCAGATGCGCATCGCGTACTGGGTCCCCAGCACGTTTAGGTTGCCGACGCCGTTGACGCGGCTGAGGGGGTCCTGGACGTGCGAGACCACGTAGTTGGCGATGTCGAACTTCGACATGCTGTTGTCGGTGGAGATGAAGCCCACGAACATCAGGAAGGCGTTGGTGGATTTCGTCACACGAACGCCCGATTGCTGCACCGTCTGCGGAAGCAGCGGCACGGCGAGCTGCAGCTTGTTCTGCACCTGCACCTGCGCGATGTCCGGATTGGTGCCGGGCGTGAAGGTGAGTGTCGTGGTGGACTGGCCCGTGTCGTCGCTCACGGACGACATGTAGATCAGATTGTCGATGCCGCTCATCTGCTGCTCGATCACCTGCACGACCACGTTGTTGACGGTGACGGCGGAGGCACCCGGGTAGGACGTGGCGATCTGCACCGTGGGCGGCGCGATGGGCGGGTATTGGTCGATGGGTAGCGTCGTGATGGAAATCGCCCCCGCCAGCATGATCAAGATCGCGATGACGATGGGGAAGATCGGCCGGTTGATGAAGAACTTGGCCATGGCCAGTTATTGCGACTGAGCGGTCTTGATCGGCGCCTCGACCGCGCGCACGACCATTCCCGGTTGCACTCTCTGCGCCCCGGCCACGATGACCCGTTCGCCTTCGTTCAATCCGCCCTGGACCACCCACTGGTCGCCCAGCGTTCGCGTGGTCTGGATCGTGCGCGCCGCGACCTTGTTGTCCGGACCGACGACGAGCGCGGTGGCTTGCCCCTGCGGGTTGTGGGTGACGCCGACCTGCGGCACGAGCATCGCGTTGTCATCGACCCCCTGATCGATGCGCGCGTGCACGAACATGCCGGGCAGTAGCACCTGGTGCGGATTCGGGAAAATCACGCGCACGGTGACGGAGCCAGTGCCCGGGTCGACGGTGATGTCGGTGAACTGCAGGGTGCCGCTATCGGAATACTGGCTGCCGTCCTCGAGAAGCAGCGTCACCTTGGCCTGGCCAGGGCCGTTCAGCTTCAGCCGCCCGCTGGCGACGTCGCGGCGCAGCTGCAGCCCCGCGACGCTCGACTGGTTGAGGTCGACATAAATAGGATCGATCTGCTGGATCGTCGCCATGGGGGTCGCGGCGCTCGCCTGCACGTACGCGCCCTGGGTGACCCGGGAAGGGCCAATGCGGCCGGCGATTGGGGAGACGACGTCGGTATACCCGAGATTGATGCGGGCGGTCTGCACCGCCGCCTTGCCGGAGGCGACGTCGGCGGCGGCCTGACCTTGCGCGGCGATGGCGTTGTCGTATTCCTGCTTGCTGACGCCATTGCCGCCGATGAGGATCTTGTAGCGCTCTGCCTGTGCGCTCATCGCTGCGAGGTTGGCTTGCGCTTTCTGCAGCGCGCCGAGAGCGCTGTCCAGCGTGGCGCGGTAGGGAGCCGGATCGATCTGGTAGAGCCGCTGCCCCGCCTTGACGTCGCCGCCTTCCTTGAATTCACGCTTGAGCACGATGCC
>Ga0210382_10000165_pt1 | contig 26360 bp, 25 predicted proteins | sample PLMedo_FD_155452 | JGI IMG/M metagenome (GOLD analysis project Ga0210382, IMG submission 155452) | Groundwater sediment microbial communities from an aquifer in East River, Colorado, USA - PLM0_60_coex redo | ecosystem: Environmental > Terrestrial > Soil > Riparian zone | place: USA: East... | reverse complement strand
CTGCCCCGCGGACCCGAAAACGCCGCCACGCCTCATCCCGTCCACAACCGGGGCTGATTGCTCAGGACCTGAGAGCCCCGCAATCGGCGACGCCGGACTCCGTCCTAGACAATCACTCTCATAGAACGGAGATTCGACGGAACTGTGTAAACCGAATAGCGCTGATTCATTCGTTCTCCAATCTCACAATCCCAGCGCGCCAAAGCAATTTAGACGGGTCTGTCTATTAGAAATAGTAAGGCCATCCAAGAAGGCGCGGCAGGTGATGAGTCTGCCGCGCCTCGTCTCAGACTCCTCGAACATTTATCCCCCCTCTCCCGGAGGGAGAGGGGGCCAGGGGGTGAGGCCATCCTGAGCGCAGCGCGCGGTACGCGCGCGGAGCGAAGGATCTGCTATTATGCTCTCCTAATGCGCGTCGGCATCGGCTACGACTCACACCCCTTCGCCTCGGGCCGAAAGCTGATCCTCGGCGGTGTAGAGATCCCCAATGCCAAAGGCCTCGCCGGCCATTCGGACGCCGACGCCGTGGCGCACGCCGTCACCGATGCGATCCTCGGCGCCGCCGGTCTCGGCGACATCGGTCGCATGTTTCCGAACGATGATCCACAGTGGAGGAATGCCAGCTCGATCGATCTCCTCAACAAGGCATTTCTCAAGGTCGTGGAAGCGGGATTCCAGTTCGTACACGCCGACGTCACCGTCATCCTGGAGAAACCGAAGCTCGCGCCACATCTCGACGCAATGGAGGAACGGCTGGCCGAGGCTCTCCTCTCGGGGCCGGGGCTGGTATCGGTGAAGGCCAAGACGAATGAGGGGATGGGCTGGATTGGCCGAGGCGAAGGAGTCGCCGTCATTGCGGTGGCGACGCTAAGCGGAGGCGCCAGAGTCTCCTGACGGACTTACTCGCGTATCTCGAGCAGCTCCCCACCGGGCCTCTCTACGCGCTCATCGCGGTTCTTGCCGCCGTCGAGAACATCTTTCCGCCGGTCCCCGCCGATGTCGCCGTGTCACTCGGCGCGTTCCTGGCAGGACGTGGCGTCATGAATGCGTGGGTCGTCTTCGTGCTGACCTGGGCTGCGAACGTGGGATCGGGAGCGGGCGTCTATGCGCTGGCGCGACGCCATGGGGCTCTGGTGTCTCGCGGCTTTCTCGGCCGGCACATCTTCACTCCGAACACCGTCGCCCATATCGAGGAGCAGTATCGGCGGCATGGCGCCTACGGCATCTTTTTCTCGCGCCTCCTGCCGGTGTGGCGTGGCGTCGTGATGCCGTTCGCGGGCATTGCGCGCGTGCCTGCCTGGCGCGCGCTGATTCCCATGGCGCTCGCCTCGGCCGTCTATTATGGAGCACTGACGTACCTCGTCAGCAGGTTGGGTACGGACCTGGATGTCGTGCTCCGCGTCATGCGGCGCGTGAACACAGGGCTGGCCGTCGTCGCGGGGGGGCTCATTTTGGTCATCGCACTATGGATCATTCGTCGCCGCCGTCGCCACCACCCGCCGCCTCCCCAGTAGCTCGGGCTTTCCACCTCGAGCGCTTCCGCGATTACCTGGCTCTCGAGGCAGGCAATAGCGGGAACACGGTCGAGAGCTATTTGCGGGACATCACGCGCCTCGCCGAGTACGCCACGAGTCGTGGAGCAAGAACACCGGAGCAGCTGTCCGCGGCGCAGCTGCGGGAGTTCATCTATTTTCTCAAGGACCTCGGCCTCGCACCCACCACGATTCGCCGCCAGATCTCGGCGATTCGGACCTACTTCAAGTTCCTGGTGGGGGAGGGGATTGCCGCCCGCGACCCCAGCGAGCGCATCGAGTCCCCCAAACGGTGGCGCACGTTGCCGGCGGTCCTGACCGTCCCGGAAATCGACAAGCTCCTCGCCGCCCCGAACACCGATGAGCCGCTCGCCATCCGCGACCGCGCCCTGCTCGAGTTCGCCTACGCGACCGGCGTGCGCGTGTCCGAGCTGGTCGCCCTGAAACTGCAGGACATCATGTTCGAGGACGGCATCGCCCGCGTGTTCGGGAAGGGTGCGAAAGAGCGGCTGGTGCCGGTCGGCAGACGGGCGCTGGGAGCCGTCGCACTGTACGCGCGCGAGATTCGCCCCACCCTCGACCGCGGCAAGACGCGCGGCTTGCTGTTTCTCAACGCGCGTGGCACGCCTCTGTCACGCGTCGGCGCCTGGGGCGTCATCAAGGCGACCGCCCGGCGCGCCGGGCTGGCCAAGCGCGTCACTCCACATACCCTGCGTCACACCTTCGCGACACATCTGCTGGAGGGGGGCGCCGATCTCCGTGCGGTGCAGGAGATGCTGGGCCATGTCGATCTCTCGACGACCCAGCTCTACACCCATGTCGATCGGGATTACCTGCGTACCGTCCATAAGAGCTATCACCCGCGCGCCTGAACCCCTAGTGACCGCTCGCCGCAGCTCGATCTCCGCTCAAGAACACCGCAATCGCGGCCACGTCCGCGTCACTTAGTCCAAGATCCGGCATGATCTGTGACGCCGGATTTTTCATTTTCTGGATGACGTATTCGCGGGCCAGGTGCCGGCCGCCGAGCTCTGGGCCGACGGTGATCACCTGATTCTCGGGGCCGTCGGTCAGGTCACTATTGGCATGACAGGTATTGCACCCCTTGGCAACGAAGAGCATCCGGCCGCGGTCGCGTGCCGCCAGGGCAGATCGTGAGCCACCCGCCGCGACCACAGTCTGCGGATAGAGACGCAGCTCGTTGTTGCCAAACCCGCTTCTGATCGTAAAGCGCACGTCACCGATGGGGGGCGCCGTGAACGTGACGGCATAAGTCCCTGCGGCAGATCGTGCTACCGCCGGGATGACGATTTCCCGAGCCGCGGGGAGCGCGATCACCAGCTCCGGCCGCAGACCGCTCAAGAGGGTCCGCCCGTGCTGCCGGACTTGAAACTCGATCGTGTATTGCTGTCCCGCGACGAAGTACTCAGGTAGGTCTTTCACTGTCACCACCGCCCATCCGCCCATCGCGACTAATCCGGCGATTAGTGCCGATGTGAGTTTTAGCATGAGGTGCCTCCTTCGCGACTGTGGGGTATCTCAAAACCGACCCTTTTTAGATGCCGGTTGGCGGGCGGCGGTTTAGACACCCCACAAGGACACTTCCATGCTCAAGGGTTTCCGCGATTTCATCATGCGCGGCAACGTCATCGATCTGGCGGTCGCCGTGATCATTGGCGCCGCATTCACCAAAGTCGTCAATTCGCTGGTGGACGATATCATCATGCCCGTCATCGGCTTGGCGCTCGGCAAAGTCGACTTTACGAACGCGTTCGTCGTGCTCAAGGAAGGCACCAAGGCGGCGGGACCGTACGCGACGCTCGCCGATGCAAAGGCCGCCGGTGCCGCGACACTGAACTACGGGCTCTTCATCTCGACGATCGTGACGTTCTTGATTGTCGGGTTTGTCGTCTACCTGATGGTCAAGTCATTCACGCGGCTCGGACCGAAGAAGGCCGAAGCGCCCGCGACGACCAAGGACTGCCCCTACTGCCTATCCAAGATCCCGCTCAAGGCGACCAAGTGCCCGTTCTGTACGGCAGACCTCGCGGGAAGGACTTAGGCGTATCGTCCATCAGAATTAGCCCGGTGCTTCACCACTTGGGCCGATGTTTGCGAACGCTCGTTGGCTCTAGGCTTTGTGGATGCGTGCCGCTACTCCGATCGCGACTTCGTGCTCGTGCTCCCGGAGTCGTCGCCCCGGGCGACCCTGGAGCGCATCGAGCAGATCCGCGCCGCGGTGCGCGGTCTCGAGCTCTATCACGGCCAGCAGCGGCTCGAAGGACCGGTGATGTACGCCGGCATTGCGACCGCGGGGAAAGACGGCTCGACGGCTCGCGAGCTGATTGATGCCGCCTGTGCGGCAGCGAAGCAGGTCAGACGGCTTCACAACGAGGAGACGCGTTGAATATGCGAAGACTCGGAAAGCGACTGTTGTTCGCCGGCGTCATGCTCGCGCTTGTGGCGTGCAACACCAAGACGACATCGATCAAGACGCTGTTGTCGGATCCCGGCAAGTACGACGGCAAGACGGTCCGCATTGCTGGTGAGGTAGAACAGTCGATCGGCGCGCTCGGGTTCGGCGCCTATCAGGTTAAGGACGAAACCGGAACTATCCCGGTCGTCACCCAAGGGGGCGGGGCGCCCGCGCGCGGCGCGCGCGTGGGTGTCGAAGGGACATTCCGCGCCGCCTATACGCTGGGAACTTCGAGCCGAGCGGTGATCGTCGAGAAGCATCGCGCCAGTCAATGAAGTAGAATTGAGCATGCTGTTCGTGCTCGATAACTACGATTCGTTTACCTACAACCTGGTCCAGTACCTCGGTGAGCTTGGCGAGGAGCCGGTCGTCTATCGCAACGACGCGCTCAGCGTCACCGATGTACAGGCCCTCAAACCGACCGCCGTCGTTCTCTCGCCCGGACCCAAGACCCCGGCGCAGGCGGGGATCCTGGTGCCCCTGGTCCGGGCGCTCGCCGGCCAGGTCCCGATCCTGGGCGTATGCCTGGGACATCAGGCCATCGGCGAGGCGTTCGGGGGTAAGATCGTCCGGGCCCCCCGGCTGATGCACGGCAAGACCTGCCCGATCGTCCACAGTGACGATGAGCTGTTCGACGGCGTTCCCAGCCCGTTTACGGCTATGCGGTACCATTCGCTCGTCGTCGATCCCGCCTCGCTTCCGCCCGCGCTCGTCGTCACCGCGATGAGCGCCGACCGCCAAGGCACCGGAGATGCTTCGGAGATCATGGCAATGAAGCATCGTGATCATCCGACCTACGGCGTGCAGTTCCACCCCGAGTCCATCGGCACGGAGCACGGGAAGCGGATTCTCGAGAATTTTCTCCGTGTCGTGAGGTCCACCGGCGCCCCCTTATGAGGGTGGGCATATGGACATAAGAGACCGCAGGGCAAGGTGGTAGCCGAGGGGTAGACTCACCGGCACGGATTTTGTATCTTGCCCCGTGCCCGTCCTTGGCGTGATTCCTGCACGGCTGGGCTCCAGCCGGTTGCCCCGCAAGCCACTCCTGCCACTGGGTGGCGAACCCCTCATCATCGCCGTCACCCGCCGCATCGCCGATTTCGGCGTTTGTGATCGCATCGTCGTTGCCACCGACGCCGCAGAGATCGCGAACGTCGTTGTTGAGGCGGGTTTTGAAGCGGTCATGACGTCCCCCGATCACAGCTCGGGGACGGAGCGAGTAGCGGAAGTCATTGCCAAGGCGCAGTTTAGCGGCTTCAACTTCATTCTGAACGTGCAGGGTGACGAACCCTTCGTCGCGAGCGAAGCGGTGCGCGGCGCGCTGGCGTGTCTCGAGGGCGGCGATCCGCTCGGCACGGCCGCCGGCTCGCTCGACCGGGCGTTGGTCCACGATCCGAGTCGAGTCAAAGTGGTCGTCGATGCACGGGGCCGGGCGGTGTACTTCTCACGCGCGCCGATTCCGTTTGACCGCGACGGCACGGGGGACGTCGTCTACCACCAGCACGTAGGCGTGTACGCGTATACGCGCGAAGCGCTGGAGGCATGGGTTCAGCTGCCGCCCGTGCGTGAAGAACAGTGGGAACGGCTGGAGCAGCTGCGGCCGTTGCTGCACGGCATTCCGATGGGCGTGACGTTGTTCGACGGTCCCCCCCCGGCGCCAGGCATCGATACGCCGGCCGATCTCACGTGGGCCGAAACGGAAATCACCCGACACCTAAGGGAGGTGAGTCCGTGAGCTCGACGAAATACATCTTCGTGACCGGAGGCGTGGTGAGTTCCCTGGGCAAGGGAATCGCCGCGGCATCGCTCGGCCGATTGCTCGCCGAGCGTGGGCTCAAGGTCACGATCCAGAAGTTCGATCCCTACATCAACGTTGATCCCGGCACGATGTCGCCGTTTCAACACGGCGAGGTGTACGTCACCGACGACGGCGCCGAGACCGATCTCGACCTCGGCCACTATGAGCGGTTCATCGACCGCTCGCTATCGCAAGTGAACAATGTGACGACCGGCCGGATCTATCTGTCCGTCATCACGAAGGAACGGCGCGGCGAATACCTCGGCTCGACGGTGCAGGTGATTCCGCACATCACCGACGAGATCAAGGGCGCCATTCGGCGGCTCGCGCCCGACCACGACGTGGTGATCACGGAGATCGGCGGCACCGTGGGTGACATCGAATCGCTGCCGTTCCTCGAGGCGATCCGCCAGTTCCGTCAGGAAGTGGGCCGCGACAACGTACTCTTCATCCATCTCACGCTCGTCCCCTACATCGCCGCCACTGCCGAGCTCAAGACCAAGCCGACGCAGCATTCGGTTCGCGAGCTGATGCAGATCGGAATCCAGCCCGACATCCTCGTGTGCCGCACCGAGCGGCCGCTGTCGGAGGAGCTGAAGCGCAAGATCGCGCAGTTCTGCAACGTGGACTTCGGCTGCGTCGTCGAAAGCCCCGACGTGAAGTCGATCTACGAAATTCCCCTCAAGCTCCACGAGCAGGGACTCGACAAGGAAGTGTGCCGGCGGCTCCATCTGGACACCAAGGAGCCCGATCTGCGTGCCTGGGCCGTGATGGTGGACAAGATCCTGAAGCCGCCGCACCAGGTGCGGATCGCCGTGGTGGGCAAGTACACCGAGCTCGCCGACAGCTACAAGAGCATTCACGAAGCGCTCGTGCATGGCGGGATCGCCCATGAGGCGGGGGTATCGATCCAGTGGATCGCCTCCGATCGCTTCACCGATCAGGAAACCGCGGGCGAGCTGCTCGCGAACTACGACGGCCTGCTCGTGCCCGGCGGGTTCGGCGTGCGGGGCGTCGAAGGAATGCTCGAGGCGATTCGCTGGGCGCGCGAGCACAAGCTGCCGTTCTTCGGTATCTGCCTCGGCCTGCAGACGGCGATCATCGAGTTCGCCCGCAACGTCTGCAAGATTCCGGACACCAACTCGAGCGAGTTCGCGCCCGAGTGTGAAAACCCGGTGATCGCGCTGATGCGCTCGCAGGAAGGGATTCAGGAGATGGGCGGCACGATGCGGCTGGGCGCCTATCCGTGCCGGCTGCGCCCCGGCTCACACGTGGCGCAAGCATACAACGCCACTGAAGTGAGCGAACGGCACCGCCATCGCTACGAGGTCTCGAACGCGTATCGCGATGTGCTCGCGGAGTACGGTATGCGCTGCTCGGGACTGTCTCCCGATGGCTCGCTCGTCGAGATGATCGAGCTGCCGGATCATCCGTGGTTCATCGGCTGCCAATTCCATCCCGAGCTCAAGTCGCGGCCCATGCGCCCGCACCCCCTGTTCGCGGGCTTTGTCGGCGCCGCGCTCGGCCATCGCAAGCTGCATCCGCGCGCCGAGCCGTCGCGACAGATGGCACAGCTCACCGACTGATATGCCCCAGCGGTTCGCGGCGGAGAACAGCCCCTTTCTCATCGCGGGTCCGTGCGTCGTCGAGTCCGACGACCTCAACGTGCGGGTCGGCGAGGCGCTGGCGGAGCTGGCGGTCAAGCTCGGCATCGGCGTCATCTACAAGGCGTCGTACGACAAAGCCAACCGCTCCCGCCTGAACGCGCCGCGCGGCCCCGGTCTCGAATCGGGTCTCGCCGCGCTCGAAAAGGTCCGTAGCGCCACCGGACTGCCGATCTTGACCGACGTCCATGAGCCCGGGCACGTGCCGCTCGCCGCGCGGGTGGCCGACGTCTTACAAATCCCCGCCTTCCTGTGCCGCCAGACGGACCTACTCGTCGCCGTGGGAAAGGCGGGCCGCCCGGTCAACATCAAGAAGGGCCAGTGGATGGCGCCGGAAGAGATGCGCGGCGCCGTCGAGAAAGTCCGGGCCGGTGGTGCCCCGGAAGTGGCCGTCACCGAGCGCGGCACGTTTTTCGGGTACGGAGACCTGGTCGTCGATATGCGGAGTTTCTCGCGACTGCGCGCCGCCTGCAACGTGCCCGTCGTCTTCGACGCGACGCACTCGGTGCAACAGCCAGGACAGGGCAGCGATGGCTCGAGCGGGGGCGAGCGGGGGTTCATTCCGCCGCTCCTGTACGCCGCTGCCGCCGCTGGCGCGGACGGCTTCTTCCTCGAGACCCATCCCGATCCGGCCCGCGCGCCGTCGGACGGGCCGAACATGGTGCCGCTCGATCAGTTGGCGGGCATCGTGGGGCTGGCGGTGGAGATCTGGCATCGCGTCCGGGAAACCGTCCGTGCATAAGCCGGCACGAGCTCCGACGCCGCAGGCCGGCGGTAAGCAGCTCGTCGATCGCGGCAAACGCGTGCTCGCGCTCGAGGCCGCGGCCGTCCAGCGCCTCGCCGATACGCTCGGGCCGGCGTTCGCCCGCGCCATCGAAATCCTCGCGGCTGCCAAGGGGCGCGTCATCGTGTCGGGCGTGGGCAAGTCGGGCTTGATCGCTCGCAAGGTCGCCGCCACGTTCACGTCTACCGGCACGCCGGCGATGTTCCTGCACCCCGTCGATTCGCTGCACGGCGACCTCGGCATCGTGAGCCGGGACGACGTCGGCATCGTCCTCTCGAAGAGCGGCGCCTCCGACGAGTTGTTTGGCCTCGTCAATCAATTGAAGCGCCTCGGGGTACCGATCATCGCGCTGACGGGCGACGCCGATTCGCCGCTGGGACGGCAAGCGACCGTCGTGCTCGACGCCTCTGTCGCCGATGAAGCCTGTCCGGAAACTCTGGCGCCGACCGCGAGTACAACCGTCGCGCTGGCGTTAGGCGACGCACTCGCGGTGACGCTGCTCGAGGTCAAGGGCTTCCGTCGCGAGGATTTCGCGGCGCTGCATCCCGGCGGCATCCTGGGCCGCAAGCTGCTGCTGCGCGTCGCCGATGTGATGATCACGCTGGATCTGCCGATGCTCACCCCGGACCGCCCGATGCGGGAGTGCATCGTGCTGCTCGCCGAGAAGCGTGGCACGGTCGCGGTCGTGGAGGGCAGCGGCAAGACCACGCTGGCGGGCGTCGTCACCGCGGGCGATCTGACCCGCCTCATGGAACGCACGGACAAATTCCTCGACATCCCGGTCGGCGACGTCATGACCAGGACGCCAAAAGCCACGACGGCGGACGAGCTCGCGAGCGCCGCGGTGAGCCTCATGGAGCGCCACGGGATCATGGCTCTGCCGGTACTCGATGGTGACCAGAACGTGGTGGGAATCGTGCACCTGCACGATTTGATGAAGGCCGGCGCCGTATGAGATCGAGTCTGCTCCCTGCTCTCTGCTCCCTGCTCCTGGGTGTCGCATGTAAGAGCGGAACTCCCGTCACAGCAACGCAGGCGGTCCTCGACAGCGCCGACCAGGTGCTGATCGGGATGACCCATTACGTCACGGATGCCGGGGTACTACGGGCGCGGGTACGCGCCGACACCGCGTATTTCTTCTCCAACACCCAACGCGCCGAGCTACGCAACGTGCACGTGACATTTTACGACGAGATGGGGAGGCCGACGTCGACGCTGACCTCGCGCGAGGGGACCCATCACTGGCGCACCGGCGACATGGAGGCGCGGGGCAACGTCGTCGTCATCCGCGACAAAGACGGCGGGACGATGCGGACCGAGGCGATGTACTACAGCCAGGTGCGCAACGAGGTGAGCTCGGATCAGGCATTCGTGTTCGACGGGCCGGATCGCCATATCGAGGGCGAAGGCTTTACGTCGGACCCCGAATTCAAGAAGATCACCGCCAAGCATCCTCGCGGCACCGGCGGGCAGTTCCTCCTGCCTAACCAATGACGCCGCTCCTCGCCATCGCGGTGCTGCTGCAAGGTGTCCCCGCGCCACAGGACACCACCACGGGACGTCCGTGTCGTGTGGCGGTCGATTCCATGGGCCACTACTCCGAAAGCACCAACCCCGCCGGCGAAAAGACGACCAACGGAGGCGGCGGAGTGCTCGCGCATTGCGTCGGCACGGGGACGACGATTTCAGCCGACAGCTTCGCGCACTACGGCGCGCTCGGCCGTCTGGATCTCATTGGCCGCGTGCAGATCCGCGACACCGGCATGGCGCTCGACTCGCGCTTTGCGTCGTACTACCTCAAAGACGAGCGCCTCGAGGCGCACAACAACGTCGTCGTGATCAATCGCCGCACGGGATCCGTCCTGCGTGGGCCCAATCTCAAGTATTGGCGCGCCGTCCAAGGGATCCGCGATACCGTCGAGATGTACGCGACGCAGCGCCCCACAGTCGAGTACCGGCAGAACGAGCCCGGCGACACGTCGTCCAACGAGCCCTACATCATCGTCGCCGATCGGCTGCGCCTCAAAGGCGACGACCGCATGTGGGCGGGCGGGAAGGTCACCATCGACCGGAGCGACTTTGCGGCGCGCTCGGATTCGATGATGCTCGACCAGACGACGGGGTTCGGCGTGCTGGTCGGGTCGCCCCGCGTCGAAGGGCGGGGACGAACCACCACCGGCGACGCCGGCAAGAGCTACACGCTCGTCGGCACGCGGATCGAGCTCGGCCTCGCGCAGCGCGACATTCGTGCGGTGAAGGCGCTCGGCCACGGCAGAGCGACGGGCGCCGACTGGATCCTCACCGCCGACACCATCGATCTCCGCATCGCCGACAAGTTGCTGCAGCAAACATTCGCGTGGGGCGACAGCATGCGCCCGCACGCGATCTCGGCCCAGTACACGATTCAATCCGATTCGCTGGCGATCGATTCGCCGGGCGAGATCCTCACCGAATCGCGGGCGTTCGGCAACGCGTTCTCCACCGCAAAACGCGACTCCCTGACGCCGCCCAACGAGACCGACTGGATTACGGGGGACTCCCTCACGATCCGCTTCGCGCAGGAACAGGACTCGGTCACCAACCGTCCGCGGTCCCGGTTGCGCGATCTCGTGTCGCGCGGGGCGCCCGCGCGAGCCTTGACGCACCATCTCAACGAGGGGGATACCACCAAGGTCGGACCCTCGATCAACTACTCCCGGGGCCACCAGATCACGGTCGCGATGCTGAAGGATCGGATCGATCGCGTGGTGGTGGCCGGCAAGGCCGACGGTGTGCACCTGGAGCCGCGTCCGGCCGTGGTCGCCGACAGCCTGAAAAAGGCCTCTCCATGACCGGGCTCGAACGCTTCGCCGACCTCTTCGCGACGAAGGACTCGTCGCTGGCCCTCGCGACCGCGGCGCTCGCCCGGATCGCCGACGACCAGGGTCGTGCCTCGTTCAGCGACCTCGCCGTCGCCTACCGTGAGGAATTCCTCAAGCTCTGGGCCCACGCCAAGGGCGAGATGACGGACGCGGGCAGCCTGTCGGTGGACGACGCGCGCGCCTATCTCGCGAACTCCGTACTGCCGCGGTTGGCAATGCTGAAGGTGCTCGAGCTGCCCATGGGGGCGCTGTGGGGCGACGTGCCGATCGCCTTCCATCCCGAGGTCTGGGCGAGTGTGGCACCCGACCGGGCGGCCGCGGCACAGTATTTCCTGGCGCTCGCGGAAGAAACGGTGGCCCGCAGCGAGTCGGTCAGTGGTGAGCACCCGGCGGTGCGCGGCGGCAGCCGTCTCGAGGCGCAGCACCTCGTGAAAGCCTACAAGGGCCGCCGTGTCGTGAACAACGTCTCGCTCGACCTGGCGCAGGGCGAGATCGTCGGCTTGTTGGGGCCGAACGGGGCGGGGAAGACGACGTCCTTCTACATGATCACCGGACTCATACGGCCCGACGAGGGCAGGATCCTGCTGGACGGCCGCGACATCACAGCGCTTCCCATGTATCTGCGGGCGCGCGCCGGCATCGGGTATCTGGCGCAGGAGCCGTCGATTTTTCGCAAACTGACGGTCGAAGAAAACGTGATGGCGATCCTCGAAACGCTGAACAGCGACGCCGAGGAACGCAGGCGGCGGCTCGAGTCGCTGCTCGATGAGCTCGCGATCAAGCATCTCCGGCACCAGAAGGCGTACCAGCTGTCCGGCGGCGAGCGGCGCCGGCTCGAGATCACGCGCGCCCTCGTGACCGAGCCGAAGTTCCTGCTGCTCGATGAACCGTTCGCCGGCGTGGACCCGATCGCCGTCAACGACATCCAGACGATCGTCGCGGGGTTGCGGCACCGCGGCATCGGCGTGCTGATCACCGATCACAACGTCGAGCAGACGCTCGACATCGTGGACCGCGCCTACATCATGTTCGAAGGGCGGGTGCAGGTGGCCGGCACGGTGCGGCAGCTCGTCTTCGACGACCGCGTCGCGTCGCTCTACCTCGGCCCCACGCTCACGACGCGCCTGCGCTCGCGCCTCGCACCGGTGACGGTATGAAGACCGGCCTGCATCAGCACACGTCGCTGCGGCAAGACCTGCGCATCAATCCGCGCCTCTACCAGGCGATGGATCTATTGTACATGCCGCTGCTGGACCTCGAGCAACACCTGAAGCAGGAGCTGCTCGGCAATCCGTTCCTCGAGATGATCGAGCCCGAGGAAGAGGTCCAGGCCACGGCGGCCGAGCAGCAGCAAAACAAGCCTGAGAAAGAGGCAAAGGCCGAGGACGGGCCCGACTGGGAAAACATTCTGCTCGAAGACCGCACGGAGCACGCCGTGCCGAGCGGCAGCTACAGCGACGCGCGGGAATACGTCGAGCCCGTCACGGTCGAGAGCAAGGACCTGATCGACTATCTGCGCGACCAGACGCGCATGCTCGACCTCAACCCGCGGCAGCAGCTGCTCGCCGAGGAATTCCTCGGCAACATCGGGGAGGATGGGTACCTGCAGGCCGATATCGAGCAGATTCGGAAGGGCGCCAATCAGCTGCTCGAGGAGCACGAGGCGGAGTCCGAGCTGGACCTGAACGTGCCGGCGTACACGGCCGCGGAAGTCGAAGCGATGCTGCGCGTCATCCAGCAGCTCGATCCGCCCGGCATCGCCGCCCGCAACCTGCGCGAGTGCCTGATGCTGCAGCTCGAGAATCAGAAGCGCACCGATACGCTCGTGTACCGTCTGGTCAAGGACGCGTTCGAGGACCTGATCGCCCACCGCTGGAGCGATCTGGGCAAGCGCTTCGGCCTGGCGCCCGAAGAGGTCCAGCGCGCCGCCGACGAGCTGGCCCGGCTCGACCCCAAGCCGGGGCTGCAGCATTCGGCGGGGAACGATGCCTACATCATTCCCGACCTGATCGTCGACAAGATCGACGACAAGTACCTGGTGTTCTTGAACGACAGCGGGCTGCCGCGGCTGCGCATTTCCAAGACGTACCAGGAGATCGCGCGCGACAAGAAGAAGTACGACAACGAGAGCAAGGAGTTCATCAATCAGCGGCTGAACAGCGCCAACTGGATGATCCAGGCCATCGAGCAGCGCCGCCAGACGATGCTCAAGGTGATGAATTTCATCGTCGACCGGCAGCGCGAGTTCTTCGAGAAGGGGATCGACCATCTCAAGCCGCTTACGCTGCGTGAGGTCGCCGACGTCATCAGCATGCACGAAAGCACGGTCAGCCGCGTAACGAACGAAAAGTACGTGCAGACGCCGCGCGGCCTGTTGCCGCTCAAGTTCTTTTTCTCGAGCGGCCTGACGACCACGACCGGCGAAGACGCCAGCGCCCGGTCGATCAAGTCCCAGATTCAGAAGCTCGTCGACGACGAGCCGCCGAAGAATCCGCTCACAGATCAACAGATCGTCGAGTTGTTCGATCGCAAAGGCGTCAAAATCGCCCGCCGCACCGTGGCCAAGTACCGCGACCAGCTCGGCATCCTGCCCGCGCGCATGCGCAAGCGCCTATGAGCCTCGCGACGAACTCGACGCCGCCCGATGTGAGTGTCCTCGTTCCGGCAAAGGACGAGGCCGAGAACCTCACCGAGTTCGTGCGGCTCACGCGCGAGGCGTTGCTGCCGCTGCCCTACGCCTGCGAGCTCGTGATCATCAACGACGGCAGTCACGACGGCACAGCGCGGTTGCTGGAGGAGCTCACCCTCAAGCATCCGTTCGTGCGCGTGGTTACGCACCGGACGCAGCGGGGCATCGCCGACGCCTTGAAATCGGGCGCCGACCTCGCCCGGGGAAGGGTCCTGGTCTACTATCCCGCGGATCTGCAATACCTCCCGTCCGATATTCCCACATTGGTCGCGCCGATCCTGGAAGGCCAGGCGGACGTAGTCACCGGCACGAAACAGGGGCAGTACAACAAGCGGTTCGTGTCCGGCGTCTACAACGCGCTATGTCGCTGGCTGTTCGGCGTGCGGGTGAAGGATCTCAACTCGGTCAAAGCGTATCGCCGCGAGATCATGGACATGATACCGATGCGCCCCGACTGGCACCGGTTCATGGTCGTGATCGCGGCGTCGCAGGGGTTCCGGCTCGCCGAACGGCCCGTCCCGGTACATCCGCGGCGCGCGGGCAGCTCCAAGTTCGGGATCAGCCGCATCCCTGTCGGCGTGCTCGACCTGATGTCCGTCTGGTTTCAGCTTCGTTTCGCGCGCAAACCGATGCTGTTCTTCGGCGTGATCGGCGCGACGCTGTTCTCAATAGGGCTGGTCGTCGGCCTCGTGGCGCTCTATCTGCGGTTCGGGCCCCCGCACGTCGGCTTTCGCCCCCTCCTCGATCTGATCATGGTGCTGGTGATCTCCGGAGTGGTGTTGTTCGGCTTTGGGTTCGTGGGGGAGATGCTCGCGGGGATGCGGGAAGAGATGCGCGCCATCGAGCGAGAAATGAGGAGAATCCGTACCGAAAAGTAGGTGGAGCAAAATGCAACCTCCGCAGGTATTAATCCTTCGCGATGCCGCCACTCGCTCTCGCCTCACTGCTCCAGCAAGCACTCCCGTGGCTGTCCGCGGACGGCCGGGCCGTCATGAACACGCTCGTCTGCAACAACGGACGCGTGGGATCAGCCCAGGCGCTGAGCGAACGCCTCGGACTCCGCAGCCGCTTCCAGCTCAGCCGTCTGTTGCGCCGTGAAGGGCTCCCATCCTACGAGGAGCTGGCGGGATGGGTGTGTGTGTTCTACTGGATGGTGCGGGGCGACGCGGTGCAGGGGCGCGCCGCGCTCCGTTCGCTCGCGCCGCAAACGCGCATCGAGATCGCGAGCGCCTACCGGCTGGTGCGTCGCGTCACCGGCCATTGCTGGAAGGAGGTGCGTCGCGCCGGCACGCCCGAATTGATTCGCTGGTTTCAGTACCGGACTCATCCGCCAGGCCCAGTCGGGCAACCACTCTCGTCGCGACTGCCAGTGCGCGCGGCAGCACCACCAGCTCCGCTGGCCGAGCGATCCGCAGTGGAACCTCAATCTGAACCGTATCGTCTGCCGCTCCCCGGCGGCCCGTACGGCATCGCGGTGCGGGGACGCGACCTCGCGTATATCACGCGCGGTCAGGCAGCGTGCATCGAACGACTGGACCTGACGACCGGCCGGCTCACGGGCAGCACCTTCATCGGCTGCACGCCGAGCTGCGTCGCATTCGATCCAGCCGGCGCGCGCGCGTACGTGAGCGTGCACTATCTCGATCAGATCGCCGTCATGGACGCGACCCGTCACGTTCTAATCCAGACCTGGCCGGTCCGCGGCGACCCACTCCCCCTCCTGCTGTGCCACAACGGTCGCACCCTATTCGTGACGACGAATGAAGATCAGCTCTTCGGTCTGTCGGCGATGACCGGTCGCCTGCTCGGCTCGATCCGGCTGCCCGCGACCTCCCACCATCTCGCCCTGCACCCGGCCGGAGACCGTTTCTACGTCGCCACGCGGACCGCGGGAGCCGTGCTCGAGGTGGACGTCTCACACTATCGGGTGCTGCGCAGCTTCGAGGTCGCTGGCTGGCCGCAGGGTTTGGCGGTGTCGCCGGATGGGACGACGCTTTACGTGGCGAACGAGCACCACGGGCTCGACGTGATCGGGCTGGGAAACGGCAAATGCGTCGCGCGACTCGAAGGCGAAAGCGGCTCGGTAGCACTGGCGATGAGTCCAGATCAACGATTCCTCTATACCGGCCATCCACGTCAGGGCAGGGTTGGGGTGATCGAGCTCCCCTCTCTGAGGCAGCGGGGTACGCTCGAGACCGGCGGCCGACCGGCGCAGATCGCGTTCGATGGGTACGGCCGGGTCATCCTCGTGAACGAAGCAGGCTGGCTCGATATCTTGCCGATCGGAAGCCTCAAACTCGCGACGACTCAATCTTTGGATTGATGACGTATTGAGCGCTTCCGGTTGCGACGACGTTACCCAACCTGCCTACGTGTGGTTAACTCCATTTCGCGAAGGGCCTCATGAGCCGGCTATCGACAATCTTTGTCGCCGTGGCGATGGGTGCGACGCTCGCCGTTGGCTGTTCCTCCCCGACCGAAACCGGACCAGTCTCCTCCGCGAGCCAGCCGGTGGGACCGGGCGACGGCACCGTGTCGCGCATGGCGCTCCCCAAGGCGCCGGAGGGCATTGCCGTCGCCCGGGAGGGATTTGCCTACATCACGCAGCCCGACCACGGCCTCTCCGACGGCACCCTCGCCCGCGTTGACCTGAACGCGCGCGCGATCACGGCGACAATTCCGGTCGGATGGGTGCCGTCACTTGTGATCTTCAATTCCGAGCGCACGCGCGCTTATGTGTCGAACCAATGGAGCGACAACGTCGGCATCGTCGACGTCGCGTCCGATGCGCAGATCGACACGATCCCGACGCTGGGGGACCCGTTTGCGCTCGCGCTGTCGCCCGACGGCCGCACGCTGCTGGTGACGACGAACGTCAATCAACTATTCAAGATCGATGTCGCGACGAAGCGCACGCTCGGAGCGATTGCGCTGCCGGCGACGTCGCATCACATCATCATGGATCCGCGCGGCAGGTTGCTCTACGTCGCTACGCGCGACGGGGGCACCGTTATGGAAGTCGACTGGCGCGCGATGACGGTCACCCGGACCTTCACGTTCGGCGGCAGGCCCCAGGATATGGCGTTCTCGCCGAACGGGCAGGAGCTGTACGTCGCGAACGAGCTCAGCAACGTCTTACACGTGATCACACTCGAGACGGGAACGTCCACCGATATTCCGCTCGCGGGTGGTGGTGAAGGGCTCGCGCTGGGGAATAATGGCAACGACATCTACGTAGGGTTGGTGTTCGCCGGGGCAGTGCAGGTGATCGACCGCCGGACCGCCGCAACCATACGCGTGATTCCGGTGGGCGGCATTCCGCGGGAGATCGCGCTCGACCAGACGGGGCACGAGGTCCTGGTATCCAACGAGGACGGCTGGGTGGACTTCATCGAGCCGAACGATTCGCTCGTCCCGCCACGCCCGCCCCCCCCACCACCGCCGCCGCCGCCCCCTCCGCCGCCGCCGCCTGATACGGGATTTGTCCGCGTGTCCGTGTGCTGTGGCCCGCTCGGAATCGCGATTTCCGGCGATGTGGCGCTGGTCGGGCAGGATGGCGGTGGCACCGTGGCTCGCCTCGATCTCACACGCGACACCGTCACGGCGTCAATCCCGGTCGGCGGTGTGCCCGCGTACTTGATGTTCAATGGCGCAGGCACCACCGCATATCTCGCAAATTTCGGCGGCCAGAACGTCGGCATCATCGACGTGGCAACGAATTCGCAGACGGATTTCGTTCCGGTCACCGGTAGTCCTCTCCCAATCGCCGTCACCCGGAATGGCGGGACCGCTTTCGTGACGACGGATGTGAATCGTCTCTACAAGATCGACGTGCCGTCGAGGAGTGTCGTCGATTCAATCGATCTTCCGGCGACGTCGCATCATTTGTTGAACCTCAATGACACGCTTGTCTACGTCGCGACGCGGGACGGCGGCACGGTACTCGAGGTCAATCAGCTGACGATGACCGTGCTCCGCACGTTCTCCCTGGGGGGACGACCTCAGGGAATGGCCGTGGCGGCCAACCGGACGGAGCTCTACGTCGCCAACGAGGTCAGTAATGAGTTGGACATCATCTCGCTGAGTTCGGGGGCCCTGACCGCGGTCCCGCTCGCCGGGGGCGGGGAAGGATTGACCCTGGGCACGGACGGCAAACTGTATGTCGGCCTGGTATTCAATGGCCTGGTGCAGGTCGTGGATCCCGTGACGCGCACCGTCATACGGACCATCACCACGGGTGGGACGCCGCGCGAGCTGGCTACGGACGCGGCGCACGGCCGCGTGCTCGTCGCCAACGAGGCCGGATGGGTGGACATCATCCGCTAATGCGTGCGAGTCGTATTCCGTAGCGGCCGAGGAAAAGCACGAGCTCCTCCGTAAGCCGGGAGCCGCCCTCGCTGCGGGTGCGGCCGCCGAGGTCGAGCCAGGACACGCCGTGCCTGGCGAACTCGACACGGGATTCAGATGGCAGGGCAGTTTCGCTGAGCACGGTGTCGCCGCGTATCGCGGTGTGACCCGGAGCAGCGTTGCCGCGCAGCCACAGCAGGCGCCAGACCTTCCGGCCGTAGCGATAGAGCCGGACTGGCGCCTGTTCTTCCATCGCGACGCCGCTGTACCGCAGGAATCGATCGAACTCCGCCATGATCGTCGCAACCAGGGCCGAGCGTTCGCTCTCGCTCAGCTTCTTGGGAAAGTCAGGCGCGGAGCGAATCACCTTGGCGGGAGAACCGACCGCCAGGCTCCGGGCCGGAATATTTCCGGAGACCAGGGAGTTTGCGCCGATCACGGTCCCATCGCCGATCGTACTGCCCGGCATCACGAACACGCGCCACGGCAGCCAGACGCGCGCCCCCAGGGTCACGGGCTCATATGTCACCGGATACCCATCCAAGGCATTCGACCAGGCGCCGTGCGTGAAGATCAGGCAGTGCCCACCGATGCCGGTGTCGTCGCCGATCACGACCGGCTTGGTCGGATTGATGTTCGTGAGCTGCAGGATGATCGTCCGGCTGCCGAGCACGAATCTCGATTCGGGCAGCTGCGGTCCGCCGACGTAGACCTGCTCGCGAATCTTTGCATCTTCGCCGATCTCGATCACGTTGCACGACAGGTAGCTGAACGTCCCCACGCTCGAGTGGCGCCCGATGCGGATCGTCTCGCCCTGGACCACGGCGAGAAACCCGATCTCCACGTGATCGCCCAGCTCCACTTTCTTCCCGATCACGACGCCGCCGAAGCTGATGCGCACGCGCCGTCCGATGCGGTAGCCCAGAAGCAACCGATACGCCAACACCTTCAGCGGGCTCGGGAGCCAGCCGAACAGGACGAGGTGTCGCCACGGGATGCGCGTTTTCGGAAGGAGTGTTTCGGGCATTGCGGTCGTAATGTACGTTTCGACGCCCAGTGATCAAACTCCCCGAAGGTGGTCTCTCGCCAGCCGAGCGCTTTGCGCTCGAGGTGCTCGTCGATCTCGCCCGGCTCGTGCCGGCCGCGCCGGCACTTGACGTCGTCCGCCTGGAGTTGATCGAGCAAGCGCCGCGCGATTTGCGGGGCTGGATGGCGGCAGGGTGGGGGATCGAGGTGGCAGACGGCGTCGTTCGCCTGCCGCGTGCGGTGCTGCGCGCAGTGATCGATGTCGCCGGCGCCGCAGCCGAACAGCGAGCCACGGAGCGCGACCGCTATGGGCGCGTCCCTTCCACTGTAAACCCACTCGTGCACGAGGGTGTCGAGCGCGAGCCCGTGATCCAACGCGCCGCCCTCGCACTCCAGGCCGCCGCGCGGAAGGCGGCCGGCCGGCGGCCATTTCGGACCGTCGCGCCCTGGCCGGGCGGGCACCGGTGGGCCGCGGCGTTCACACACGATCTCGACGTGGTCGAATGGTGGCCCGCCTTCACGCTGCTCCGCATCGCGGAGCTTGCGCGCAAGGGCGCCTTCGCGCGAATCGCCCGAGTCGCGGCGTCCGCTGCCGGCAGCGCCGGGTTCGATCCCGTGACCCAGGGTGTCGTCGGAGTGCTGAACGACGAAGCGAATGCGCACATCCGGTCCAGCTGGTTCATCCTCTGTGGCACGCCAACGCTGCGGACGATCCGAGCCGGCGATCTGACGTACAGCCCCGAGTCGGCCAAAGCTCGCGGCATCATTGCCCAGGTTCGCGCCATCGGCCACGAGATTGGCTTGCACGGGAGCTTTGCGACGCTCGCAAACCCCGAGTTGTTCGCGCAGCAACGGCTCAGGCTCGAGGGCATCGCCGGCCCGCCGGTGCGCGGGATTCGCCAGCATTACGTGCGTATCCGCCCGGGCGTCACCGAGCACGCGATGGCCAGCGCCGGCTTCGTCTACGACACGACGTTCGGTTTTCCGGACCGGAATGGGTTCCGGCTCGGCGTCGCCGACGTCGTGCCCCGGTGGGATGCCGCGGCCAACACGCCGATCGCCATCGACGAAGCACCCTTCACGTGGATGGACCGCGCGCTGAGCAAGTATCGGGGCATCGAATGGCCCGGTGCCTGGGCAGAAGACGCGCTCGCGCTGGCGGCGACAGCCCGTGAGGTCGGGGGGCTATGGGTCGGTCTGTGGCATCCAAACCTCACGCCGGCGCTCGGCTTCCCAGACGCGCCGCCGGCCTACGGGGCGACCATTGCCGGCGTGGTCGCGGAATCGCCGTTTCTGGCGCCGCTCGAGACGACCGTCCAGTGGCGGCGGGCGCGGCGTGCGGTGCGGGCGAAGGCGATCGCGCCCGACGGGAGTGTCGAGGCCACGACGCCGATCCCGGCGACCCCACCGTTTCAGCTGCGCCTGGAAGACGGCGACGGACGACTCGCCGAGACGGCACGGTAGAGCTCGTCCCACTTTGCGGTGATCACATCCCAACTGAAGTGTGTGCGCAGCCGCTCGCGACCGGCGGCGGCGAGACGCTTGGCGTATGCAGGATCGCGGGCCACTCGTTCGATCGCGTTCGCGAGCGCCTGCGGATCGGCCGGGGGCACGAGCAGGCCCGAGACGCCGTCCTCGATGATGTCGGGGATGCCACCGACGCGACTGGCGATCGCAGGGATGCCGTAGCTCATGGCGTCGAGGAGCGCGACGCCCAACCCTTCCGTATCCCCGCGCGCATCGATGATGGACGGCAGGACGAGCAGGTCGGACGTCACGAAGGCCTGATGCAGCTCGGCAGCGGGGACCTTGTTGCGGAAGTCGACCTCGACGTTGCGCTGGCGGGCCAGCGCCTCCAGTCGCTGCCGCTCCGGACCGATCCCGATCGCGACAATGCGCACCGGAACTCGCCCGCCCCCCCCCGCCCCCAGCAGGGCGGCGGCCTCGATGAGATACGCCAATCCTTTCAGCTCCACGAGCCGGCCGATGAACAGAATCGTCAACCGTCTGCCGTCACCACTGGGGAGCGGGGGGAGCGCGCGCCCCGCGGGATGTCCCGCAAACGGAGTCGTGTAGGGAATTACCTCGACGGGTACGTCGACGAGCTCGCGGATCTCGCGCGCCGTTTCCGCTGAGATCGCGACGACGCGATCCGCCCAGCGACAGATCCAGCGCACAAACCCCTTGAGAAAGGGAAGGGAACGCTTCACCCACCGCAGCTCGATCCCGTAGAAGGTCAACACAACAGGCGTGCGTCTGGCGCGGCGAGCGGCCCATCCCCAGAGCGCCAGCGGCACCGGCCAGTGCACGTGAATGACGTCGTAGCGCTCGCGCCGGCACAGCCGCCAGACGGCGAACATCCCGGCGATCACGAAAAAGGCCGGCATCACACGGTACAGGAGGGACCGCTGCATCCGGTCGGCGGCGGACTCGTCGTGGGTGAGCGCTTCCCAGCGCGCGAAGAAATAGCGGAAGCGATGCACCGGGATCCCGGCGAACAGATGGTCGCCGGACCCGTGGTATGCCGCCGTGAACACCTGCGCATCATGCCCCGCCGCGCGTTGCCGCTTGACCAACTCGACCAGCCAGGGCGCGATGATGTCGCGCTCATCGCGGGGAAAAGCGGTCACCAAATGCAGGATGCGCATGGCCTCGAAGATAAGGCCTTCTCTTGATTTAGACCCCCGGGTATCTTTGAATTTCATTTGACCCCCACGTCGCACATAGGAGCTTTCTCGAGATGTCGAAACGCGTGGCCCCGTCCTCACCTGAGCTGGCCGCGTTCTACAGCGCGCGCGCCGGTTGGCGGAATTGGGGCGAGGAACGCATCCGGTATCGCCTCGCACAGAGGCTCGCGCAGACCGAGCCCGGCCACGCCGTGCTCGACATCGGCGGCCGCGAGGGCGACATCCGGAAGTTCCTGCCGCAGGGCATCAAGTATCAGGGGCTCGACATCGCGCCCGAATTCGCCGGTCCCGACGTGCTGATTCACGACATCACCAAGGGCCTGCCGTTTCCAGATGCCTCGTTCGACCGCGTCTTCATGATCGAGGTGCTCGAGCACACGCCGACGGCATTTCAGACCGCGGGCGAGGTGTATCGCGTGCTCAAGCCCGGCGGGGTGTGGGTGGTGTCGGTGCCGAACCCCTATCACTTCAAAGAGATCATCTGGAATCTGCTGGGCGTCGCCGACAAATGGGGCCACGTGTACAGCTGGACTAAGCAGACGATGACCCGGCTGGGCGAGATGAACGGCTTCCGTCGGGCCGACTACGCCGGCACGTACATCTATCCGCCGATTCCCGCGCCCTGGTGGCTGTTGGGGCGGTCCATCGCCTACAAATTCGTGAAGGATTGAAAAAGGGCTGGCTGCGGGCGGCCAAGATCGCCGCCATGCTCCTGGTCCTGGCCCTGATCGCGCGATCCATCGCGCGCAACTGGGCCGCTTTTCAATCGGTACACGTGACGCTCCAGCCTAGGCTCGGGTGGCTCGCGGCGTCCGTGGGCATCGTCTTGGTCACGTACGCGATCCAGATCGAGTCGTGGCGCCGCATGCTGCGGGGATGGGGCCAGCACATTCCCTACACGAGTGCCGCGCGGGCGTGGACCATCGCGAACCTCGGCCGCTACATCCCCGGCAAGGTGTGGAGCGTCGCAGGACTCGTAGTGCTGGCGGAGCGCGCCGGCGTGCGTCGTAGCGCAGCCGCCGTCTCGGCGTTCGCGATGCAGGCGGTCGTGCTGGGAACGGGCGTCGTGCTCGTCGCGATCGCCACGCCACACGCCACCTCCCCGATCTTGCTTGGAGGCGCCGTATTGGCCGCAATCGCGCTGATCGGCGTGCTCGCCTGGCCGCGAACGGCGCAGTGGCTTGGCGCGCTCGCGGACGCGACGACGCCGCTCCCGCCGCTGCCCGTCTCCGCCATCCTGTCCTCGAGCGCTCTGATGCTGCTCAGCTGGGGCACCTTCGGCCTCGCGTTCTGGATGCTCATCCGTGGCTTGATCTCGGCCGCGACCGTGCCGATCCCGGCTGCGATGGGTATGTTCGCGCTCGGCTACGTCATGGGTATCGTCGCGGTGTTCGCGCCCGGCGGCATGGTGGTGCGCGATCTTGCGCTGGTTGGGTTTCTGACACCGTTTGTCGGCAGCGGCGGCGCGCTGGCGGTGAGCCTCGCCTCGCGCGTGCAGCTCACACTCACCGAAGTAGGCGCGGCGGGTATCGCACTGCTCCTCAAGCCGGCAGGGAAGGAGACTCCCCAGTGAAGCATCCTACGCTCTCCGCCGCCGGTCTGATGACGCTCTTCATCGCGGTGCTCGCGTTCCCGATGTTGAAAGGGAAGTGGCTCGCCGCGCCGATAAGCGACCAGTACGCCAGCGCCTACGCGGTGCATGAGTGGCAAGCGGAGCAGTGGCGCGCGACGGGGCACCTGCCGCTCTGGAATCCGATGATCATGGACGGGCTGCCGTATATCGCGCCCGTGACGCACGGCGACGTGCTCTACCCGACGTCGTTCCTGCGACGGTACTTGTCGGCCGACAAAGTGACGAATCTCGGGTTCGTACTGCACTACATCCTCGCCGGCCTGTTCATGTTCCTGCTGCTGCGGCGGCTGAGCGTGTCGTGGGTCGGCTCGACGGTAGGAGGGATCGCGTACCAGCTCTCCGGCATCCTAATCTCGTACGCGCGCCCCGGACACGATGGGAAGCTGTTTGTCTCGACGATGCTGCCACTCGCATGTCTGGCGCTGCTCGTCGCACTGCGCGATCGACGGGCCTGGGGCTATCCGCTCCTCGCCGTCGCCGTGGCGCTCTGTCTCCTGAGTCCGCATGTGCAGACGACCTACTATCTGCTCATCGCGACGGGCCTGTGGGCGCTGTACCTGACGTTCGGCGAACCGACGACCGAACCGCTGCGCCCACGGCTGATGCGTCTGGCGATCGTACTGGCCGCCGTCATCGCCGGCTTCGGCATCGCGGCACCGCAGATCGTGCCGTTCCTCGAGTACATCCCGCATTCGCCGCGCGCCGTCGCGTATTCAGGCGTGTTCGAGAACGCCGCGTCGTATGGTATTCCGTGGGAGCATGTGCCGGGATTCTTTCTCGCGGGATTCGTGGGCGAGTCGGAAACGTACTGGGGATCGAACGGGCTGAAGCTCCACTCGGAATATCTCGGCCTGCCGGTGATCGCGCTCGCGATCCTCGGACTCGGTGGCAATCCAGACCGGCGGCGCCTGATCTGGTGGCTCGGCGGGATCTGCATCCTGTTTCTCCTGATCGCCCTCGGCAACGCCACGCCGTTCTACAAGCTGTGGTGGAGCGTCATGCCCTACGTCCGCAAGACACGCGCGCCGGGCATGGTCTTCTTTGTGGTGGCGTTCTGCACCGCCACGTTCGCGGCGTTTGGGGTTGCGCGACTCGAGCGGAAGGAGGGGGCCAGCCACGTGCGCGCCTGGCTTATCACCGCCGGGATCATCGCGTTGCTCGGCCTAGCGGGCGTGTTCGGCCATCTCGCCACCGCGGTGGCACCGCCGGGGCGGGCACCTGCCGCGGAGGCCCTGAGCGCAGCGATACGCGTGTCGGCCGTCGTCGGAGCCTTCGCCCTGTTTGCGGTCGCGTTGCTGGCCTTCGCCTACCTGCAGGGCAGAGTGCCGGCCCTCGCGTTCGCGCTCGGGCTGCCGCTGCTCGTGGGCCTCGATCTCTGGCGCGACGGGCGGCGGTTCTGGCTGTACTCCGATCCGCCGAACAAGACCTTGTACCGTCCGGACGCCATCACGACGCGCCTTCGCGCGGAGCCAAAGCCGTACCGCGTGCTGGACTTCAATGTCTATCCCGAAAACGTGCTGATGGCCCACAGCATCCCGCAGGTGACGGGTTATCAGGGGAACGAGCTGCGCTATTTCGACGAGCTGATCGGGGGCCGCCCCGGGACTCAAGGTGGGGAGCGGTACCTCGTCAGCTCGACGAAACTCTGGGATCTGCTCGCCGTTCGGTTTGTCCTCCTCTCCGATACGGTACGCATTCCTGGTTATCACACGATCCTCGGCCCCGTCGCGACCGCAGCGGGCAGCCGCGGGTACCTCTACGAAGCCGATACCGCGCCGCCGTACGCCCGTGTAGTGCCGGCAGCTGTCAAAGTCGATGCCGATTCGCTCGTTCCACCGACACTCGCGGATCCACGGTTCCCGGGATTCGACCGGGTGGTCGTGCTCCCATCCAGCTCGCCCGTCAACCCACCGCCGCTGCGAGGGCTGCCACCCCCTTCTGCCTCGCACGCCCACGTGTCCGCGTGGGATGCGGGGAAGATGACCGTGGACCTCGAGCCACCGCCGCGTGATTCGAGCTACGTGCTTATCAGTGAGAACTGGTATCTCGACTGGCGCGTGAACGTCGATGGCCAGCCCGGACAGGTCCTGCGTGGTGATCACGCGCTGCTGACGATTCCGGTGCGCCCGGGCGCCAAAAGGCTCGAGCTGAGCTATTACTCGCGTTCGTTCGCGCGCGGGAAGGTGATCGGGCTCGTCACGCTGCTCTTCGTCATCGCCGGTTTCGTGGTGCCGCCGGTCTTGGGACGGAGACGCCGGGGTGGCTGAACGGGCGTTAGTCATTATTCCGACCTACAACGAGGCGATCAACGTTCCTCAGATCGTGCCGCAGGTCCTGTCGCAGGACCCACGGCTGGAAGTGCTCGTGGTCGATGATGCCTCGCCCGACGGCACCGGGCAGATCGTCGACAAGATGGGGCGGACCAATCCGCGCGTGCACGCGATCCACCGCGAGGCGAAGCTGGGGCTCGGCACCGCGTACATCACCGGCTTCAAGTGGGCGCTGGAGCAGGGGTACGATTACATCTTCGAGATGGATGCCGATTTCTCGCACGACCCGGCACACCTCAAGGACTTTCTCACGGCCATTCAGGATGCGGACCTCGTATTGGGGTCACGCTACCTGGACGGAAAGGTGACCATCGTCAATTGGCCGATGGGCCGCCTGATGCTATCGTACTTCGCCAACGTCTATGCCCGCTGGTTCACGGGTCTCAGGATCTGGGATCTGACGGGTGGGTTCAAGTGCTTTCGCAGGCGGGTGCTCGAAGCGATTGATCTTTCGCAAGTCGGCTCCAACGGATACGCCTTTCAAATAGAGATGAGCGTTCGCGCATGGCGAAAAGGGTTCAAGCTCCGCGAGA
>Ga0210382_10000164_pt1 | contig 26374 bp, 27 predicted proteins | sample PLMedo_FD_155452 | JGI IMG/M metagenome (GOLD analysis project Ga0210382, IMG submission 155452) | Groundwater sediment microbial communities from an aquifer in East River, Colorado, USA - PLM0_60_coex redo | ecosystem: Environmental > Terrestrial > Soil > Riparian zone | place: USA: East... | reverse complement strand
TGTAGTGCAGACCGAGCAGCACAAGCTCTCGGAGATCGGCTTGCGGCGCCTCTCGGCCATGTCGAACGCGGAAGTGCGGCTCGGAACGAGCGTCACGGGCGTGGCGCAGGAGGTGGGCAGCGTGCGCGTGACGGTGGCAGGATCGGGTGGGGAGGAGCGGCACGCGTTCGATTACGTCATCGGATGCGACGGTGGGCGCAGCACCGTGCGCAAATATCTGGACATCGATTTCGAGGGTTACACCTGGCCCGAGCGCTTCCTGGTGCTCACCACGCTGTTCGATTTCCAGACTGCTCTCGGTTGCTGCTCGCGCAGCTACATCTCCGACCCCGAGGAATGGACCAATCTCTTCAAGGTCATGGGCGACGACCTGAAAGGACGCTGGCGGGCGGTGTTTCCCGCCTGGGAGAACGAGACGGACGACGAAGCGTTCTCGGAGGCTGCGGTGCGCCGGCGGCTGCTCAAGCTCTGCGAAGATCACCCGATTGAGCTCGTCGCGCACCGCAACATCTACCGGGTGCACCAGCGCGTGGCGAAGTCCTTCCGCAAGGGCAGGGTGTTCCTCGCCGGCGACGCCGCGCACGTCAACAATCCGGTCGGAGGCCTGGGCCTGAACTGCGGCATCCACGACGCGATGGAGCTCGCCGAAACACTGGACCGCGTCGCGAACGGGCAGGCGGGCGAGGAATTGCTCGATCGCTACGAGCGGCGCAGACGGCCGATCAACATCGAATTTGTACAGCAGCAGACCGTCGCGAACAAGCGGAGGCTCGAAGAGCGTGATCCGCGGCTGCGGCAGGCCCATTTCGACGAGCTGCGGCGCTCGGCCGCGGACCCGGCGTTGCACAAGCGGTTCCTGATGCGCACCTCGCTCATCGAGAGCGTGCGCCGCGCGCGGGAAATCGCCTGAACCGCTGGTCTACCGTTTTCGAGGCGGCCGGTGCTCGAGCAGGGCGCCAGCTTTGCGCTCCAAGGCATCGCGCAGGCGCAGCGCCCGCGCCTGCGTTTTAGTCACGAGCCGATAGTGGCGTATCTCATCGACCGCTTCGCCCACCTCCCAGCAGTTTTTTCGGCCGGTGACCCACAGCTTCGGATCGAACCCGCGCAGATCGAAAGGACGGGAGTAGCTGCGCAGCGTCTTCTGGCTGCGATTGTTTGCGTACTCGTGCAGATAGGACATCGCGAGCTCGCGCAGTGTTCGATAGACCGGGTCGCGCCAGCGCAGCAAGGGCGGATTGGTTTTCGAGATTGCGCCCCAGCAGCTCCCGCGCCGGAACAACGCCACCACGTGGTCGTAGTCGCGCTCGGCTTGGAGATCCATGAGCAGAGGCGGCTCGCCGTGCACCCACAGCGCGCAGGCCGCGAGCATGGCCCCTTCGATGCAGTGAGCCCGGCGCTGGCGCAGGACTTCGCGCACGGACAGGCAGGTCTGGCCGCCGATTTCGAAATTGGCGGGCAGCGCGTCGAGAAACCCCTGGATTTTCGCCGGGGTGGAAAGCCGGGCGAGGACCGAGAACTCGGCGCGGGTAAGGCCCAGGTGTTTTTGGCGGGCAAGACGCGCTCTCAACTCTCGGCTCCATGAAAACGGCGGGCAAGGGATGCTGCTTCGGGCATTCTAATGCTAGGCTCCCTCTCCATGATCAGGCTCTTGCTTTCCCGGCGGATCGGAAACCTCGTCGGATTTCTCGTCTGTGCCGGAATGCTCGCCTTCGGTTATTACCTGCAGTTCGTCGTCGGGCTCGAGCCGTGTCCGCTGTGCATCATCCAGCGGATTCTGCTTTTTGCGGTTGGCGTCGCGTTCCTCGTCGCTGCCTTTCATCACCCGGCTGGCAGGCTAGGGGCGGGGGTCTACGGCGGGGTCGTCGGTTTCATCGCGGCAATCGGCATCGCGGTCGCGGGGCGGCACGTGTGGCTGCAACACCTGCCGCCTGAGAAGCGGCCCGCCTGTGGTCCCGCGCTCGACTATCTACTCTCAGCCTTCGGGCCGATCGAGGGGCTGAGTCGCGTCTTGCGCGGCTCAGGCGAATGCGGCGTGGTCGACTGGACGCTGCTCTCATTCAGCATTCCGGAGTGGACACTCGCGGCGTTCATGGCGCTATCGGTCTGGGCAGTTTTTCTCGCGCGGCGGAACTAGGCGCCCTTCGGACGGCTCAGGCCCGCCTGAGATAAGCCTGGATTTCCGGGATCGCGCCGGCGGCGCGATCCGCAAGCGCGTCCCGCAGTACTTCGCCGAGGAGCAGCACGGCAGGGCCGCTGCCGGCCTGACGCGCCAGTGTGGGCAGGTCAGCCAGCGTCCCGCACAGGATGCGCCGCTCCGGGAGCGTCGCGCTTTCCACCAGGACGAGCGGCGTGGCCTCCGGCTTGCCGCGCCCGATCAACTCGGCGCTGATCGCTTCAGCGAGCCCCGCGCCCATGTAGATGACCGCCGTGTCGGCCGCGAGCACGCTCGCCGCCCAATCGTTCTCGCGCTCGCCCCGACCCGCGCGGGGCGTGACGAAAGCGACATGGCGGGCAAGGCCGCGGCGGGTGAGCGATACCCCGAGCTCGGCGCCCGCGGCGGTCGCGGCGGTCACTCCCGGGACGATTTCGAAATCGATTCCGGCTTTGCGCAGGGCATCGATCTCCTCCTGTGCACGGCCGAAAAGCAAGGGGTCGCCTCCCTTCAACCGCACCACGACACCGTGCTTGCGGGCGGCGTCCACCAGCCGCTTGTTTATGAAACTCTGGGCCGTCGAATGGCGGCCGCTGCGCTTGCCCACGAGAATTTTACGGGCGTGCGCGGCGAGCGCGAGCGTCTGCGGGTGCACCAGCGCATCGTGAAAGACCAGATCGGCACGCGTGAGAATTTCCGCCGCGCGCAGGGTGAGCAGGTCGGGCGCGCCAGGGCCGGCGCCGACCAGATAGACTTTACCCATCGATCATTCCTGCGGCCACGGTCTGATTGCTCACCTCGTCGATCAGGATAAAGGAGCCGGTGGCGCGGTTCAACTCGTAGGAATCGAGGAAAAGCGGCTGGGCGAGCGCGAGGGTCGCATGCGCGATGTCGTTCATCGTCAGTCCCGCGGGTTTCGCGTGCTGCTCGAGCGTGTCGACATCGACACGCGAATTGATCGAAAGGAGTCTTGCCTTCACGCTGCGTGTGGTGTGCTTGAGCACAAAGCGGGCGGTGGGCAGGGTCTTGGCGTCGAGAGATTCCGACGACAACCAGCAGATCCGCGCTTGGATGGTTTTTGCCGATTGCGGCGGATCGCCCGGGTCCGCGAGCAGATCGCCCCTAGAAATATCGATGTCATCGGCAAGCACCAGGATCACCGAATCGCCCGCGACCGCGACCGGCAGCGATTCGCCGAGCGAAACGATGTCCTTGACGATGCTGCGGTGCCCGGAAGGCAAGGCCAGTACTTCGTCGCCGGGGGCGAGCACGCCCGATTCGAGCCTGCCGGCGTAGCCGCGGAAGTCCCGTCCCGCGCCGGGGCGCACCACGAGCTGCACCGGAAAGCGGAACGGCAGCGCGTCTGCCTCATCGGCCACGTCGATTTCCTCGAGCGCCGCAAGCAGCGTGGGGCCCCGGTACCAATCCATGCTTTCGCCGCGTTCCACGACGAAGTCGCCGCGCAGAGCAGAGATCGGGATGAAGCGCAGATCGGCGATGCCGAGCGCCGAGGCGAAGGCGAGAAAATCCGCGCGGATGCGTTCGAACGTCGCCTCGTCGGAGCCGACGAGGTCCATCTTGTTCACAGCGACCACGATGTGTCGCACGCCGAGCAGGTGAGCGATGTAGGCGTGGCGCCGCGTTTGCGGCAGCACGCCCTTGCGTGCGTCGATGAGGATCACCGCCGCGTCTGCGGTGGAGGCGCCGGTGACCATGTTGCGGGTGTACTGCTCGTGGCCGGGGGTGTCGGCGATGATGAATTTGCGCAGCGGCGTGGCGAAATAGCGGTAAGCGACGTCGATAGTGATGCCCTGCTCGCGCTCGGCTTCCAGTCCGTCGGTCAGCAGCGACAGGTCGATGTCTTCTTGGCCGCGTTTTTGCGAGGCACGCGCGACCGCGGCGAGCTGGTCTTCGAAGATGGCGCGCGTATCGTGCAGCAGGCGCCCGATCAGCGTGCTCTTGCCGTCGTCCACGCTGCCCGCGGTGATGAAGCGCAGCACGCCGAGGTCTTCGGCTGCCGTTGCGTTGCGCTCGATCTCGCCCAAGAGCGTCATGTCAAAAATAGCCTTCCTTCTTGCGCCGCTCCATGGACGCTTCCGAGGTCTGGTCGTCCATGCGCGTCGCCCCGCGCTCGGTGACCGTGGTCAGCACCGTCTCGGCGATGATCTCGGCCGCCGTCGCGGCGGTGGATTCCACCGGGCAGGTGCAGCTGATGTCGCCTACGGTTCGAAAGCGCACCGACAGCTCTTCCACTTTCTCGCCTTCGCGCGGAGGGGTGAGATCGGTCACGGGCACGAGCAGGCTTTTGCGGCGGATCACCGGACGCCGGTGGGCGTAGTAAATCGACGGCACGGCGAGCTGCTCGCGTGCGAGGTACTGCCACACGTCGAGCTCGGTCCAGTTGCTGATGGGGAACACGCGCATGTGCTCGCCCTTTGCCACGCGGGTGTTGTAGAGGTTCCACAGCTCCGGCCGCTGGTTCTTCGGATCCCACTGGCCGAACTCGTCGCGGAAAGAAAATACCCGTTCCTTGGCGCGCGCCTTCTCCTCGTCGCGGCGCGCTCCGCCGATGGCGGCGTCGAAGCCGAACTCGGCGATGGCTTCCAGCAGCGTCACCGACTGCGCAGCGTTTCTGCTTTCGTCGGTGCGACGTAACCTTACCGTTCCGCGGCGCATCGAATCCTCGACCGTGCGCACGATAAGCCGCTCGCCGAGCTCGGCTGCACGGGCGTCGCGGAAAGCGATCACTTCCGGGAAATTGTGCCCGGTGTCGATGTGCATGAGCGGAAATGGAAACTTCGCGGGGCGGAAGGCCTTTTCGGCCAACCGCAGCAACACGATCGAATCCTTGCCGCCGGAAAAGAACAATACGGGGTTCGCGCATTCGCCGGCGACTTCGCGCAGGATGAAGATCGCCTCGGACTCGAGCCAGTCGAGATGGCTGCGGATGGGCAATGCGCCACGCTCGGCGCGCGCCTTTTGCAGAACCGCGCTCATGCTTCGCTCGTGGCGGTTGAGCGCACGAGACGCCCGTCCGGTGCCACGTTCAGCCCGCATTCGCGCGCTTCCGGCTGTTCCCACCACCAGCGCCCGGCGCGAACATCTTCGCCCGCGACGGTAGGGCGGGTGCAGGGTGCGCAGCCGATGGAACGGTAGCCTTGATCGTGCAGCGCGTTATACGGGACATCGAAGGCGCGGATGTAGGCCCACACTTCCTCCTCGCTCCAGTCGGCAAGGGGGTTGAATTTCAGCAAGCCGCGCGCTGCATCGTATTCCTGCACCTTGAGCTCGGAGCGCGTGATCGCCTGGTCGCGGCGCTGACCGGTGATCCATGCTTCCTTGCCTTGGAGCGCGCGATTGAGCGGTTCGACCTTGCGAATGTGGCAGCAGCGCTTGCGCAGCTCCGCGCTTTCGTAGAACGCGTCGCGGCCGAATTTCACGACGTACTCGGAGACAGCTTCGGGGTCGGGACGGAATACGCGCACGTCGTAGCGGTAGCGCTCGCGGATCGCCGCGATCACATTGAGCGTGTCCGCATGCAGCCTCTCGGTATCGAGCGTGAAAATCTCGATGTTGAGCCCGTGCCGCAGGATCGCGTCGGTGATCACCATGTCCTCGGCAGAAAGGCTTGAGGCGAGCACAGCGGGCGCGTGCTCCAGCGCGACGCGCACCAGCAGGCGCTCGAGCTCCCCGACCTTGTGCTTAGGCGCTTCGGTCATGACTTGCCTGCACCCAGTCGGCGGCGGAAAAGCGGCACGGGCCGCAGCACGGAAGTCTGGTAGCCGTCGCTGAAGGTGTCGAATACGGAGAGCGCTTCTTGCGCGTCCTGGTCTTCGCGCAGCGCAAAAGCGTCGAAGCCGCACTGGACCATGAAAAAGAGATGATCGTGCAACACATCGCCGATGGCACGCAGCTCGCCCTTGTAGCCGTAGCGCTCGCGCAGAAGGCGCGCAATCGAGTAGCCGCGGCCGTCGCCGAACCTGGGGAAGTTCACCGCAATGAGCGGGAAGCGCTGCACGTCAGGGGCGAGCGCTTCCGGCCCTTCGTTCGCATCGATCCATGCGCCCAGCGTGCCCGTTTCCGCGCGAGCAAGGAGCTCTTCGCGGCGCGCCAACCACAGCGCCAGAGGAACGATGACTTCGCCGCGCGCCGGAACCTCGGGCAATTCACCCTTGGGCCCGCGCTCAAGCAGATGCCAGTTGTCCGCGACGATGCGCCGCTCTTTGATCAGCGTTGCCATATACGGATTCCTTGAAGGGTTCGACGCCGATGCGATGCACCACGTCGATGAAGCGCTCGGCGTCGCTGTCGCGGCGCGCGAGGTAGCACTCGATCAGCTTCTCGATCACGTCGGGGATCTCGGCGCGCGCGAACGACGGACCGATGACCTTGCCGAGGGAGGCGCCCCGGCCGGGCCGGATTTCACCCTGGTTGCCGCCGACCTCGATCTGGTACCACTCCTCGCCGCTCTTGTCGACTCCGAGGATGCCGATATGGCCGACGTGGTGATGGCCGCAGGCATTCATGCAGCCGGAAATATTGAGATCAATTTCGCCGATGTCATGCAGGTAGTCGAGATCGTCGAAACGCTGCTGGATGGCCTCCGCCACCGGTATCGACTTGGCGTTGGCGAGCGAGCAGAAGTCCCCGCCCGGGCAGCAGATGATGTTGGTGAGCAGGCCGACATTGGGCGTGGCGAACCCCAGCGCCTTGACCTCCTGCCACAGCGAGTGCAGATCGGAGAGCTGCACATCGGCGAAAATCAGATTCTGCTCGTGCGATACGCGCAGCTCGCCGAATGAATAGCGGTCGGCGAGGTCGGCTATTTTTTCCATCTGCTCGACGGTGACGTCGCCGGGCGGCACGCCGGTTTTCTTCAGAGACAGCGTGACGGCGGCGTATCCCGCTTTCTTATGCGGATGAACGTTCCGCTTGTGCCAGTTCGCGAACGCGCGGTCGGCGGCGAGCGCGGCTTCGAGTCCGGCGTCGGTCGCCGGAAGCGGCAGGTGACTCGGGCGAGTAAACCGACTTTCGATGCGAGCGATCTCCTCGGGGATGAGCGTCGCGGGGCCATCCTTCAGGTGCGCCCACTCGGCATCGACTTCCTCGCGGAATTTCTCGGGGCCGCGTTCCTTCACCAGGATCTTGATGCGCGCCTTGTGGATGTTGTCGCGCCGCCCGTAGCGGTTGTACACCCGCAGGATGGCTTCGATGTACGTAAGCAGGTGCCGCCAGGGCAGGAACTCCCGGATGACGAAACCGATCGCCGGCGTGCGGCCCAGGCCCCCGCCGACCAGCACGCGGAATCCCACCTCGCCCTTTTCGTCCTTGACCGCGTGCAAGCCGATGTCGTGCACGGCGACCGCGGCGCGATCGGACTTGGCGCCGTTCACTGCGAACTTGAACTTGCGGGGGAGATACGAGAACTCGGGATGGAACGTGGACCACTGGCGGATGATTTCGCACCAGACGAACGAGTCCACGATCTCGTCCCGTGCAACGCCGGCGAAATGGTCGGTCGTGATATTGCGGAAGGAATTGCCCGAGGTCTGGATCGCGTGCATCTGCACCGTCGCCAGTTCCGCGAGGATGTCGGGTACGCGCTCGAGCTTCGGCCAGTTCAACTGCAGGTTCTGGCGCGTGCTGAAGTGGCCGTAGCCGCGGTCGTACTTGCGCGTGATCTGCGCGAGTTTTCGCAGCTGCTTCGTCGACAGCAGGCCATAGGGAATGGCGATGCGCAGCATCGGCGCGTAGCGCTGGATGTAGAGGCCGTTCCGCAGGCGCAGCGCGCGGAACTCGTCCTCCGAGAGCTTTCCGGCGAGAAAACGCTTCGTCTGGTCGCGAAACTGGGCGACGCGCTCGTCGACGAGCTTCTGGTCGATTTCGTCGTAAATGTACATGGGTTCTACAGCGCCAGTTTGCCGCCGATCAGGATCAGCATCGCTGCGAGCGCGCCGCGCAGCAGCCGCTCCGGAATCTTCTGGCTGAGCGCGCTGCCGAGCCAGATGCCCGGTAGCGAGCCGATGAGGAGAGCCACCAGCAGTTGCCAGTTCACCGCCCCGGCCGCGGCATGCCCGAGCCCCGCGACCAGCGTGAGCGGCACGGCATGGGCGATGTCGGTGCCGACGATGCGCGCAACCGCAAGGCCCGGGTAAAGGAAAAACAGGACCGTCACACCCAGCGCACCAGCGCCTACCGATGAAACCGTGACCAAGACCCCGAGTACCGCGCCGAGCGCAACAGTGCGTCGCGGCGAGTCGGTTGCCGAACGCGGGCCGGACGCGGCGCGCCGCGCCGCCCAAGCGTGAAGCCTTTCTCTGAACAGTAGCGCCCCGGCGGTGAGAATGAGAGCAAAGCCGAGCGCTACGCTCACGATCGCCGAGAGTTTGCCGGGATCAGGCACGAACAGGTGCAACAACGCCAGAGTGACGGCGGAGGCTGGCACGCTGCCCGCGGCGAGCCAGCCGACGATATTCCAGGCGACGTTACCGCGACGCGCGTGAGCCCATGCGCCGCCGGTCTTCGTCAATGCGGCAAAAAGGAGATCCGTTCCGACCGCGGTGACGGGTGCGACGCCGAACACCAACACGAGCAACGGTGTCATCAGGGAGCCGCCGCCGACACCTGTGACGCCGACCACCAAGCCGACCAGAAACCCAGAGAGTGAGTAGAGCCAGTCCATATTCAAGTTTTCGTTGAAGGAAGGCATCCTAGCGTCCGCACTTAATACCTCAAAAGACTTTTGTGTTAGAATTTAATAACCATCGGCCATATGATGTAAGACCATGAATTTACAGCAATTAAGGTATGTCCGCGAGACGGTCAGGCAAGGACTCAACCTTACGGAAGCCGCGAAGAAGCTCTTTACCTCCCAGCCCGGTGTGTCGAAGCAGATCCGCGAGCTCGAGAACGAGCTGGGTGTGGAGATCTTCGTGCGTCACGGCAAGCGCTTCGTCGCGGTGACCGAGCCCGGCAAGGCCGTGGTGGAGGTGATCGAGCGGCTGCTGCAGGAAGCGGAGAACCTGAAGCAGGTGGGGCGCGAATTCAAGGACCAGGCCGCAGGCACGCTGACCATCGCCACGACCCATACCCAGGCGCGCTACTCGCTGCCCAAGGTGGTGGGCGCATTCAAGCGGCGTTATCCGAAAGTGCATCTCACGATCAAGCAGGGCAACCCGCCGCAGCTTGCCGAGATGGTGATCGCGCGCGAGGCCGACATGGCGATCGCCACCGAAGCGCTGGACAACTACCCCAAGCTGCTCGCGCTACCGGGTTACGAATGGCGCCATTGCGCGGTGGTGCCGGTGAAGCACCCGCTCGCGAAAGAGCAGCGGCTGACGCTCGAGATGCTCGCGCGGTACCCGGTCGTGACCTACGACCCCGCGTTCGCGGGGAGGAGCCGGATCGACGAAGCGTTCCGGGCGCAAGGGCTTGCGCCCAATATCGTGCTCTCCGCGGTCGACTCGGATGTGATCAAGACCTACGTGGAGCTCGGCCTGGGGATCGGCATCATCGCTGCAATGGCCTTCGACGAGAAGCGCGACCGGCACCTGCGCGCGCTGGAGGCCGGACACCTGTTCGGCACCATGACGACCCGCGTCGCGGTGCGCCGCGGCGCTGCCCTGCGTGGCTATGCCTACACCTTCATCGAGCTGTTCTCGCCGCGGTTATCGCGAAAGCTGATCGAGACCGCCTTGGCCGGCAAGGCCGAAACGTACGAGCTGTAATTCGCTTTGCCGACTGCTTAGTCCCCGGTCGGCGCGATGCGGAATGCGGTGACCGAGGGTACGGCGTTGAGGGCTTCGGAAAGCGGGCGGGTGTTGCTGCGGTCGGGCGAATGGATCACCATCTGGTATTCGAAGGTCTTCCCGTCGCCCGCCACGCTGTAATTCATATTGGCGACGACGAAGCCCTGCCGTTCCACCATGACGCGCAACTCGGACTCGGGCATAGCGCCGTTGCGAAGAAACGCCACCGTAAGGTTCGCGTAGAACTCGATCGGCATCCGGCGCTCGATCCAGCGAAAGCCCGAAAGCACGACGAGCGTCAGCGCTGTCCCAATGCCGGCGGGGAAGTAGAATCCCACGCCGATCATGATGCCGATTGCGGCGGTGATCCAGATCGAGGCCGCAGTCGTGAGGCCGCGAATCGTCAACCCTTCTTTCATGATCACCCCGGCGCCGAGAAAACCGATGCCGGTCATGATCCCCTGTGCCATGCGGGTCGGATCGACGCTCATGGTTTCGAGCGAATAGGCCGAGAACCAGGTGTCCTGGTATACGGTAAGAACCATCAACATGCAGGAAGAGAGGCACACGAGCGCATGGGTGCGGAACCCCGCCGGCCGGCCGTGGTAGCTGCGCTCCAGGCCGATGATTCCGCCCGCGGCGAGCGCGATGACCAGATGCAGCGCGATCGCGGCGTAATTGTCGTTCCAGATCGAGGTCATCGCCAAGCTCCCCATGGGGTGCTCAATAGCGGTAGTGGTCTGCCTTATAGGGACCGGTCTTGGGTACCCCGATGTAGCGCGCCTGTGCGTCGGTGAGCTCGGTGAGCTGGGCGTTGAGCTTCTTCAGCTGCAGCCGAGCCACTTTCTCGTCCAAGTGCTTGGGCAGCACGTATACGCCGACCGGATACTTGCCGGAACCTTTCTGCGACTCGGTCCACAGCTCGATCTGCGCGATGGTCTGGTTGGCGAAGGACGAGCTCATCACGTACGAGGGATGCCCGGTGCCGCAGCCCAGGTTCACCAGCCGCCCCTTGGCGAGAAGGATGATCCTCTTCCCGTCGGGGAAGATGACGTGGTCGACCTGTGGCTTGATCTCCTCCCATTTGTACTTCTCGATGGAGGCGATGTCGATCTCGTTGTCGAAGTGGCCGATGTTGCAGACGATGGCCTGGTTCTTCATCTTCTTCATGTGATCGTGCGTGATCACGTGGAAGTTGCCGGTGGCGGTGACGAAGATGTCGGCCTTGTCGCAGGCGTAGTCCATGGTCACCACGCGGTAGCCTTCCATCGCTGCCTGCAGCGCGTTGATCGGGTCGATCTCGGTTACCCACACCTGGGCCGAGAGCGCGCGCAGCGCCTGCGCGCTGCCCTTGCCTACGTCGCCGTAGCCGCACACCAGCGCGACCTTGCCCGCGATCATCACGTCGGTGGCGCGCTTGATGCCGTCCACCAGCGACTCGCGGCAGCCGTAGAGATTGTCGAACTTGCTCTTCGTGACCGAATCGTTGACGTTGATCGCCGGAAAGGCGAGCCTGCCCTCCTTGTGCATCTGGTAGAGCCTGTGAACGCCGGTGGTGGTCTCCTCGGTCACGCCCTTCACTTGCGCGAGGCGGGTCGAATACCACTTCGGGTCGCGGGCGAGCCTGGCCTTGATCGCGGCGAACAGGAATTTCTCCTCCTCGCTCGCCGGCTTGGCGATGAGCGAAGCATCCTTTTCGGCGCGGGCGCCCAAGTGCAGCAGCAGCGTCGCGTCGCCGCCGTCGTCCAGGATCATGTTGGAGTAAGCGTTGTCGGGCCACTCGAAGATGCGGTGGGTGTAGTTCCAGTATTCCTCCAGCGACTCACCTTTGTAGGCGAACACCGGCGTGCCCTTCACCGCGACCGCCGCGGCGGCATGGTCCTGGGTGGAGAAGATGTTGCACGAAGCCCAGCGCACCTGCGCGCCCAGCGCCTGCAGCGTCTCGATCAGCACTGCGGTCTGGATGGTCATGTGCAGCGAGCCCGTGATGCGCGCGCCCCTCAGGGGCTGGGTGGCGGCGAATTCCTCGCGGATCGCCATCAGGCCCGGCATCTCGGTTTCGGCGATGGCGATTTCCCTGCGGCCCCAGTCGGCGAGCGCAAGGTCGGCTACGTGAAAGTCCTGCTTGGATTTGAGTACGGCGCTCATCTCGCGCGCTCCCTGGTTCAAAGAGTTTGCGAGCGCCGTTGCAATGTGAACCCCCGAGCCTGGCGAACCTGGCGATTCGTTGCAACGCTCCTCGGGAGGGCGGAATTATACCGCAGCGGCGGTCGATTCAGGCCATCGCCGGCTGCTTGATCCCTGAATCGGCCGCCAGGGCGCGCGCCTTGTCGGTCGCTTCCCAGGTGAACTCGGGTTCGTCGCGACCGAAGTGCCCGTAGGCGGCGGTCTTCTCGTAGATCGGGCGCAAGAGGTCGAGCATCTGGATGATGCCTTTCGGGCGCAGGTCGAAGTGCTTTAGCACCAGTTCCGAGAGCTTCTCGTCGGAAATCTTACTGGTGCCGTGCGTGGTGACCATCACGCTCGTGGGCCGGGCGACGCCAATGGCGTAGGAAACCTGAACCAGGCACTTGGTGGCGAGTCCCGCGGCGACGATGTTCTTGGCGACGTAGCGCGCGGCGTAGGCTGCCGAGCGGTCCACCTTGGACGGGTCCTTGCCGGAGAATGCGCCGCCGCCGTGCGGGGCCGAGCCGCCGTAGGTGTCCACGATGATCTTGCGGCCGGTGAGCCCGCAGTCGCCCTTGGGGCCGCCGATTTCAAAGCTTCCGGTTGGGTTGACGAGGTACTTGATCTGGCCCTTGATGAGGTTTTTAGGCAGCACCGGCTTGATGATCTGTTCGATCACCGCTTCCTCGATCTGCTTGTGGGTGAGGCCCGGCTGGTGCTGGGTGGATAGCACCACCGTCTCGATCGAATCGGGCTTGTTATCCACATATTTGATGGTGACCTGGGACTTGGCGTCCGGGCGCAGCCAGGACAGGCGGCCGTCGCGGCGGATTTCCGACTGGCGTTCCACCAGGCGGTGTGCGAGGTGAATGGCCAGTGGCATCAGTTGCGGCGTCTCGTCGCAGGCATAGCCGAACATCAGGCCCTGGTCGCCCGCGCCCTGGTCGAGATCGAGGCCCCTGCCTTCATCGACGCCCTGCGCGATGTTTGGCGACTGCTCGCCGTAGGCCACGATCACGGTGCAGGTGTGGGTATCGAAGCCGATGGTCGGATCGTTGTAGCCGATGCGCTTGACGGTCTTGCGCACTACTTCAGAGAAATTGACCCGCGCGCCGGTGGTGATTTCGCCGGCGAGCACTACCATATTGTCCTTGACCAGGGTCTCGGCGGCGACTCGGGAGGTTTTGTCCTGCGCTAGAATGGCGTCGAGAACGGCATCGGAAATCTGGTCGGCGACCTTGTCCGGATGTCCTTCAGACACCGATTCGGACGTGAATAGATAGCTGCTCATGCTGGCGGTTTTCCCTGCGAAAAAAGGTTTGCCAGTCTAGCACGGCGATTTCGCCCACCCAACCCACACCATCCTACTTTCGGCCCATGCTATTTCTGCTGCGGTTGGCGGCGCGTCTCCCCCTGCCGCTGTTACACGCTCTGGGCGCGGCGCTGGGCTGGCTGGTTTATCTCTGCTCATCGCGTTACCGGAGGGACTTCAAGGGCAACCTCGCTTCCGCGGGGCTGAGCGGTTCTCGCCTGCGCCGGGCCGCCGTAGCGCAGGCGGGCAAGAGCGTGATGGAAGTGCCGGCGGTCTGGCTGCGTCCGCTCGACAAGGTGGCCGGGCTTGTAGTCGAGGTGAAAGGATGGGAGCACGTGGACGACGGCGCGAAGCGCGGAAAGGGCGTCATCGTAGTGACGCCCCACATCGGCTGCTGGGAAATGGTCGGACAATATGTCGCCAGCCGCATGCCGATCACGGTGATGTACCGGGCACCCAAGATTCGGGCCCTCGAGCCGCTCATGCGGATCGGCCGCAGCCGCGGCCCCGCGATGAAAAGCATTCCCGCCGATCTGCGGGGCGTGCGCGCGATGTTGAAGGCACTCAAACGCGGTGAAGCGATCGGCCTGCTGCCCGATCAGGTGCCCGGCATCGGTGAAGGCGAATGGGTCGAGTTCTTCGGCAGGCCCGCCTACACCATGACGCTCGTCGGCCGGATCTCCGAGCAGACCGGGGCTCCGGTGCTGCTGTGCTGCGCCGAGCGCCTGCCCGGGGGGCGCGGCTATCGCTTCGTCGCGGAACCGATGCTCGCGCCGCGGCCGCCCGAATCGGGGGTGCGGGCTCTCAACCGCTCGCTGGAGCGGCTGATTCGCCGCCACCCCGAGCAGTACCTGTGGGGCTATAACCGCTACAAGGCGCCGGCCGGGGTGCTGCCGCCGGATGCCCGGTAGAGGGGGAACCCGTCTTGCTGACCCGGATTACCGTCGCCGTCGTTTGGATGCTGCATTGCTTGCCCCTTGCCCTGCTCGCCCCGATCGGCTCCACTCTCGGTTCGCTCCTGTACATCCTTGGACGCGAGCGGCGCAAGGTCTGTCTGACCAATCTTTCTCGCTGCTTGCCGGAGATGACGGAAAAAGAGCGTCTCGCACTCGCCAAAGCGCACTTCCGCGCCTTCGGCCGAAGCGTCCTCGAACGCTCGATTCTGTGGTGGTCGCCGCGCGAGCGCGTGATGCGGCTCGTGAAAATTGTCGGACTCGAGCGGATCCATGCGCTCAAGGGAAAGCCGCTCATCCTGCTCGCGCCGCACTTCGTCGGCCTGGACGCAGGCTGCACGCGCCTGACCTGCGAAATCGACATGGCGGGGATCTATGCGAGGCAGAAGGACCCTTTCTTCGACGCGCTGCTCCTCTCGGGGCGAACGCGCTTCGGGCGCCAGCTCGCGATATCCCGCCAGGAGGGCGTGCGCCCTGCGCTTGCCGCGCTGAAGGAGGGGATTCCGTTCTACTATCTCCCCGATCAGGACTATGGGCCCCGCGATGCGATTTTCGTGCCGTTCTTCGCGGCCTCCGCCGCGACGATCACCGGGCTTTCGCGCATGACGCGGCTCACCGGCGCCCGCGTGCTGCCCTGCGTGACGCGCATGCTGCCGGGCGGCGCGGGATACGAGCTGCTGTGCTATCCGGTCTGGGAAAATTTTCCGGGCGACGACGATGCGGCCGACGCGCGCCGCATGAACGCCTTCATCGAGGAGCGCGTGCGCGAAATGCCGGAGCAATACTTCTGGACGCACAAGCGTTTCAAGACGCGACCCGAAGGCGAACCGAAGTGGTATTGAAATTCACCAAGATGCAGGGCGCGGGCAACGACTTCGTCGTGATCGACGGCGTCGAGCGGAGCATCGAGATCACGCCGGAGCGGGCGAGGCGGATCGCCGACCGCCATTTCGGGATTGGCTGCGACCAGGTCCTGCTGGTGGAGAAATCGCAGCGAGGGGACGTCGATTTCCGCTACCGCATCTGGAATGTCGACGGGGGAGAGGTCGAGCAGTGCGGCAACGGGGCGCGCTGCTTCGTGCGTTTCGTGCACGACAAGGGTCTCACGAAAAAGAACGAAATCCGCGTCGAGACGCTCTCCGGGGTCATCGTCCCGCGCCTCGAGGCCGACGGACAGGTGACGGTAGACATGGGGGCGCCGCAGTTCGATCCGGAGCGCGTGCCTTTCGATGCGCGTGGGCTGCAGCCGGCGTTTGGAGGCAGGCGTTGGCCGCTCGAGCTCCCTGGCGGCAAGGCGAATGTCGCGGTGCTCTCCATGGGCAATCCGCACGCCGTTCAGACGGTCCCAGACGTGGATTCTGCGTCGGTCACGACCGAAGGGCCGCTGATCGAGCATCACCCTCGATTTCCGCGGCGCGTGAACGTGGGCTACATGCAAGTGGTCGCGCGCACTCACATCCGGCTGCGCGTTTGGGAGCGCGGAGCGGGAGAGACGCTCGCCTGCGGCACCGGCGCCTGCGCTGCGGTCGTCGCCGGCATCCGCGAGGGGCTGCTCGGCGATTCGGTCCAGGTCGATACGCGCGGCGGCCGATTGACGATACGCTGGCGAGGCGTGGACAATCCCGTGTGGATGACTGGTCCCGCCGCGGCCGTGTTCGAAGGGGAGATCGAAATTGAAAGCTGACGATGTTGCGCGCTACCTGCGGGAGAATCCGGATTTCTTCGAAAGCTACGCCGACATGCTCGCCGGGATCACCGTTCCGCATCCGCACGGCGGGCGCGCCATTCCGCTCTCGGACCGCCAGATGCTCAGCCTGCGCGAGAAAAGCAGAGCGCTTGAGTCGCGCCTGACCGAACTCCTGCAGATCGGCGAGGAGAACGACGCGATCGGCGAGAAGATGCACCGCCTGAGCCTTGCGCTGCTTTCCGCGCCCGATCTGCAAAGCCTCCTGACCGTGCTCTATCTGCACTTGCGCGAGGACTTTGCCGTCCCCCACTCCGCGCTGCGGATCTGGGGCGCGGGAGGCGAGGCCTCCCGGGGCGCGGGGGACGCCGCGGAGTTCCGTCCGGTGGGCGAACGCCTGAAGCGTTACGCGGCGTCCTTGTCGCAGCCCTTCTGCGGCCCGAGCGGGGACGCGGAGGCCGCAGCCTGGTTCGCCGAGGGGGCCTCGCACGTTCGTTCGGTAGCCCACATGGCCCTGCGCGACAAGGAGTGTTTCGGGATGCTTGCGCTCGGCAGCGAGGACGTGCTGCGTTTCTATCCGGAGATGGGTACGCTGTATCTGAAGCGCATGGGCGAGCTCGCGGGCGCGGCCTTGCTGAGATTTCTCTAGCCGCAGCCGGCGGGAATGACGAACGACTCCCGCCTCAGGCTGCTCGAAGAGTTTCTCGATCAGCTCGCACACCAGCGGCGGCTGAGCCCGGGAACCGCGCGCAATTACCGCCGCGCGCTCGAGCAGCTCTTCGCCTTGAATGACGGTGTGTCCCTGAGGAGGCTCGAGGCGCAGCACCTACGCCGCACTGTCTCGCTGTTGCACGCGCGCGGCATGTCGGGCCGGACCATTGCGTACCTGCTCTCGGGCTGGCGCGGTTTCTTCAACTGGCTCGTCAAGCACCACGGCTTTCCCCACAACCCCTGTGTCGGTCTGCGCGCGCCAAAAAGCCCGAAGGCGCTGCCCAAGGCGCTTTCCCCGGACCTCATGGCGCGGCTGCTGGAGGCCCCGGCGGAGGGACCGGCGCAATCGCGGGACAAGGCCATGTTCGAGTTGTTCTACTCTTCCGGACTGCGGCTAGCCGAGCTGGTGAGCCTCGATGCCGCGGACGGCGAAGGCATGCAGCGGCAAGCGGAGGTCACCGTGACGGGCAAGGGGGCGAAGACGCGCACCGTGCCGGTCGGAAGAAAGGCCTGTGCCGCAATCGCGGCCTGGCTCACCGGGCGCGCGAAGCTCGCAAGGCCCGGAGAAACGGCGCTTTTCGTCGGCGCGCGCGGCCGGCGCATAGCGCACAGCTCGGTGCGCTACGCTCTTGCGCACTGGGCGCGGCGTCTCGGCCTGCCGCAGCACGTCCACCCGCATATGCTGCGTCACTCCTTCGCCACGCACCTGCTCCAGTCTTCCGGAGACCTGCGCGCAGTGCAGGAAATGCTCGGGCATTCGAGCATCTCGACCACGCAGGTCTACACCCATCTTGACTTCCAGCATCTCGCCAAAGCCTATGATGCCGCGCACCCGCGAGCGAAAAGAAAACCGCAGATGCCGGTGAAAAAGCCGTGAGCGAAACGTCTTCCGTGAGCGCCGCGCCCCAGCTCACTCTGAAGCCCGGCCGCGAGCGCTCGCTCCTGCGGCGCCACCCGTGGATCTTTTCCGGGGCGATCGCCGAGGTCCGCGGAGCGCCGCAGAGCGGCGACACCGTGGATGTCCGAGCCGCGGACGGCCGTTTCCTCGCCTGGGCGGCGTACAGCCCTGCCTCGCAGATCCGCGCCCGAGTGTGGAGCTTCGAGGAGACGGAAATCCCCGGCCCGGATCTGTTCGCAAAGAGGATCGAAGCCGCCCTCGCCCTTCGGCGCGCAGTGATTCCAGCGGAAACAACCAATGCCTTGCGGCTCGTGCACGGAGAGTCGGACGCGCTCCCGGGCCTCGTCGCCGACCGCTACGCGGATACGCTGGTCGTGCAGCTTGTTTCCGCCGGCTGCGAGAAGTGGCGCGACGCGTTGATCGCGATCCTTCGCGAGCGCAGCGGCTGCGCCAGGGTCCACGAGCGCTCCGATACAGGGGGGCGCGAGCTCGAAGGTTTTCCTGCAAGCACCGGACTGATCGCGGGCACAGCTGCCGACGGACCGCTCGAGATCGTCGAGCACGGCATCCGCTATGAGGTCGACGTCGCCGCGGGACAGAAGACGGGGTTCTATCTCGATCAGCGCGACAACCGGGCCCGCGTGGGGAACCTCGCCCGGGGCCGGGAGATGCTCAATGGCTTCAGCTACACCGGGGGCTTCGCGCTTTCCGCACTTGTCGGAGGCGCGCGCTCGGTGCTCTCGATCGACAGTTCGGCGCCCGCGCTCGAGCTGGCAAAGCGCAACCTCGCGCTGAACGGGGTCGAGGCAGACCGCGCCGAGTGGCTCGAAGCGGACGTGTTCGGAGCCTTGCGCAGGCTGCGGACGGAAGACAGACAATTCGACTTCGTCGTGCTCGACCCTCCGAAGTTCGCACCGACGCCGAAGGACGCCGAGCGCGCTGCGCGCGGCTACAAGGACATCAACCTCAACGCGCTGAAGGTGCTGCGGCGGGGAGGGCTGCTCGCCACTTTTTCCTGCTCAGGTGGCGTGTCGCCCGAGCTCTTCCAGAAAATCGTCGCCGGCGCTGCCGCGGACGCCGGGGTGTCGCTCCTTCTTCGCGAGCGCTACCGCGCCGCGGCGGATCACCCGGTGCGCATCGAGTTTCCGGAAGGCGAGTACCTGAAAGGGCTGTTGCTGGAACGCCTCTAGGGGCGTGCAGCCGTGCGATGCCGTCGCGCGACGGAATGGGTTGCTTTGTAATGGTGGGCGTGCTGTAATTCGCCACTTTTCAGCTCGCCGGTGCCCCGTCCGGACTACACGGACGCCTCGCTGCAAACTTTCGCGGATCGACATGCTCAAATAAGCTTGTTCACCGCGGGCGGCATGGGTTTGCGGGCGCGGAAAGTGCCAGGAGATCGAATTGTCGGCACAGGAAAACATGGTTCCGGTGACCATACTCACCGGCTTCTTGGGAAGCGGCAAGACCACGCTCGTCAACCGTATCCTCAAGGAGCAGCACGGCCACCGCATCGCAGTGATCGAGAACGAGTTCGGCGAGGCAGGCGTGGACAACGAAATTCTCCTGAGCGAAGCCGGCGAGCAGATCATCGAGATGAACAACGGCTGCGTCTGCTGCACCGTGCGCGGAGACCTCATCCGCATCCTGGGGGAGCTCAAAGAGCGGCGCGATTCCGGCAAGCTCAAATTCGAGCGCGTGATCATCGAGACGACGGGGATGGCCGATCCGGGGCCGGTTGCGCAGAGCTTCTTCATCGACGAGCAGATCGGCAACTATTATCTTTTGGACAGCGTCATCACTGTGGTGGACGCAAAGCACGCCGCGAGGCAGCTCGACGAGTTCCACGAGGCCCAGGAGCAGGTCGGGTTCGCCGACCGGATTCTCATGTCCAAGACCGACCTCGTGTCGGAATCCGAGCAGGAAGGCTTGAGAAAGCGCCTCGCGAAGATGAATCCGCGGGCGCCCATAAGGAAAGTGCATTTCGGCAATACGCCGATCGAGGACATTCTCGATATCCGCGGTTTCAACCTCAACGCAACCCTCGAGCTCGATCCGGGATTCCTCGAGGACAGCGAACATGAGCACGACGAGCACGTCAGCTCCTTCGCGTTCCGCTCGGACAAGCCGTTCGATAGCGCGAAGCTCGAGGAGTTCCTGTCCGGGGTCGTGCAGATTTACGGACCGGACATGTTGCGCTATAAAGGGGTGCTGTATATGAAAGGCAACACGCACCGTGTCGTGTTTCAAGGGGTGCACATGCTCATGGGCGGCGATCTGGGTCGCGTCTGGGGCAAGGACGAAAAGCGTTCGAGCACGATGGTTTTCATCGGCAAGAATCTGCCGCAGGATCTTTTTATGAAGGGATTGGAACAATGTTTGGTGGAAAAGCAGTAAAGAAGCTGGTGACCAAGGTGGTGAAGCCGGCGGAGCAGAAACCGGCGGAGCACAAGCCGGCGGAGCACAAGCCGGCGGACCACAAGCCGGCGAAGAAGAACGGCTTGACCGAGGCCGAGTTGCTGCGCGCCCCCGCGTCGCAGTACATGAGCGCCGAACAGCTCGCGTTCTTCCGCGAGCGCCTGCTCGAGACGCAAAAGGAATTGCTGGAGAAAGCGGATCTCACCTCGGAGCATCTGCGGGAGCACGAACTCGAGGCCGATCCGACCGACCAGGCGACGATCGAGGAAGAGTACGCGCTGGAGCTTCGCGCGCGCGACCGCGAGAGGAAGCTCCTCAAGAAAATCGACGAGGCCCTGCGCCGCATCGAAGAGGGCAGCTACGGCTATTGCGAGGAGACGGGCGATCCGATCGGGATCCCCCGGCTGATCGCACGGCCGACGGCGACGCTTACCGTCGAGGCGCAGTCGCGCCGCGAGCAGAAGCAGAAGCTCTACGGGGAGTAGCAATCGACCCGTCGCGCACCACGCTCGCCTTGTAGTAGACTTGCACCCGATGCTGCCCGTAAGGTCGGTCGTTCCGAACCGCACTCTGCGTCACCTGCTTCTCGCCGCCGCGCTGGTTTTCGCCCAGCAGGCGGCGCAGCTGCACGCGCTGTCGCATCTGAAGCGCGACGCGGTCATGGCAGAACGCGGCGGCAAGTGCGTCCCGCCGGTCAACCATCCCGCCGAACAGTGCATCGCGTATCACGCGGTCGACAGCGTACTTGCGGCCCTTGCGCCCACGATCGACCCGCCACGGGTCACCTTGCCGGCGATAGCGTCGGCCGCTCTTCCCCTCCCGTTCGCTGCGCGGATCGTATTCGATTCGCGCGCTCCTCCCTTCCTCTCCTAGTTCCGTCGCCTGGGAACCGCTTCGCTCGCGCGAAGCGACCGTGTTCGCGAGCGCTTCAAGCGCATCGCGATCGCAAGAACTTGGAGAGACAACATGTACAGAAAGGCAACCATGGCGCTCGCCGTCGCGGCTGCGCTCTGCCTGCCCCGCGCCGCGACTGCGCAGACTCAAGACGAGCTGAGGACTTTGCGCGAGCAGGTGAGGCAACTCGACAGACGCGTGACGGACGCCGAGCAGGCGGCGATACAGGCTTCGAGCCGTCCCGCCAGTGAAAGCGCGATGAACCCGGCCGTTTCGGTGATTTTGAACGGCATCTATTCGAATCTTTCCCAGGATCCGGCCGGGTTCAGGATCAACGGCTTTACGCCCACGCTCGGCGAAGTCGGGCCGGGCGTTCGCGGCCTGAGCCTGGGCGAATCGGAGCTCGCCCTCGCGGCGAACATCGATCACAACTTCCGTGGGACGCTGATCGCATCGATATCGCCCGAAGACGGCATCGGAGTGGAGGAGGGGTACATCCAGACGCTCGCTCTTTCATACGGATTCACGATCAAGGCGGGGCGCTTCTTCTCGGCAGTGGGCTACCAGAACCAGATCCACGCGCACGCCTGGGACTTCAGCGACGCGCCGCTCGCCAACAAGGTGTTTCTCGGCAACCAGCTCGGCGAGGACGGCGTCCAGTTGAAGTGGGTTGCGCCGACCGAGACCTATTTCGACGTAGGAGTGGAAGTCGGGCGCGGGCGGCAGTTTCCGGCGGGTCCGGCGGGCGGGCGCAATAAGAACGGCGTCAGCTCGGGCAACGTGTTCGCGCACGTCGGCGGGGACCTGGGAACGGGCATCGCCTGGCAAACCGGAGTCTCGTACCTGAGCACCTCGCCTCAGGACCGGACCTTCGAGGATCCAATCGGGACGACCAACAGCTTCACCGGCCAAAGCCGTCTTTGGGTGTTGGACGGAATCCTGAAGTGGGCGCCGAATTACAACCCGACTTACACCAACTTCAAGCTGCAAGGCGAATACTTCCGGCGCAAAGAAAATGGTGATCTGACGTCCGGTACCGCGGCGCAGACCGGCGGGTTCACATCGGTGCAGTCGGGCTGGTACCTCCAGAGCGTTTATCAGTTCGTCCCGATGTGGCGGGTCGGCTACCGCTACGACAGGCTTGATTCAGGAAGCACCAGCTTTTCGGCTCCGCTCAACGCGGCCGATCTCCCGATCCTCGCCGCGTACAACCCGACGCGGCACACCGTGATGATCGACTGGAGCCCGAGCGAGTTCAGCCGGGTGCGGCTGCAGTTCGCGCAGGACAAGTCGCGCTCCGACGTGACCGACAAGCAGGTATTTCTCCAGTACATCGTCAGTCTGGGCGCGCACGGCGCCCACAAATTCTAAGGTGACGAACATGAAAACGATTCTGAGATTTGTTGTCGCACTGAGCTCGGTCGTCATTGCACTGCCGGCAGCGGCGGCGCTCAACGTATTCGCATGCGAGCCCGAATGGGGCGCGGTAGCGCAGGAGCTGGGCGGAGACAAAGTGTCGGTGTATTCGGCCACCACTGCGCTGCAGGATCCGCACCGGATCGAAGCGCGCCCCAGCCTGATCGCGCGCATCCGCTCCGCTGACCTGTTGATCTGTTCCGGATCGGAGCTGGAGATCGGCTGGATTCCGCTCTTGCTCACGCAGAGCGGGAATAGCAAGATCCAGCTCGGCAGTCCGGGTTACTTCGAAGCCTCGCAGTACGTCGTCAGGCTGGAGATCCCGAAAGTGATCGACCGGGCGCTTGGGGACATCCATCCCGGCGGCAACCCGCACGTCCATACCGATCCGCGCAACATCGCGAGGATTGCGCCGGTCCTTATGGAGCGCATGGCGCAGCTCGATCCCGCGAATGCCGAAAGCTACCGTTCACGCGGCAAATCATTTCTCGAGCGCTGGCAGGCGGCGATCGCGCGCTGGGAGCAGCAGGCGGCTCCGCTCAAGGGTGTCCCTGTCGTTGTGTACCATAAGGACTTCTCGTATTTCATCAATTGGACGGGAATGCGCGAAGCCGGAAGTCTTGAACCGAAACCCGGCATTCCGCCCTCCCCCTCGCATCTCGCCGAATTGATAGACCAGATGAAACGCGCTCCCGCGAAAGTGATCGTCTATTCGCCTTACAATAGCCCGCAGGCCGCTGAGTTCCTGTCGAGCAGAGCCAACATTCCCGCAGTGATGGTGCCGTTCACGGTCGGCGGAACGGACAAGGCGAAAGACCTGTTCGGCTTGTTCGACGACACGATCGCCCGATTGCTGGTGGCCGTGAAATGAACATCGACGCGGCAAGTTTCGGCATCCTGTGGCCCGCGTTCATCGCGGGTCTGCTGGTCTCCGCCACCCATGTCCCGCTCGGGATGCAAGTGCTTTCCCGCGGCATCGTGTTCATCGACCTTGCAGTGGCGCAAATTGCAGGTGTCGGAGTAATTCTGGCGGATTTCTTGGGCTGGGAGCCCACGGGTGTCGCGGTGCAGGTTGCCGCCCTCAGTGCGGCGATTGCGGGTGCTGTCCTTTTGACCTGGACCGAGCGCCGCTGGCCGGAGGTTCAAGAAGCAGTCATTGGCGTGGTATTCGTCCTCGGTTCGAGCGTTGCGATCTTGCTGCTTGCCGGAAATCCGCGCGGTGGCGAACATCTCAAGGAACTTCTGGTCGGCCAGATCCTGTGGGTGAACCCCGCACGGCTTCCGCTAGTTGCCCTCGCGACTGCTGCGATACTCGCGCTCTGGTTCGGTCTGGGCGAGCGGCTGGGTAGGATGGGCTTCTATCTGTTGTTCGCGTGCGCGGTAACCATGTCATTGCAACTGGTCGGGCTGTACTTGGTCTTCATCACGCTGGTGGTGCCTGCCCTCGCTACCTATTATCAAAGGCGCCGCCGCTATCCCAAGGCCTATGCGATCGGCGTACTCGGCTACGCCGCAGGCCTGCTCGCCTCGCTGTGGCTCGACCTACCCTCCGGGGCGATGATCGTATGCGCCATGATTGCCGCCGGAGTGCTGGTGGCCTCCGTCGGTCGGCGGGCTTCGGCTTCCTGAACAAGAAGAATTCATCGCGTGCTTGCCGCGTTTGCAGGGTATCGAGCAAAGTGATACAACGAAGCGGTCCTTTGCGTCGCCAGGCAGATTCTCCGGGAGGCGGGTAGTTCCTCGTGTTCTTTTCACTATTCGGCAGGAAGAAGACCGAAAGTAAAAAAGCGCCGATCACCCGGCAACCGGTCAAACCGTCGCCGGAGAAATCCGCGGCGCCCGTTGCAGCTCCAGCAGGCGAGGACTCGCTCGATTTCAGCGCCTACGTCCCTCCGCTTCCATCGGCGCCGCTCCAGGTTTCGCAGGCTCCTGCACCTGCGGCGCAATCGGCTCAGCAAGACCCCGAGGCCGCTCCTGCGGCGCCGCCTTTGGACGTGTCCGCGCTGGCTTCGTCCCTCGCCGGCCAGCCGGGTCCCGCCCCGAGCACCGAAGCGTCCACGGCCATAGACGATGTCGCAACCGTCATCGAGGAGACGGCGACCCTTTTCGCGAACGGGGAGGTCGAGCAGGCGCTGGCAAGGCTTTCAACTTCGGTGCGTGAAGATGATCTCGGGAATTCGGCGCAGCAGGCCTGGCTGATGCTTTTTGACTTGTACCAGCATCTGGGCATGAAGCCGGAGTTCGAGGCGCTTGCTCCGGAATTCGTGGTGAAATTCGAGCGCTCCGCGCCCGCGTGGCTCGAGACGGGCGAGCGTCACGATCCCGGGCTCGATACGGGCGGCATCGCATGCTTCGCCCTCGGCGGCACGCTGACCGGTACGAGCGCGCCAGAAATGGAAAAACTGCGAAACGCGGCCTCCGCCCAGCAGGCGTTGCGCGTGGAGTGCGATAAATTGGAAGGCGTCGACGGCCAGGGCTGCCGGCTGCTTCGCGAAACGCTGCTTGCCCTTCGCGAAGCGGGAAAGGAAGTGCTGCTCACCGGAGAGGCGCGGCTCATCCAGTTTCTGGAGGAGGCGTGCCAGCCGGGGAGGAAAGAAACCGACAGTGCCGTTTGGGCGCTGCTGCTGGACGTCTACCGGATTCTCGGCCTCAAGGACCCGTTCGAGGAGACGGCGGTCAACTATGCGGTGACGTTCGAGGTTTCTCCACCTTCCTGGGAGTCCCAGCCGAGGGCCGAGGCAAAGGGTTCCGCGGTCCTCCGGCCGATCGAGGCCACTGATCAGGCCTTGATGCTCTCCGGGGATCTGAGCGGGGCGAGTGAAACCCTCGCCGGACAGTTGCAAGACTGGGCCGGTGCGAACAAGATGCTGGTCATCGACATGTCGCGAGCGACGCGCGTTGATCTTGCCACGGCCGGCGTCATGCTGAACGTGTTATCGAAGCTCCGGGAGACCGGCACCACGATTCAGGTTCGCGGCGCGAACGAGCTCATCCGTGCCTTGTTCGGGGTCACGGGCTTGAGCAAGGTCGCCCGCATTATTCCGCGCAAATAGCTTGATCGACGGCACCCCGGCCCCATCTTCGCTGAATCCGGATATGGAACAATTCCACGGAACTACCATCATGTCGGCCCGTCGCGACGGCAAGGTCGCGTTGGGTGGCGACGGCCAGATCACGCTCGGCCAGGTCGTGGTGAAAGCGAGCGCGCGCAAGGTGCGCCGCCTTTATCACGACCGGATCCTCGCCGGATTCGCCGGAGGAACGGCCGACGCGTTTACGCTGTTCGAGCGCTTCGAGGCGAAGCTCGAAAAGCACCAGGGAAATCTGCTTCGCTCGGCCGTGGAGCTCGCCAAGGACTGGCGCACCGACCGGATACTGCGGCGCCTGGAGGCGATGCTCGCGGTGGCCGACCGCGAATCCTCGCTGATCATCACCGGGATGGGCGACGTCATCGAGCCGGAGCTGGGATTGATCGCGATCGGCTCGGGAGGCCCTTACGCGCAGGCGGCCGCGCGCGCGCTCCTCGAAAATACCCAGCTCGACGCCGAGGCCGTCGTTCGCAAGGCCCTTTCGATCGCCGCCGACCTGTGCATCTACACCAATCAGCAAGTCGTCGTCGAAACGCTGGACTAGAGCGGCAGCGGTCCCGGGCCTCGTAGAATCCCCCGACCTCCCTCTCCCGGCCTCCCGCCCCATGTCTTCCATGACCCCCCAGGAAATCGTCCACGAGCTGGACAAGCACATCGTCGGCCAGACTCGCGCAAAGCGCGCCGTGGCAATCGCCCTCAGGAACCGCTGGCGGCGCCAGCGGGTGGCCGAGCCCTTGCGGCAGGAGATCACGCCCAAGAACATCCTCATGATCGGACCTACGGGCGTCGGCAAGACCGAGATCGCGCGTCGCCTCGCGCGGCTCGCGGATGCGCCTTTCATCAAGGTCGAAGCGACGAAGTTCACCGAGGTCGGCTATGTCGGCCGCGACGTCGATACGATCGTCCGCGACCTCGTCGAAATCTCGATCAAGGACA
>Ga0210382_10000163_pt1 | contig 26547 bp, 25 predicted proteins | sample PLMedo_FD_155452 | JGI IMG/M metagenome (GOLD analysis project Ga0210382, IMG submission 155452) | Groundwater sediment microbial communities from an aquifer in East River, Colorado, USA - PLM0_60_coex redo | ecosystem: Environmental > Terrestrial > Soil > Riparian zone | place: USA: East... | reverse complement strand
CGTCGGCATGCAGGGGCAGGCAGCGCGGCCGTGCGCCGTGCTGGCGTACGGAGACCTGAAGCGCGTGGAGCTGGCCGTCGCGCTTGCCAATCGCCCGCGCCTGCTGCTGATGGACGAGCCTACGGCGGGCATGGCGCCGGGCGAGCGCCAGGCGCTCATGCAGCTCGCGGCGGCGCGAGCGCGCAGCGAGCACATCGCCGTGCTGTTCACGGAGCACGATATGGAGGTGGTGTTCAATTTCGCGAGCCGCATCATCGTGCTCCACGGCGGCGAGGTGATCGCCGCCGGGGCGCCGGCCGAGGTGCGGGCGAATCCGCGCGTGCGCGAGGTCTATCTTGGCAATGCTTGAAGCCAGGCGCCTCAACGCGGGCTACGGGGCGGCGCGCGTGCTGTTCGACGTCGAGCTGGCCGCGCGCCGCGGGGAAGTCGTCGCCCTCCTCGGCCGCAACGGCGCCGGCAAATCGACTACTCTCAAGACCCTGATGGGACTGATCCGGCCGTTTTCGGGCGAAGTGCATTTCGACGGCCGGCGCATCGACGCCTGGGAGCCGTACGAGGTCGCCCGCGCCGGCCTTGGCTATGTCCCCGAGGACCGGCGCATTTTCACGGACTTGACCGTGGCGGAGAACCTCGAAGTCGGCCGCCAGCCGCCGCGCGAAGCAAGCCCGGCCTGGAGCCCGGAGAAGCTGTTTCAGCTGTTCCCCGCGCTGCAGGCGCTGCAGGGCCGGCGCGCCGCCTACCTGTCGGGCGGCGAGCAGCAAATGCTGTGCATTGCGCGCACGCTGGCGGGAAACCCGAAAGCGATCCTGCTCGACGAGCCTTCCGAAGGGCTCGCGCCGATGATCGTGGAGCAGGTCGAGAAGGCGATCCTCGAATTGAAGCGCGCAGGCGTGTGCGTGCTGCTGAGCGAGCAGAATCTCGGCTTTGCACGCCGCGTGGCCGACCGGGGCTATGTGCTCGAGCAGGGACAGATCCGTCAGGCTTATGCGGCCTGAGCGCTATGCCTGGCTGTCGGTGGCGGCGGCGCTCGCCACGATCGCGCTCAAATCGCTCGCCTGGTGGCTGACCGGCTCGGTCGGGCTGCTATCGGACGCCCTCGAGTCTTTCGTGAACCTCGCCGCCGCGCTGCTCGCCGTTTCGATGCTGCGGCTGGCAGCGGCCCCTCCGGACGAAGGCCACCAGTACGGGCACTCGAAGGCCGAATATTTCTCCGCGGGCATCGAAGGCGCGCTGATCGTGCTCGCGGCGGCCGGCATTTTCGCCACCGCGCTGCCGCGGCTCATCCATCCGCAGCCGCTCGAGACGGCCATTCTCGGCCTGGGTATCAGCGCGGCAGCGACGGCGATCAACCTGGCGATGGCGCTGGTGCTGCAGCGCGCCGGACGCCGCCACCACAGCATTACGCTGGAGGCGGACGGCAAGCACCTGATGACCGACGTGTGGACCTCGATCGGCGTGGTCACGGGCGTGGCGCTGGTGTTCGCCACCGGGTGGCTGCTGCTCGACCCGCTCATCGCGCTCGCCGTGGCGGCGTACATCATCTGGACCGGCGTCGGCCTGATGCGGCGCTCGGTGTCGGGGCTGCTCGACGCGGCGATTTCCCGCGACGAGCAGAACGAGATCACCAAGCTGTTTACCGAGTACTCGGGCCGCTTCGGCATCTCGTTCCACGCGCTGCGCACCCGCCAGGCAGGCGCCCGCCGCTTCGTGTCGTTTCACGTTCTTGTCCCCGACGCGTGGACCGTCGCGCAGGCACACCGGCTGTGCGAGGAGATCGAGGCCCGCGTGCGCTCGATGGTGCCGCACGCTTCGGTCGACACGCACATCGAGCCGATCTCGGACCCCGCCTCCTACGAAGACCAGGGCCTCGATCGATAGCCGCGTCTGCTGCCGGCTACACGATCCGGCACTGCTCCTCGAAGCTCAGCCGGGGATTGCGCGGAAAGAGCTTCGCCGGGTCGCCGTAGCCGAGATTGATGAGGAAGTTCGACTTCCACCGGCCGTCGGGAAAGAACGCCGCATCCACCATCGCGTTGTCGAAGCCCGACATCGCGCCGCAGTCGAGGCCGACCGCGCGCGCCGCGATGATGAAGTAGGCGCCCTGCAGCGTGCCGTTGCGGAAGGCGGTGATCTCGGCAAGCGCCTTCTTCTCCTCGCCGCGGAACCAGTCGACGGCGGCCGGGTTGTGGAACATGCGCGGCAGGTGCTCGTAGAAGCGCGTGTCGTAGGCCACGATCGCGGTCAGCGGCGCCTGCATGGTCTTGTCGCGGTTGGTTTCGCTGAGCGCCGGCCGCAGCTTTTCCTTGGCTTCCCTGGAGCGCACGAAAACCAACCGCCCCGGCTGCGAATTCGCGCTCGTCGGCCCCCATTTCATCAGCTCGTGCGCCTGCCGCAGGGTCGCGTCGCTGACCGGCTGGTCCGTGAAAACGTTGTGAGTACGAGCCTTGCGCAGGATCACATCCAGGCATTTTTCGTCAGTCATAAGCGCTCCGATGATCGATCTGGCTAGTGTAATTCGATCCGGCGACGCAATCATCTGCGGTTCGCGCCACCGTCTAGTACGACTTCGGCAGTCCCAGGACCTTTTCCGCGATGAAGCACAGGATCAGCTGCGACGATATCGGCACGATGCGGGTCAGCATCACCTCGCGCAGGTAGCGCTCGACATCGAACTCCTTCGAATAGCCCATCCCTCCGTGCGTCAGGACCGCGGTTTCGCAGGCGCGAAACCCGGCCTCGGCGCACAGGAACTTGGCGCTGTTCGCTTCCGCGCCGCAGGGCCTGGCCTGATCGTAGAGCCAGGCGGCCTTGTGCATCATGAGGTTCGCCGCCTCGAGCTCCATCCAGCACTGCGCGAGCGGGTGCTGGATGCCCTGGTTCTGTCCGATCGGCCGATCGAAGACGATGCGCTCGTTGGCGTAGCGCGCGGCGCGCTTCAGCGCGACCCGGCCCAGGCCGATCGCCTCGGCGGCGATCAGAATGCGCTCCGGGTTCATGCCGTGGAGGATGTAGTCGAAGCCGCTGCCCTCCTCGCCGATCCGGTCCTCGACCGGGATGCGCAGATCGTCGATGAACAGCTGGTTCGAGTCCACGGCCTTTCTGCCCATCTTCGCGATCTCGCGCACCTCGACGGCCTTGCGGTCGAGGTCGCAATAAAAGAGGCTCAAGCCCTTGCGCGACGCCTTGCCCTCTTCGATCGGCGAAGTGCGCGCGAGCAGCAGCATCTTGTTCGCCACCTGCGCGGTCGAGATCCAGATCTTCTGGCCCTTGACGACGTAGTGGTCGCCGCGGCGCACCGCCTGCGTCTTGAGCTTCAGAGTGTTGAGGCCGGTATTGGGCTCTGTGACTGCGAAGCAGGCCTTGTCGCGTCCCGCGATGAGGGGTGGCAGCCAGCGCTTCTTCTGCTCGTGACTGCCGTTCACGACGACCGGATGCAGCCCGAAGATGTTCATGTGCACCGCCGAAGCGCCGGAAAGGCCCGCGCCCGACTCCGAAATGGCGCGCATCACGATCGCCGCCTCGCTGATGCCGAGCCCGGCGCCGCCGAACTCGGTCGGCATCGCCACGCCGAGCCAGCCGGCCTCGGCGAGCGCCTTGTGAAAATCGTGAGGGAAGCCCCCTTCGGCGTCTTTCTTGCGCCAGTACTCGTCGCCGAAGCGCCGGCAAATCGATTCGACCGCCCGCTCGATCTCCTGCTGCTCTTCCGAGGTGGAAAAGTTCATGCATGCGAGGATACGTCTTTTTTCTCCGCCCTAGGCCCGGCTGTTAGCATCGTCCGATGGTCGACCTGTCGGGCATCATTCGCCCAGGAGACGGAATTGTCTGGGGCCAGGCCTGCGCCGAGCCGCAGACCCTGGCCGAGGCCCTGATCGCGCAGCGCACAGCGTTGTCCGGCTGCGAGGTATTCCTCGGCATCAATTACTCCGGAACCGTCAAGCCGGAAAATGCCGACCATCTGCGGCTATCGGCGTACTGCGGCACCGGGCACAACCGCGCCCTCGCCGACGCAGGCGTCCTCGAGATCCTGCCGGTGCCCTACTCGCAGCTCGGCGCGCTCATCCGCGCCGGACGCATCCGCGCCGACGTCGTCTTCGTCCAGGTGAGCCGGCCCAATGCGCGCGGCGAGTACAGCCTCGGCCTCGCGGCCGACTACCTCGTCCCGGCGCTGGAAGTCTGCCGCGCCATCGTCGCCGAGGTGAACGACCAGGTGCCGTGGACCTATTCCGACAAAGTTCTTCGCCAGGAGGATTTTTCTCTCATGGTGGAGACCTCGCGCCCGTCGGCATCCCCCCCGTCTCGCGCGCCGGGGGCCGTCGAGACCGCGATCGCTCGCCGCGCCGCTTCCTTCGTCCCCGACGGCGCCGTGCTGGAATTTGGCATCGGCGCCCTCCCCGACGCGGTTTGCTCCTTCCTCGAGGGCCGCAACAACCTCTCGATTCATTCCGGCACCGTTGGAGACGGGATCGTGGAGCTCCTGCAGAAAGGAATCGCAACACGCGCAGATGCAGCGCTGCTCATCGGAACGCGCAAGCTGTTCGACTTTGCCCGCGAGAACGAAGCGATCCGCCTGCGCTCTTCCGAGTACACCCATGGCCCGCAGCAGCTGGCGCGCCTGGAGCGCTTCGTCGCCATCAACTCCGCGCTCGAGGTCGACCTGACCGGCCAGGTGAACGGCGAAGTCGCCGGCGGCAGCTACGTTGGCGCGGTCGGCGGCGCACCCGACTTCATCCGCGCCGCAAACCAGTCGCCGGGCGGCGTCTCGCTCATGCTTCTGCCCAGCGCGCGCATCGTCGCCCGGCTCTCGGGTCCGGTCGCGACAGCGCGCAGCCAAGCCGGGATCATCGTCACCGAGCGCGGCGCCGCCGACCTGCGCGGCTGCAGCCTGCGCGAGCGCGAGCGCCGCCTGCGCGCCATCTCCTAGCGAAAGTTGCGCAAGGCGGGCACGGTCCAGAACGGCGTCGACGCGAGCGCGACGAATGCCAGCGCCACCACCAGGCCGATGCGGTAGCCGCCGGTGAGGTCGTGCAGCAGCCCGCCCATCAACGAGCCGAACGCGGCGCCGAGCGCGTTCGACGCATAGATCGAGCCGTAGATGGTCGCCACGTTCGGCCCGGCGAAATACTTGGTCGAGACCGAGGACACGATCGGCCCGCGCACTCCCATGCACAAGCCGAACGCCGGCACGAAGAGCGCCAGCAGGAACGTCGAGGGAACGAAGGTCAGCGCGAACAGGATGCTCATTCCCCCCGCCGTGCCGACGAAGGTCGCGGTGACCGTCTGCCGATACCCGAAGCGCTCGGAGAGCAAGCCGCTGCCCATCACGCTCAGCGCCGACATCATGCCGAGCATGCCGTAGGCAGTCGCGGCGGCGATGGGCGAGAAGCCAGCGTCGACGAAGAACGCGACCAGCTGCACGATCACCGAGAACATCGCGGCAGCGGTGCCGAAGAACACCTGGCAAAGACCCCAGTAAAGCGGCGAGCGCAGCGCCGCGCGCAACGTCCAGCCCTCCTCGGCGCCCAGCAGCCTCGAAGAGTGGTGGCGCCCCGCGTAGAACCGCTTCCACGGCAGGGCGAAGGCAACGATGGGGACGAGCACGAGAACGACGGTCCCCAGAAAGCGATAAGCGAACCGCCAGTCGTAGTGCGCCACCAGGTATTGCGCGAGCGGCACGAACACGATCGTGCCGACGCCAACCGCCGAGAAGGCGATGCCGATCGCCGTGGCCAGCTTCTCCCGGTACCAGCGCGCGAGCAGCGCCGAGCCCGGCACCATGCCGTTCAGGCTTACGCCGAGGCCGACCAGCGCGCCGATGAACAGGTAGAACTGCCACAGGCTGACCAGCTCGCCGGCGAGAAGGAAAGCCGCGCCGAGGCAGGCCATGCCCGTGGCGTACACCCAGCGCGGGCCGAGCCGGTCGAAGAGCAGGCCGACCAGCGGCGAGGTGAAGCCGTGCACCAGCAGGTAGATCGAGTAGACGCTGGTCAGCTGCGAGCGGCTCCAGCCGAACTCGCGTTCGAGGGGCAGCAGGAACACGACGTAGGTATCGCCCAGGCCGCGCCCGAACATGTTGAGCGCGAAGCACGACGCGAGAACCGCGGCGGCGGTGCGGGAAGCCGGGCTCAGATTTTCTCGGCGGGTTCCAGGCCGAACACCTGGCGCAGATAGCGCAGGTAGCCGGCATCCTTGCTGATCGTCTTGCCGGGCGCGTCGGACACCTTCGCGACCGGCTGGCCGTTGCACTCGGTCATCTTGATGACGATGTTGATCGGCTCGTAGCCCAGATCGTTGGTCAGGTTGGTGCCGATGCCGAACGCGGTTTTCGCGCGCCCGTGGAAGCGGCGCGCGATGCTGATGGCGAGGGGAAACGACAGCTGGTCGGAGAAGATCAGCGTCTTGGTGCGCGGGTCGACGCGGTTCCTGCGGTAATGCGCGATCATCTTCTCGCCCCAGTCGAAGGGGTCGCCGGAGTCGTGGCGCGCGCCGTCGAACAGCTTGCAGAAGTACATGTCGAAGTCGCGCAGGAAAGCGTCCACGCCGTAGGTGTCCGAGATGGCGATGCCGAGGTCGCCGCGGTACTCCTGCGCCCATTTATCTAAGGCAAAAGTCTGCGAATCCCGCAGCCGGGGCCCGAGCGCCTGGCAGGCCTGCATGTATTCGTGGCCCAGCGTGCCGAGCGGCGTGAGGTTGTTGCGCATCGCGAACCAGACATTGGAGCTGCCGGCGAAATACTGCGGCATGTCCCGCTTCAGCGTCTGCAGCACTTCTTCGTGCCACGCCCCCGAGAAGCGCCGCCGCGTGCCGAAGTCCGAGATCTTGAACTCGAGCTCGGGCTCGACGGTGCGCACCAGGTCGATCTTGGCCCGCAGGCGGCGCCGGCCCTCGTCGAGATCCGGGCGCGGCTGCGTGCGGCGGAAGTAGACCTCCGAGATGATGGCGAGGACCGGGATCTCGAACAGGATGGTGTGCAGCCACGGGCCGCGGATCGTGATGTCGATCTCCCCAGGCTCCTCGCCCGCGCCGAGCCGCAGGTACTTCTCGTTGAACTGGAACAGGCCCAGGAAGTCGACGAAGTCCGACTTCATGAAGCGCAGATTGCGCAGGTACGCGAGCTCTTCTTCGCGGAACCTGAGCGCGTAGAGCGCCGCGATCTCCGCGCGGATCGCATCGAGATGCGGCCGCAGGTTGACGCCCTCGGTGCGGCACCTGAACCGGTACTCGACCTGCGCGCCGGGAAAGTGGTGCAGCACGACCTGCATCATGGTGAACTTGTACAGGTCGGTGTCCAGCAACGACTGGATGATCATGCGTGCCGCATTGTAACCTTAGGCGCATGTGCGGCCGTTACGCGCTTCACAGCCACCCCGACGTGGTAGCGCTGCAGTTCAACCTTGCCTCCGCCCCCGAAATCGGGGCGCGCTACAACATCTGTCCGTCCAATGACATCCTGATCGTGCGTAGCCACGCACAGCGGGGCCGCATCTGGGACCAGTCTCGCTGGGGCCTGGTGCCGAGCTGGGCCAAGGACGCGAGCATCGGCAATCGCCTCGCCAACGCGCGCGGCGAGACGCTCGCCGACAGGCCCGCGTTCAAGGCCGCCTTCAGGCAGTGGCGCTGCCTGGTGCCGGCAAGCGGCTTCTACGAATGGAAAACCACGCGGTCGGGGAAACAGCCGTACTACATTCAGCCCGCGGGCGACGAGCTGTTCGGGCTGGCCGGCATCACGGAGCTTTGGCGGGGGCAGCTGCGCACCGTCTGCCTGATCACGACCGGGGCGAACGAGTTGATGCGCGGCATCCACGACCGCATGCCCGTCATCGTGCCCCTGTCGGACTACGCCGCCTGGCTCGATCCGCGCAACCACGCCGCGGAGCAATTCATCCGTCCCTACCCGGCGGCTCTCATGCGCGCTCATCCGGTCAGCAAGGCGGTGAGCAACGCCGCGAATGAAGGCGCGGCCCTGATCGAGCGGATTTGATCGGCCGGCTCCTACTGGATATACTTCCAGTGTAAGGAGGCCCAGTATGGAAGAACTGACGGCGCGGCAGGCCGAGATCCTGCGCCTGGTGCGCCAACTGACCGAGGTATCGGGCTATCCGCCGACGCGCGCCGAGATCGCCGCGCGGATGGGCTTTCGCTCGGTCAACGCCGCCGAGCAGCATCTGCGCGCCCTCGAGAAAAAGGGCGCGATCGAGATCTCCTCGGGCGCCTCGCGCGGCATCCGCGTGCGCGATTCACGTCAGGCGAACCGGCCCGGGCGCCTGCTCGAGCTGCCGGTGGTCGGTCGCGTCGCCGCCGGCAGCCCGATTCTCGCGGAGGAGCATCTGCAGGGCCGCTACCAGGTCGATCCGAACCTGTTCACGCCGCGCGCCGATTACCTGCTGCGCGTGCGCGGCATGTCGATGCGCGACGCCGGCATCCTCGAGGGCGATCTGCTCGCCGTGCACCGCACGCAGGACGCACGCAGCGGCCAGATCGTGGTGGCCCGGCTGGCCGACGAAGTGACCGTGAAGCGCCTGCGGCGCCGCGGGCACGCGGTGCAGCTGCTACCCGAGAACCCGGAATTCGAGCCCATCGAAGTCGACCTGCGACGCGACCCGCTCACCATCGAGGGTATTGCGGTCGGCGTGATTCGGAACGACAAGAATATGTAAAAATGACGCAGGTTTCTCCGCCTGCGCATGAATCACTCCACCACCGCCAGCGGCACCCAGGCTGCGACCGGCAGCGACGCGGCGAGGGTCGCCGCCCAGCGCGAGCGGTCCGATCCGCGCCTGCTGCTCGCCGACCGCGTCGAGCAGCTCTACAGCCAACTTCCTCTCGGCATCGCCGCGACCGTCGTCATCGGCCTGATCGCGGCGCTGGAGCTGCGCGAGGGCCGCATCATCGAGCTGGTGGCGTTCTGGGGCGGCCTGCTGCTGCTGGTGAGCGCGCTGCACGCGGCGCTTTACTTCGCCTATCGGCGCAGCGCAGACAAACTGGTGCAAGGCGAGCAGTGGCTGCGCTGGCTGGGCATCGGCGCGTTCGCCGCCGGCGTCACCTGGGGGTTTGGGGCATCCGTGTTCTTTCCTTCGCATGCCGACGAGCGCCAGGTGTTTCTCGCTTTCCTGCTGTCCGGAGTCATGTCGGGCGGCATTCCGGTGTACGCCGCATCCTGGCCGATCTTCGCCGCCTACGCGGCCGGCATTGCGATTCCTTTCACCTACGTGCTGGCCACGTTCGGCAACCGCCTGTTCGTGGAGATCGCGTTGCTGGTGCCGCTGTTCTACGGCGTCAGCGTCGCCATCGCCTATCGCCTGAACCGGGTGTTCCACTCGGGCTATCGCCTGCGCCACGCGTACGGCAAGCTGACCGAGGATTACAGCGTGCTGAACCAGCGGCTCGAGCTGCAGCTGGTCGAGCTCGAGGAAGCGCGGCGCCAGGTCGAGGCGAGCGGCCGGAAGCTGGCGCTGTTCGCCGAGCGCGCGCCGATCGCCGTTCTCGAGATCGACCCCCAGGGCATCGTCAGCGCGGTCAACCACGCCGCCGAGCTTCTGTTCGGATATGCGGCGGCCGAGCTGATCGGCGGACATGTCAAGCGCCTGGTGCTGCCCGAGTTCCATGCCGAGTTCGACGGCCACTGGACGCGCATGACCGAGACCCGCCAACCTCTGGCCGGCATCAGGATCCGCAACTCGCGGCGCGACGGCATCGAGCTGGTGTGCGAATGGACGGTCACGCCGCTGGTCAATCCCGAGGGTGACATCGTTTCCGTCATCGCCCAGGGCCAGGACGTGACACGCCAGATCGAGGCCGAGCGCATGAAGAAGGAGTTCACCTCCACGCTCAGCCATGAGCTGCGCACGCCGCTCACCTCGATCATCGGCGCGCTGCAGCTGGTCAATTCAGGCGTGGCCGGCGAGCTGTCGAGAGACGTGAGCGAGCTGACCTTGGTCGCCGAGCGCAACGCCCAGCGCCTGCTCGACATCATCAACGACATCCTCGACATCGAGAAGATCGAGTCCGGCACCATCAGCATGGCGCCCGAAGTACTAGCGATCGACGGCCTGGTGCGCGAGGCGATCGTGCTCAACGAGGGCTTCGGCGAGCGCTTCAAGGTACGCTTCGAGGCGCGCGGCGAGCTGCCCGGGCGTGAAGTGTACGTCGACCGCAAGCGGCTGCTTCAGGTGATGACCAACCTGCTCTCCAATGCGGCGAAGTTCTCGCCCGAGTGGGGCAAGGTCGATATCACGCTCGAAGAGAGCGGCGCGAGCATCCGCGTCGGCGTGCACGACCGCGGTCCGGGGGTCCCGGAGGAGTTCCGCAGCCGCATTTTCGGCCGCTTCGCGCAGGCGGACTCGACCGCTTCGCGCCAGAAGGGCGGCACCGGGCTCGGGCTCGCCATCGGCAAGCGGATGATCGAGTTGATGCACGGCCGCATCGGTTTCGAGGACCGCGCCGGCGGCGGCACGACATTCTGGTTCGAGCTGCCCAAACATCCCAGGAAGGAGCCCTGATGCCTGACCGACCGCTGACCCGCATCTGCTACGTCGAGGACGACGAGGACATCCAGCGCATCGTGCGCATGTCGCTCGAGCGGGTCGGCAAGATGACGGTCGAGATCGTCGGCGACCCGACCCTGGCGATCGAGGCGATGACCGCTTTCCGCCCCGACCTGGTGATGCTCGACTGGATGATGCCGGCGCTGGACGGCCCGGCCCTGTTCCGCCAGATGCAGCTGCGGCCGGAGACCAGGGCGCTGCCGGTGGTGTTCATCACCGCCAAGGCTTCGCAGCGCGACCTGGACGAGCTGATAGCGATGGGCGCCGCCGGGGCGATCTCCAAGCCGTTCTCGCCCAAGGACCTGCCGGAGCAGCTGCGCGCGATCTGGGCGAAGCTGCCTTAGTGCAGCAGCTTCTGGGTCTTGTCGGCCGCCGTCGCCGCGGCAGCCTGGAAGTACAGGCGCGACAGGAAACCGATCACCTCGTCGGCGTTGCGAAAGCGCGCGTCGCGGTCCTTCTCCACCAGCTTGTCGAGCAGCCGCTGGTACCGGGCCAGGGCCTCCGGCAGGGCCGGCGGCGGTGTATTCAGATGGTGCAGGGCCACCTCGACCGCAGTCGCTCCGTCGAAAAGGTGCCGGCCGGTCAGCATCTGGAACAGCAGCACCCCGGCGCTGTAAATGTCGGTGCGCAGGTCGAGCGCCCGGCCTTGCACCTGCTCGGGGCTCATGTAGCGCGGCGTACCGAGGATCTCGCCGTGACCGGTGCGGTCCGCCGCATCGATGTGCTTGGCGATGCCGAAATCGACCACCGCCAGGCTGCCGTCGGTGCGGAACATCAGGTTCTGGGGCTTGAGGTCGCGGTGCAGGATGCCTTTCTCGTGGATGTCGCCCAGTGCGAACATGAGGTCGCGAAACAAGCGCACGGCGTCCTCCGCAGGCAGCGCCTTGCCGCCGAGCCGCTTGTTGAGGTCGCCGCCCTCGAAAAACTCCATCACCAGGTAGGCATGGCCATCGGAGGCGCCGTGGGTGTAGATGCGCGCGACGTGCCGGCTCTGGATGCGCTCGACCAGGGCGTACTCCTCCATGAACCGCGCCAGGGCATTGCGGTCCGACATCACCTCCGATCGAAGGATCTTGACCACCAGCGGCTCGTCGTCGCCTTCCCGCGAGGCGAGATAGACGCGCGACATGCCGCCCTCGCCGATCAGGTGCAGCACCTTGATGCCGGGAATCTGCATCCGCGCGCCGAGCGACTGGCCTTCCATGCGCGCGGCGAGCTCGGGCGAAAGCGTCCTCTCGCTCGTGTTGGCAGTGAGGTCGCGGACTGAGGTGATCAGCTTCTCCCGAGTCAGCTCCTGCTTGCGCTGGTAGTCGTCCGCGCCGGCCTTCATGGCGCGCACCGCGATGATCTCGTTGCCCGCTCCCGTGAGAAACAGGATCGGCGGGCAGTCGGCGCGGCGCTTGAATTCCTGCAGCCATTGCAGGCCGTCGCCGCGCCCCAGCATGTAGTCGAGGATCATGACGTCGTAGTCGCCGAGCGGAAACGACGCCGGGGGAATGTCATGGTCGAGCGGGTCGTACTGGTCGACCTGGCTGTCGGGCCACTGCTGCTTGATGTAACGCTCGAGGAGGTTACGCAGATCCACGTCATCGTCGATGATCAGGGTGCGCATTGCTTACTCAAACGCGATCTGCACCTTGGACAGGTAGTCCCCGTACTGCGCAATATGGGCCTCGAGCGACGCCCGGTCGCCGCTGCGCGCGTCGTCCTCGATCTCCTGGCCGAGGACCGAGACGTGCGCGAAGCCATAGGAATTGCCGACGCCCTTCATGCGATGCCCGAGCTGGCGCAGCTGCTCGAAATCGGCCGCCGCCAGCGCCCCCTTGAGGGTCTCCAACTCCTTGTTGCGGTTGCGCATGAATGCCGGGATCAGGTCTTCCAGGTCCTTGGCGACCGTGACCTTGTACGCTTCATCGTTCATGCCTCAATTATAGGGGGCAGTCGTTTTCCCCTCCCCGTCCATTGTCAGGGTTTGTCAAACAGCGCCTGCCTTGCGCGCGGCAGATGCGGATGCACGCGGAGCGCCGCGTAGAACGCGAAGCGGGCTTCGTCGGGGGCGCCGCTGCCGAGCAGGATCTCGGCGAAGTGAAGCATGGCGGCGAAATGCCGCGGCTCGAGCTCGAGCGTGCGGCGGATGTCGCATAGGCACTCGTCGTCGCGCCCGAGCAGGTAGTACAGCGCCGCGCGTTTGTGCCAGGCCTCGGCGAAGTCCGGCGCGCTGCGCAGCAGGGCGCTCAGGCGCGTCTCGGCGATGTCGTAGCGCCTCGCGGCAATGTCGCGCGTGGCCAGCTCGAGGGCCTCGGCGGCGGCCCGGTGCGGATGGTGCATCCATGCGTCCCAGATGCGGTCCTCCGTGCGCAGCGCCTCGTCCGGCCCGCCGCAGGCGGCGAGCCGATTGAAAAGCGCATCCAGCGCCAGCAATGTCCGCGCCGGCCGCCGGGCGCGGCGGTCAGCGATCAGGCCAAGGATGTCGACGCGGGTCGTCATCGTTGGGAGTCGATACTAGCATCTCAATGAAAATCGCGTGATGCAGCCGCCAGGGGTCCCAGCAGCGCGCTGTGATCGAACAGGCGCCGCGCGACCAGATGCACGACCTCGCCGTCGCGCTCGATCACGCCCTGCACTCCCAGCAGCCGCGCGCCGAGCAGCTCGCCGCGCTGCCGCTCGGCCAGACGATGCCATACCACCACGTTGATGCAGCCGGTTTCGTCCTCGAGCGTGACGAAGATCACGCCGCTCGCGGTGTCGGGACGCTGCCGGCAGGTGACCAGCCCGGCAACGCGCGCGGTGCCGCCGTGGGGGCGGAGGCGGAGTTCTCCCGCGGTGAGGAGTCGAAGTTTGTTCAAACGGCTTCGCAGCAGCGCGAGCGGGTGGCGGCCGAGAGTCAGCCCGAGGCTGGCGTAGTCGGCGACGATGTCCTCGCCTTCGCGCGGCGGCTCGAGCGCCGGCAGGGGCTCGGTCGCCGGCGCATCGAGCGGCGCCCGGCGCTCGGCGCCCGCAGCGCTCCAGTGCGCGAGGCGCCGATGACCGGCGAGAGATCGCAGCGCTCCGGCGGCCGCCAGGCAGCGCAGATCCTTGCGATTCAGTTCGAGAGCGTAAACCGAAGCGTAAGGCCTGCCCGCGGCAAGGCGTTTTCCCGCCTCCTCCGATAAGCCTTTGACCATGCGCAGGCCCAAGCGCAGCGCACCGTTTTCCAGCGTGCAGTCCCAGTCGCTCAGGTTGACGTCCGGCGGCCTGACTTCGACGCCGTGGCGCCGCGCGTCCTGCACCAGCTGGGAGGGCGAATAAAAACCCATCGGCTGGCTGTTGAGCAGCGCGGCGCAGAACGCCGCCGGCCGGTGGCACTTCAGCCATGACGAGACATACACCAGCAGCGCAAAGCTCGCCGAGTGCGACTCCGGAAAACCGTATTCGCCGAAGCCGAGGATCTGGCGGTAGATCGCGTCGGCGAACTCCTGGCTATAGCCGTTCCTCGTCATTCCGCTCTTCAGCTTGTCCTCGAACTGCTGCAGGCTGCCCGATCGCCGCCACGCCGCCATCGAGCGGCGCAGCCGATCGGCCTCGCCGGGGGTGAAATCCGCGGCGACTACCGCCAGCTGCATCACCTGCTCCTGGAAGATCGGCACGCCCAGGGTTCTTTCCAAGACTTTCTTCACTTCCAGGCTGGGATAAGCCACTGGCTCGGCGCCGCGCCGGCGCCGCAGGTAGGGGTGCACCATGCCGCCCTGGATCGGACCGGGACGCACGATCGCCACCTCGATCACCAGGTCGTAGAAGTTCTCCGGCCGCAGGCGCGGCAGCATGCTCATCTGCGCGCGCGACTCGATCTGGAACACGCCGACGGTATCGGCCTTCTGGATCATCGCGTAGACCGCAGGGTCCTCGACCGGAACATCCTGCATTTTCATGCCGACAAAATGCAAGGCTCTTCTGATGGCGGAAAGCATGCCCAGCGCGAGAACGTCGACCTTGAGCAGGCCGAGCGCCTCGAGGTCATCCTTGTCCCACTGGATGACCGTGCGCTCGGGCATGGCGGCGTTCTCCACCGGCACCAGCTCGGCGAGCGGACCGCGCGAGATGACGAAGCCTCCCACATGCTGAGAAAGGTGACGCGGGAAACCCCGCAGCATCTGCGCCAGCTCGAACCACCGGCTTGTCGGCTCGATCGGGAAACCGAGGGCTTTGCCTACGTCGCGCACCGCGCTCTTCGCCCGGTAGCAGATCACCGTGGCTGCGAGCGCGGCGCGGCTGCGCGTGTACTTGCGGTACACGTACTGGATCACCTCCTCGCGCCGCTGGTGCTCGAAGTCGACGTCGATGTCCGGCGGCTCGTCGCGCTCCTTCGACACGAAGCGCTCGAACAGCATGTTCATCCTCGCCGGATCGACTTCGGTGATGCCGAGCGCATAGCACACCACCGAATTGGCGGCCGATCCCCTGCCCTGGCAGAGAATGCCGTTCTGCCTGGCGTAGCGCACCACGTCGTGCACCGTCAGGAAGAACGGCTCGTAGCGCAGCTCGGCGATCAGGGCGAGCTCGTGCCCGACCAGCTCGGCGACCTTCGCCGGCACGCCGGCAGGAAACCGCTCGCGCAGCCCTTCCGCTGTGAGCCGGCGCAGCCAGCTCGTCGGCGTTTCTCCTTCGGGCACCAGTTCTTCCGGGTATTCATATCGCAATGACTCGAGTGAAAAGTCGCAGCGCTCGGCGAGCGTCAGCGTCTCGGCCAGCAGCTCGGGCGGGTAGAGCTGCGCCAGGCGCATGCGCAGCCGCAGATGCCGCTCGGCGTTCGGGTAGAGGTGGTGCCCGCATTCGTTCACCGGCCGCCGCAGCCGGATCGCGGTGAGCAGGTCCTGCAGCCGCCTGCGCGAGCGCAAGTGCATGTGCACGTCGCCCGCCGCGACCAGCGGCAGGCCCGAGCGCCGCGAAAGTTCCTTCAGCGAATCCAGCCTGGCGCGGTCATTCGGGCCGCAATGCAGCTCAACTGCGATCCATGCATCACCGGGAAAAGCATTTGCAAGCCATTCAGCGTGACTGAAATCTTCCGGGATCCACAACACCAACACCTTCTTGCCGCTCAATGCCTCCACATCCGGGCGCGATAACGAATAACAGCCCTTCTTGCCGCGGCGCCGCCCGGTGGTGATGAGCGAGGAAATTGCGCCGTAGGAATGGCGGTCCGTGGCGAGGAGCACCAGTTTCAAGCCTTCCTGCAGACGAATCTCGGTCCCTAGGATGAGCTTCAATCCTTTTTGCTCTTTCGCCGCCTGGTGTGCCCGCACGGCGCCGGCGAGCGAGCATTCGTCGGTGATGGCGAGCGCCGAGTAGCCGAGCGCCGCGGCGCGCTCCACCAGCTCCTCGGCGTGCGAAGCGCCGCGCAGGAAGCTGAAATTCGACAGGCAGTGCAGCTCGGCGTAGTCAGGCAAACAGGCCATGCAGGAACCATGCCCCGGCTTCGCGGTAAACCCAGCCCAGGGAAGAATCGGAAAAGCGGGCGATGAAGTAGTCGCGCCGCGCCTCGTCGCCGTCCCACCAGCCGCACTCGATGCGCTCGGGGCCGGCGAGCAACTGCAGGTCGTCTTCGCGCATCGGGCGCGGCGCCTGGAGCAGCCATAGCGGGCGCGGGCCGTGATGCCTGAACTCGCGCGGATCCCATTCGCCGGGCTCGACGCGCCGCCAGCCGTATTCAGGACGATGATCCGGATGAGTCGCCAGGCCGTAGACCGCATCGGGGCCGAGGCGCGCCTGCAGCCGCTCGGCGAGACGCGCCCAGCCCTCGTCCTCGGCGAGCGCGTCGCCGAACATCCCTGCGGTGCGCGCGTGCAGCGGCGAAAAATCGCCGGCCTCGAGCCGGATCGCTTCCACCGGGCAGGAGAGCGACAGCGTAGCAAGCTTCTCGCGCAGCAATTGCCCCAAGCGCCCCGCTTCGCGCGCCGGCGACGCCAGGCCGATTTCTACCGCAGTAGATTCCGCTTTTGGGTGGCACAAGAAAACCGTGAAGGCGCGCACCCCGGCATGGCGCGCCGCAAGCAGGCCCTCAAGCTGGACCAGCAGCCGGCGTGCGGCGAACAGCAGGCCATTGGTGTGGCTCACCTCTGCCGGCAGCTCGAGCTTGGCGGCGAAGCGCGGCGGCGGCATGAAGTACCCGCGTGCTTCGGGCACAGTGCCCAGAGCGCGATCGAGGTCATCGAGCAACGCCTGCCCGCAACGCCGCGCCAGGCCATCGCGCGGCAGCTTCAGCAATTCTCCAACCGTAGAGATGCCGATATTTCTAAAAAATCCTCCGGAATCAAAACCGATGACTTCCAAAGGCAATTCCTCGAGCCTCGCCCCGCCGCCCCGCGAGCGCCAGAGCGCTGCGCGCGCCGCCGGCGCAACGGCGAGCTGCGCGGTGAGCTCCATGGCGGCGAGCCCTTCGCGCAGCCGCTCGAGGAGGCGCTCCAGCCCGTCGAACAGCCGCAAGCTGCCCTCGACCTCGAGAAGCAAGCCCTGCGGCGGCTCGAGCGAAACCCTAGGCGTGAACTGGCAGGCCCAGGCTGCGACGTGCTCGAGCGTCCCCGGAGGCAGGCGGGGAAGATGGAGAGCGACCCAAAGCATGGAGAGGGCTTTTCAGGGGCACGCGCAGCGGCGCGGCGGCTGGCGCGCCACGGCGCTTCAGAATGCGGACGGCGAGCTCGCCCTGGACCGGCTCGAGCGCGATGCGCAGGCAGGCCGGCGAAGACTCGCGCGCCGCTTCGCGGGGGCGGAACAGCGCGACCAGGGCGCAGCTCGCTTCGGCGGCGAGCGCGAGGCGCCGCAGCTCCGCATAGCGGGCGTTGCGAAACCATGCTAGCAGCGCATGGCAAGTCCCTGAGCGCAGCGCCTGTTCAGCGGCCCACAAGCTGTCGCGGCGCCCGGGTGCCCGCACCACGGCCAGGCGGGCGAGATCGACACCGGCGGCGGCGAGCGCGGGCGCATAAGGCAGGTGCGGCGGCGCGAGCCAGATCACGCGCTTGCCCGCGGTGGTCAGCGCAGCGAGCGCAGGCAGCAGCAGCCGCAGCTCGCCGATCCCCTGCTGCAGGCCGAGGATCTCGGTGAGCCCGCCGGTCGGCCAGCCGCCCCCCGGCAACTCGCCGTCCAGGACCGCAAACCCGCTGGGGACGGCGGCAACACGAGAAAAGGCTGCTCCGCCGCGCCAGACGGGATGCCGCTGGAGGAGGTCTTCGAGGGTCACCATCATAACTGTATTTTTATACAGTATTACGGCCGCCGGCAAGGGGGGCTATGATGATTTTCAAGCGGGAGGGTGCCATGGCCAAATTCAGCGTGTGGGTGAACGGCGAGCGCAAGACCCTGTCGGTCGACGCCGACACTCCGCTGCTCTACGTTCTGCGCAACGACGTCGGACTCAACGGGCCCAAGTTCGGTTGCGGGCTCGCGCAATGCGGCGCCTGCACCGTGCTGGTCGGCGGCAAGCCGGTGCGCTCATGCGTAACCCCGATGTCGGCCGTCAAGGGGCCGGTCACCACCATCGAGGGCCTCGGCACGCTCGACAAGCTGCACCCGCTGCAGCGCGCGTTCATCGAGGAGCAGGCCTGCCAGTGCGGCTACTGCGGCAACGGCATGGTGATGTCGGCCAAGGCGCTGCTCGAGCGCAATCCTGCCCCGACGGCAGGCCAGATCAGGCGGGCGCTGAACGGCCACCTGTGCCGCTGCGCCTCGCACAATCGCATCGTGCGCGCCGTGCAGCGCGCGGCGAAGGAGATGCGGTCGTGACTTCGCGCAGGCAATTCCTCAAGTCGAGCGGCGCGCTGGTCATCGGCTTCAGTCTCGCGCCGGACCTCGCGCTCCCACAGGCCTCTCCTGCCCGCCTGCCAGGCAGCCTCAACAACAACCGCATGCTCGACGCGTGGCTGCGCATCGACCCGAATGGCAGCGTGACCATCTTCAGCGGCAAGATCGAGCTGGGCCAGGGCATCGGCACCGCGTTGTCGCAAATCGCAGCCGACGAGCTCGACCTCGATCTGAAACGCATCGCCATAGTCCACGGCGACACGGCGCTGACGCCGGACGAGGGGCAAACCGCCGGCAGCCTGTCGGTGGAGCAAAGCGGCACCGCGTTGCGGTTCGCCTGCGCCGAGGCGCGCGAGATCCTGCTGTCGGCGGCGGCGGCCAAGCTCGGCACCTCGCCGGGCGCGTTGAAAGTCGCCGATGGCACCATCGCGGCGCCGGGCGGCGCAAGCCTCACCTATTGGGATCTAGCGGGCGATGCGCAATTGAAACGCGAGGCCACGGGTCAGGCGAAGCCCAAGCCGCCCGCGGAGCACCGCTGGGTCGGCAAGAGCATCGCCCGCCGCGACATCCCGAAGAAGTTCACCGGCGGCGCGGCGTACGTGCAGGACATCCGGCTGCCCGGCATGCTGTTCGGCCGTGTCGTGCGGCCGCCGTCGCCCGACGCCGAGCTCGTATCGGTCAACGAAGCGGCGGTGCGCGGCATGCGCGGCGTGGTCGCACTGGTGCGCGACGGCCGTTTCCTCGCGGTGGCTGCCGAGCGCGAGGAACAGGCGGTGCGCGCGCGGGAAGCATTGAAGAAGGCAGCAGTGTGGAAAGAGCGCGCCTCGCTGCCGCCCGCAGGAGACGCCCTCTACGAGCACATGATGGCTCTGCCGGTGGCGCGGCAAACGGTGACCGAGAAGACCTCCGCCGCGTCGGCGCCGGCGGTGAAGAGTCTCGAGGCGCGCTATACGCGCCCGTACCAGGCCCACGGCTCCATCGGCCCGTCGTGCGCCGTGGCGCAATGGCAGGAAGGCAAGCTCGCCATCTGGACGCACAGCCAGGGCGTGTTTCCCTTGCGCGCCGACCTGGCCAAGGTGTTCGGCGTCGAGCCGGCGGCGGTGCGCTGCACGCACGTCGAGGGCGCAGGCTGCTACGGCCACAACGGGGCTGACGATGTGGCGCTCGATGCGGCGCTGCTCGCGCGCGCGACGGGCGGCCGGCCGGTGAAGCTGCAATGGATGCGCGAGGACGAGTTCATGTGGGAGCCGTACGGCTCGGCGATGGTGATGAAGCTCGCCGGCGGCCTCGACTCGCAAGGCAATATCGTCGGCTGGTCGCATGAGCTCTGGAGCTACCCGCATAGCACGCGCCCCGGGGCATCGGCCGGCGTGAATCTGCTAGCCGCGCAACACCTGGCGAATCCGCTGCTGCGGCAGCTGCCGGCGGACGTGCCGCAACCGGCAGGCGGGTCGGACCGCAACTCGATTCCCCTATACGAGCTCCCGAACGTCAAAGTGGTGAAGCACTACATCCCGGAGGCCCCGCTGCGCACCTCCGCGCTGCGCACGCTCGGCGGCTACGCCAACGTGTTCGCGCTCGAGTCTTTCATGGATGAGCTCGCGGCCGCGGCGCAGGCCAATCCGGTGGAGTTCCGCTTGCGCCATCTCAAGGATCCGCGCGCCCGCGCAGTGATCGAGGCGGCTGCGCAGCGCGCAGGCTGGACGCGAAAAGCGCCCGGCGACGGCACGCGCGGCCGGGGGTTCGCCTTCGCCAGATACAAGAACCTCGCCTGCTACTGCGCCATCGCGGCGGACGTCACTGTGGATCGCAAGAGCGGCAAGGTCCGCGTCACGCGCGCAGTGGCAGCCGTCGATGCCGGACAAGTCGTCAATCCCGACGGTGTCGTCAACCAGATCGAGGGCGGCTTGATCCAGTCGGCAAGCTGGACCCTCAAGGAAGCGCTGCGCTTCGACCGCACGCGCGTCACCACGCGCTCCTGGGCTGACTATCCCATCCTGCGCTTCGAGGAAGTGCCGCAGGTCGAGGTGGTCATTCTCAACCAGCCGAACGAGCGCTTCCTCGGCGTTGGCGAGGGCGCGCAAGGTCCGGCGGCAGCCGCGATCGCCAATGCCATCGCCAACGCTACGGGTGTGCGCCTTCGGTCTCTACCCTTCACGCCGGCGCGAGTGAAGGCGGCTTTGGCTTGATCAATCGACTACCGCCACGACCTGGATCTCGACCAGTTGTTCCGGTTCACCAAGCTCGAGCACGGCCATGTTGGTAGTCGCCGGCTTATGGTTGTGAGGTGCAAAATACGAGTTCACCACGGCGCTCGCCTTGCCGATGTCGCCCATGCGCGGCCGCGCGCGGAAGATGAACACGTGCACCACGTCCTTCGGCGAAGCGCCGGCGGCTTTCAGGGTTTCCATGATGCCGTCCATGGTCTGCCGGGTCTGCGCCTCCAGATCGTTGGGCAGGTGCTTCAGGATCTGCTCGCGCTTGTGCGGATGATCGTGATAGACCGGCAGCGCGGTGCCGCCCGCCAGCCAGAGGATCTTGCCGCTCTTGATCTTGATTGCCGGCGAGAACGGCATGAAGACGCTTTTGTCGTAGTTCGGGTGATGGACGATCTCGAGGTGATTGCCGCTTTGCCCCCAGGCGGCGGAGGTTGCAAAACCAGCGGTGGCGATGCAGGTCAATGCAATGGCCTTTCTCATCGGCTTCTCCTGTCGTGAAAAGAAGAGCAATTTCTACTGTGCGGTAATGCCGGCAGCGCGGATGATCTTGCCCCAATCGACGACTTCCTTGCGTACGAAATCGGCGAACTGCCCGGCGCTCATCGGCGAAAAGGTTGCGCCTTCCGTCTCGACGCGCTTGCGCATTTCGGGCGTATTCATGACCTTCACGACCTCTGTATTGAGCAGGTGGACGATTTCGCTCGGCGTGCCGGCCGGCGCGAAGAGCCCGATCCAGTTGTTCGCATCGAAACGGCGCAGCGCGGCCTCCGCCACCGTGGGCAGGTCCGGCAGAGCCTTTGTCCGCGCAGAGCGTATGGAGGCGAGCGCCTTCAGCTTGCCGGCTTTGACGTGCGGCAGCGCCGTCGGCATGGTGGCGAACATCATTTGAATTTGTCCGCCCAGAAGGTCCGTCAGCGCGGGCACGTTTCCCTTGTAGGGGACGTGCGTGATGTCGACCTTGGACATGTGCTTGAACAGCTCGCCCGCCAGGTGGCTCGTCGTCCCCATTCCCGCCGAACCATAAGCCAGGGAAGCCGGCTTGCTGCGCGCGAGCTGGATGAGCTCGTCGACGCTGCTCACCGGAAGCGAGGAAGGCACTACCAGCAGACCGTCCGCTTCGAGCACCAGGGCGACGGGCGCGAAGTCGCAGATCGGGTCGAAGGGAAGGTTTTTGAAAAGCGTCACGTTGAGCGCATGGGTGCCGATGTTGCCCATGACGAGCGTGTAGCCGTCGGGCGGCGCCTTTGCGACGGCCTGCGCGCCGATGTTGCCTCCCGCGCCGGCTCGATTTTCCACGACGACCGGCTGTGACCAGGCATCATTCAGTTTCTGGCCGATGGAGCGCGCAAAAGTATCCGCGATGCCGCCCGCGGGGAACGGCACGATGATCCGGATTGGCTTCTGCGGATAGGGCTGGGCAAGGGCGGATCCCGCCGATACCAGCGCTGCGAAGAACAGAGCAGCGAATTTCATCGTGGTGAGTTTCGCACAGCCTGCATCGGCCGGGACACGAAAATAAAAAGCCCGGTCCTCTTTTGAGGCCGGGCTTTTGCTAGCTTGTCTTTTGGCTTCGGGCTAGCTTTTTGAAAAGATGGCGTCGAGGCGCTCGAGGTCGTTGATCACCCGCCACTCGGAGGCGCCGGCCCCTTCGACCCGCTTCTGCCAGGCATCCAGGCGGCCGAGGTAGCGCCGCGGATCGACGTTGTCGGTCTTGAGCTTGACCACATTCACCGCGATGATGCGGATGTTTTTCAGGCTGATCGGGAAATTCCGGATGGTGGCCTTGTCGAGCTCCTCCTGCATGTCGGAGAAGATGATGATGGTCTTGGTCCCTGCCCCGGCCTCGTTGAGGAACTGCGCGCCCTGGATCAGCCCGCCGGTGATGTCGGTGTAGGCGCTTCCTCGCACCGTCTTGATGTAGGCGTCGATCTGGTCCTTGAAGGCACGCTTCTGGGCATTGGCCTGTGACGGCCGCGAGTCGAAGGTGGCCTTTGCGATGATGTCCTTTTCGCTGAAGCTGCGGCTGGTCACCCGCGCGACCATGAGCGAATCCCCGGCCTGGAGTGTTCCCAGCAGATAGTTGATGATGAGCTGGGCCTTGCCTGCCTCTTGCGCGTAGGTGCCCGACGTGTCGACCAGCATGTAGACGGCGTTGGAGTGGCTGCGCGAGTCTCCGCAGCCCGCAACGGCCATCCCGACCAACAACAGCGCTGCGAGGAATAGTCGCTTGATCATGATCTCTCCTGGCTCAACGGGACTGTTCCCTCAGGTCCTCCGCGTCCGCCCCGCGCCTTGACTTTCCCGGTGCGGGAGCGCGCGGTGCCTTCACCAGGTGCTCGATCAGCAGCGGCAGCACGATGACGACGTCATACAGGTTGATCAGCACCCGGCTCAGCCGTCGCGCCAGGTTGCCGAGGATACGCAGCACGAACGCCAGCGTCCGCACGAACCCCGCCAGCAGCACCCCGCCGACCGTACGCGTCGAATAGATGAGCGATTCGAGCGGGATCGCGATAAAGGCGAGCGCGAACGGCAGGATGAAGCCCAGCAGCATCTGGCCGGCCGTCGGGATGCGGGCGACCCAGCTGTCGGTGGCGGCCTGTTGCACCGTCGCCAGGGAGTGCAGCAGCGCCTGCTTGTCGGAGATCAGCATGTCGCGCATCAGCGCCAGCGCCGCTTCGATCCCTGCCAGGGTCACGAGAAGGGTCAGCGCGATCCACATCATGCGGTGGCGCATGTGCTCGTTCAGGTTGGCGATGCGCGGGAACAGGTGCGTAATGCGCAGCGACTCCATCAGGAACAATCCCATCGAGGCTTCGACGAAGATGATCACCAGGGCCGCGACTTCGGAGGTGCGCAGCGAGCTGCTGATGTAATCGCCCGCCCCGACCATCTCCGACATCGGCAGCGCGATCAGCTTGAAGTTGACGAAGGCGCCGCCCGACGCCACGGCCATCACCAGGAAAGCAATGGCGAACTGCGTGAAGGCGGAGACGGTCAGCGCGTGCTCCGCCTTGTCGGTCTTGGCGTTGATCTGCTCGTATTTTGCCATGTGCCCGTCGACGGCGGCGGTGCTGTCCTGCAGCCCGGTCAATTTCTTGTCGACCTGCGCCATGGTCTTGTCGAGCGAGCGCCAGAACGGCATGAATCCCTCGAGGATCTTGTGCCGCGTCTCGTAGGCGCGGCGATAGTCGGCAAGCGCCTTGTCGTGGATGCTGGTGACCGACCGGTTGATCTCCCCGAGCACTCTCTGCACCATTTCGTTGCCGCTCGATTTGACGTTGGCCATGGCGGTAACGGCTTCCACCCAGTCCGGCGGCGGCGGCGGCACTTCCCCGCACTTCTTGTAGTCCTCCTCGACGCGCGTGATCTCGTCGAGAAGCTTGCGCTGCAAGGCCGGGTAGCCCTGCAGGTCGCGCGTGACCATCGCGCCGAGGCGCTCGAATTCGCGCTCGATGCGCTGGCCCACTTCCTGGCGGCCGTGCGCGAGCAGGACTGCCTTGTTGCGTTGCGTCATGTCGTTGGCGGCGGCCAGTAACCAGCGCGCGCCTATCCGCAGCGGACCGCTGATGAGAAAACCGAGTGAGCCGATCAGGTGGTGCACCGGCTTGCGCGCCGCGTAGAGAAAGGCCATGGCGACCAGCAGCAGGACCAGCACTGACACCGCTGTGTTATCCGGCCAGACCATCCAGTATTCCGAGCCAGTCATGGAACCCTCCCTTTGTGCGTCCCGTCACGATAGAACAGAGCGGCGCAATCCGCCGCACAATTCCTTACCTTTGAGGGAATATGTCTCGGTTTTCCTTACCAAAATCACTGCTGTGGCGCGGTTTTTGGTACCCAGAGGACGAAGAAGTTGCCGATGACGATCGTCGCGGCGAGAAAGTAGAAGGTAGCCAGCAGGCCATGGCGGTCTGCGACCAGCCCCGCGAGCAGGGGTCCCAATGCGCCGCCGAGGGCCTGGGCACCGAACAGCACCCCGATGCTCGAGCCGCCCATGTTCTTCGGCGTCGCTTCGAGCAACCAGGCCTGGATGACCGGCCGCGTCGCGTAAAGGAAAAAGCCGAGCAGCGCCACGAGCGCGATGAACAACGGCGAACCGCCGCTGAAGGCCATGAGCGCAAGCACCGCGGCGCTGGTGAGCATGCTGCTCATCAGGATGCGCTTGCGCCCCATGCGGTCCGACAGATGCCCGGCTACCGGGGCCGCGGCAAAGCCCGCCGCCTGCAGGGCGAAAAGGCAGACCCCGACCAGGGCCGGCGAATACCCCATCTCGCGCGCCAGGAACACCGGCAGAAAGGTGAGGAGCGCGGCCTGCGTCATGGTGCGAAACGAAGAGCCCGCCGACAGCAGCACGAGGGCGCGATTGCGGAACAGGCTCTTGAGCCCTCTAAGGTACTCGGCGAGCGATTGCCGCTCCACGTGCTTCGTGCCGAACTGAAGCGTGCCGAGCAAGACGAGGATCAGCACCGCGACGGCGAGTCCCGGCAGGACATTCATCACGACCACCTGCCGCCACGAGAACAGCGCAAGCAGCGCGCCGATCACGACCGGCGCAACCGCGTCGCCGATGTTGCCGCCCATGCCGTGCAGCGAAAGAACCAGGCCTTTGCGGTGCGGGTAGCGCTGGCCAAGCGTCGGGATCGCCGTCGGGTGCCAGATGCTGTTGCCAAAGCCGACCAGCGCGATGCACGCGAGCAGCATCGCGTAGCTGTGCGTAAAGCCGATGAGAAGGTACGGGAAACCGACCCAGAACAGCGACAGCGCCATCAGCAGGCCCTTGCGGCCGACCGTATCGACCAGCACTCCGCCCGGTACATTGGCAATGGCCGCGGCAACGTACTGGCAGGTCATGATCAGCCCGATCTGGCTGTACGTCAGGCCGAGCTCGCTGCCGATCAGCGGCAACAGCAGGTAGAACGTCGCCGGATACCAGTGCGTCAGGCCGTGGCCGACGGTGATCAGCCAGACATCGCGAAATGCAGGTCGCGGCGCGGCCTGCGCCGCGGCAATACCCGTCAAGCGGGCTCCTTGCTCGGCACTTTCCTGAGATACCGCCCAACCAGCTCCGCGGACAGAGTGACGGCCGGGTCGTACTCCGGCGCGTCCTCGAGCTGCTCGAGATCGTTCAGCCCGCAGGCCTTGTAGATCCGGTTGGTGGCCGAGATCAGGCGCGCGGGCTTGTCGGCGCTGGCATTGAAATGCTGATGGATGGTGTTCGGCGGGATGTAGATGACGTCGCCTGCCTCCCACTCGTAGCGCTTCACCTCGGCTTGCGGCGTCCAATGATAGGTGTCGGTGATCTCGACGTCGCAATCCTGGTGCAGGTCGTAGCCGCAGCCCTCCAGCACGTACAGGCATTCCTCGGCGAGGTGGCGGTGACGTCCCGAGCGGCTGCCCGGAGGAATGATCTGCATGTAGGCGTCGACCGTTTCCATCCGCGTGTTCATCTGCTCGTTGATCAGGTGCTTGAGCAGGCCCTGGCGCGACATCTCCCACGGCATGTCGTCGGGGTGGACGATCTTCCTCCGCTTTGCGTTGCGCGCCGGCGCGCCGGCCGCGTCGTCAAGCAGCGCCTGGTACAGCTGCTGATGGTTTCGACCCTTCAACCATGCCTTCGATTCATCCCAGGCCATAGTTACTCCTCTGTCTCTCTGACTCTATAGCCCTCGGCGCCGGGCGCCGGTTCAGCCGGACGCGGCACGACGAGCTGCTGGAACAGCATGTTCATGAACATGTACATCGGCTTGGTCTTGATGACCAGGGCGCGCGCCGGCTTGTCCGGGCTGGCGTTGAAGTGCTGGTGCACGCAGTTGTTGTGCACGATCGCCACGTCCCCCGCCTGCCAGTCGTAGCGCACCCCGTCGTGCACCTCGTAGCCCTTGCCGTCTAGGATGTAGAACGCCGCCTCGTTGACGTGGCCGTGCTTCTGCGACCTGCCGCCCGGGGCGTACTCCTCGAGGTGAAGATGGAACATCTGCGTGATGCCGTCCTTCGGCTCGACATAGTGCCGGCTG